>JAEEGJ010002062.1_pt1 | contig 153628 bp, 148 predicted proteins | sample 8958761 | NCBI WGS metagenome assembly JAEEGJ01 (sample SAMN16246546, study PRJNA631951) | gut metagenome | biome: gut microbiome; feature: rumen; material: RS-attached | host: Bos | place: Iran: Karaj | collected 2018-10
TCGCCGTTGTTGCCTCTCTTCTCTACTGCATCAGCGATGTAGTTAGTGATGGATGCAAGAGACATTTTCTTGGCTGCTACTTCTTCACCGATAAGGCAGATGTTGGGCTGTGTCTCAAGTGCGCACTCAAGTGCTACGTGAGAAGCGCTGCGGCCCATAACCTTGATGAAGTGCCAGTACTTCTTAGCTGAGTTAGCGTCTCTCTCAATGTTACCGATTAACTCGGAATATGTCTTGGTAGCTGTATCGAAACCAAAAGAAGCCTCGATATCTTCGTTCTTTAAGTCACCGTCGATGGTCTTGGGGCAACCGATTACCTGAACGCCGGTGTTGTGAGCAGCCATATACTCTGCAAGAACTGCTGCATTGGTGTTTGAATCGTCACCGCCGATGATTACGATAGCGGTAAGGCCGTGCTTCTTGGCAACTTCTGTAACAATCTTGAACTGGTCTTCAGTCTCAAGCTTGGTACGGCCGGAACCGATGATATCGAAACCGCCGGTGTTTCTGTATTCGTTAATATATGCGTCGGTGAACTCGATGAAATCATCATCAATAAGTCCGCTGGGGCCGCCCTTGAAACCTAACAATACGTTGTTCTTGTCGGTAGCCTTAAGTGCATCGTAAAGACCGCATACAACGTTGTGTCCGCCGGGTGCCTGTCCGCCGGAAAGGATAACGCCTACAACCTGCTTCTTGGCTGCGGAGTTGTTCTTACCCTTTGTAAAAGTGATTTCGTTCTTACCATAAGTGTTGGGGAACAAAGCCTTAATCTTAGCCTGATCTGCTACGCTTTCGGTAGCTGCGCCGTCTTTAACGGTAATCTCTGAGATACCGCCTCTAAGCATTCCGGGAAGCTTGGGAGCGTACTCGTATCTCGCCTTCTGAAGTGGTGAAAGATTCATAATGGTACTCCTTTATGTTAATTTCAAAAATTTTTCCATTAGGGATTATAGCACAATATTAACCTTTGTGTCACCTAATTTAAAACTTTAATAATTTAAAGGAGTTTAAAGCTATTTATCGCTCTTAAAAACCGTAGGAAGCCATTGTGTTTCGCGAACAAATCTTTCGCTCTGAGCCTTCGCATCTTCAGCCATGGCAGCCAGTTCCTCCTCTGTTCCAAAGCAACCGTAAACCGCATCCGTCATCACTATAAGATTGCCGCTTCTGTAGTAATACTCATAGATTTCGGCATCGCACACGCCCGCCACGTATCCTTCCACGGAATTGTCTGTCACTACCACGCTGTTCTTATAAAAGTGTTCTCCGGACGCAAGCCTCTTAAGAGCATGCTTCGCACTCCGCGCATTCGAAAAAAGAAAGAACTTAAGATTTGAAAACTCATTCTCTTCTTTGTACTTTTTCTTTAGCTCCTTGCAAGCCACACCCGCAATATCGTCGCTTTCTTTTTCAAGCGACAAACCCGTGATTCTTTCGACTTCCATAACATCGTAAATATTATTCTCGTACGCAGCCTTTATAAACGTCGGAAAATAAATAAATAAGCCAAGGATAATGAGAAACACTCCGAGTATTATCCATAAATTCTTCGTAAGTTTGGTAAGTATTCTGTCTGTTGATGCCTTCATAATGTTCTCTCCCGTATTTGCCTGTAATTTGATTGTAGCACATCCTCTGTGTGCCCTCATGGTATATATACGTATAAAAAACCGCATATTTATGGTTTATAGTCTAAATACGCGGTTAAATTTTTCTTTATGAAGTTTTCTCGATGATACCGCCGCCGATTACGTAGTCCTCGTCGCCATAAAAAACCGCGGACTGTCCGGGCGTAGCCGCCCTTACGGGAGTATCGAACACTATCCTTAAATGGCCGTCCTCCTGCATTCCAATCTCCGCAGGCTCACCTTTGTGATGGTATCTAATCTTAACGATACAGCGAAGCTTTTCGCCGGGCAGCAACCCGTCGATGCTTAAGAAATTCAGGTCGCCGCAGATAATCTCCCTGCTGTACAAAGAATCCTCCGTGGAAATCACCACCTCGTTGGTTGCGGGCACGATTTCTTTGACATACGCAGGATATCCAAGAGGTAATCCGAGGCCTTTGCGCTGCCCAACAGTATAATTGATGATGCCTTTATGGGTGCCTAGAACCGTGCCGTCTTCCGTCACAAAATTTCCGGAAGGCGGAATCGGAACCTTGGCATTGTTCTTTATAAAGTCAGCGTAGTTACCGTCTGTTACGAAGCATATTTCCTGAGAGTCTGCTTTCTCCGCAACCGACAGGCCTGCTTCCCTTGCTATATTACGAACCTGTTCCTTGGTGTAGTCGCCTAAAGGCATTAGCGTCGCCGCAAGCTGCTCCTGCGACAGTCTGTATAACATATATGTCTGGTCTTTCTCGGCGTGGCGGGCTTTTCTTACCGTGAAACGCCCGTTTGGAAGCTTTATGACCGATGCATAATGCCCGGTAGCAATATAATCTGCCCCCATGACTCCCGCAAAATAAAGCATCTTCTCCCACTTTACATGCCTGTTACAGAATACACACGGATTAGGCGTTTTTCCCGCAATATAACAGTCCATAAAGGGTTTCGTAATATATCTCTCAAAGTCAGAAATGGAATTCAGCGCATAATACTGAATTCCAAGTTTCCAGGCTGTGTGCCTGGCGTCGTCTATTTCACAGCATCGGCTTTCCTGACCATCCGCCGATTCCCAGATGCGCAGGGTTGTTCCAATCACGTCATAACCTGCGCGCTTTAAAAGGTAAGCCGTCACGGCGCTGTCTACGCCGCCGGACATACCCACTATTACTCTTGTCATTAACTAAATCCTCAAAATCACAGAAAATCTGCCAGGGTGTAGGACTCAAGATAGTCTTTAATCACCTTGTCCATGCCTTCCCAGAATGCGATTGTCTTACATAAGCCCTTTCTTTCGCAGGCGGGCGCGCCTTCTTTAAGGCAGCCTACGGGAGCAAGGTCTTTCTCGGTAAGGCTTAAGACTTCACTCATGTGGTAGTCTTTGGGCTCTCTGGTAAGGCGATAACCGCCACCTTTGCCCTGTATGCCTACGAGAAGACCATGCTTGGTGAGCGGGGGCAGAATCTGCTCAAGATACTTAAGCGACAGTCCCTGCCTTAGTGCCACGTCTTTCATGGGAACGTAGCCGTCCCTCTGATTGGTTGCGATGTCAATCATTACTCGTAATGCGTAACGACCTCTTGTCGATATCATCAGTAACCTCCGATTATTCTCCCTGCATCTGATAGAACTCTTCCGTCTCGTCAATGTCGTTGACGGGCTTTTTGAGACCTTCTATCGTGATTCCGTGTTTCTCTGCGTAGTCCCAAAGTGCCGAGTGTATAGCCTGCTCTGCAAGAAGTGAGCAGTGCACCTTAACGGGCGGAAGTCCGTCGAGTGCTTCCATAACCGCTTTGTTGGTAACCTTTAAGGCTTCTTCGACAGTTTTTCCTTTGACAAGTTCTGTTGCCATGGAGCTTGTAGCGATTGCGGCGCCGCAGCCGAAGGTCTTAAACTTCGCGTCGCGCACGATTCCGTCGTCGCTTATATCAAGGTACATGCGCATGATATCGCCACACTTGGCGTTACCGACTGTGCCTACGCCGGATGCATTCTCTATTTCACCCACGTTTCTCGGATTGGAAAAGTGGTCCATTACTTTGCTGCTGTATTCTGTTACCTGACTCATTTAGGCCTCCTTATTTTTCTTAACAAAATCTTCGTATAAGGGAGACATGCTGCGAAGTCTCTCGATAATTTTCTTTAAGCTTTCAACTGCGTAATCAATGTCTTCATCCGTGGTCTCCTCGGAAATTGTAAGTCTTACGGAGCCGTGAGCTATCTCGTGAGGAAGTCCTATCGCAAGAAGTACGTGTGAAGGGTCTAAGCTGCCCGATGTACAGGCGGAACCCGATGATGCACATATTCCGGCCTGATCCAGCAAAATAAGGAGCGATTCGCCCTCTACAAATCTGAAGCAGAAGTTCGCATTGTTGGAAAGACGGTTGGTGAGGTGTCCGTTAACTCTTGAATAGGGAATCTCCTCAAGAACTCTCTTAATAAGCTTGTCTCTTAAAGCTGCCTGATAAGCATTGGCCTTGTCAATCTTGGCCGTAGCAAGTTCTGTTGCTTTGGCAAAGCCGATGATGCCTGCCGCATTGGTGGTACCCGCTCTCTTGCCGCTCTCCTGCGCACCTCCGTGAATGAGGTTGGAAAGCTTCGTGCCCTTACGGATGTACATAAGTCCTACTCCCTTGGGGCCGTTAATCTTATGGGCGCTTGCCGAAAGAAGGTCTATGTTCATCTCATCCACATTAATGTGCTCGTGTGCAAAAGCCTGAACCGCGTCGGTGTGGAAGTATATGCCATGCTCGTGCGCAATCTTGCCTATCTCTGCTATGGGCTCGATGGTGCCGATTTCGTTATTGGCAAACATTATGCTGATAAGAATCGTAGTGGGTCTTATGGCCTTTTTAAGTTCTTCAAGACTCACAAGTCCGTACTCGTCAACAGGAAGATACGTCACCTCGTAACCGTGCTTCTCAAGGAATTCGCAAGTATGAAGCACCGCATGATGCTCAATCTTCGTGGTGATTATGTGATTGCCTTTATCTTTAAGCGCGTCTGCCACGCCTTTTATTGCCCAGTTGTCGGACTCGCTGCCGCCGCCGGTAAAGAAGATTTCTTTCTCCGAGGCGCCGATAGACTCAGCTATGCTCGCTCTCGCCTCCGCCACTTTCTGTGCTATCTTTCCGGAAAAAGCATATGCGCTGGAAGGATTGCCGTATTCTTCGCAAAAAAAGGGAAGCATCGCTTCAAATACTTTCGGTGCTACCTTAGTGGTGGCTGCGTTGTCCATATATATCATCTTACTCATTAATTTGTATTACCTACCTTTCCGCTAGGTATTATCACACGTATATACCTACTATGTCAATAGGTATTTATAAAAGAAAAATAAACCGCGCATCTATGCTGTCAGATACACGGTTCTGTGTGGTATTTCTATTTAATTCCTATGGCTGCGAACTCTCCCGGAAGGTCCGCGTTATTCCATGAAGGTTGCTCGTCAAACCTTTGTAATGTAAAGCCTGCACCGATTATAGCATTGATAATCTCGCTGACAGTATACTTACGATACTTACACTTCGGAACTTTCTTACGCTCCTCTTCGTCAAAGAATCTTGCGTGCGCCATCTCGCCTTCGAATATGTCTGTGGAGAAATAGCTCATGGTAGGCTGCTCAAGTCCAAGGCTGTCCACTATCTTCGTAAACGGATGGAAGTCACTGCATATAATCTTGCCGCCTTTACGTAAAAGCGCGTACATCATACTCATGAACTCGTCAATATCGTGGAAGTAATGTAGGATGCCACCTTCCATGAAGACTACATCGAAGTATTCGCCGTATTTGCTTAAGTCTATGTCCAGAACATCACATACTTCGTAGTTGATGTGTGTCCCCGCGGCGTCAGCCGTCTCCAGCGCGTATCGCTTATTATCTTCCGAAATATCAAACGCTGTTACCTCAGCACCCAGTAACGCAAGCGGAACCGCTTTCTTGCCACAGGAGCCGCAGATATTGGCTACCTTGACCCCTTCAAAGCTGTCGAAGTACCGCGCGTGCCACTTAAGCATCTTAAGCGGATTCTCCTTATCCTTGGCAGCGCGTTCCGCAGGAGTCCCGGATGTTGCCACCCAGAAGTCGTAGGCGTTGTATTCCCACGCCTTTTTATGCTGTAAACTATAGTCTCTCAATCTGATATCCTCTCATTCAAGTGTCATGTAATACTCTAACACCCTGAGCGTTTTGATAACATAAACCGCAAGTTTAATACTTCTATGCATCAAGGAGCTTGCTACGCAGTTTCTTTTGCACAGAGGCGTCAATTCCTATTGACTCAAAGAACGCTTCGATTGTCCCGTGTGCTTTCTCCATAAGGTCAATAAATCCATACATATATTCCTCATGAGGAATCACTATGTTAATGTCGATATCGGGGAAGTTCTCTCTGATTCTGCCGAACCTGGAAGCATTGTTCTCCTTGGTATACATATAGTCTCTGACAATATCATCCTTGCTTACGCCACACAGCCAAAGAATGAGCGCCGAATTGACACCGGTTCTGTCCTTACCCGCAGAGCAGTTATACATTACTGCGCCGTCTGCCTCAGCGATGGTCTTAAAAATCTTGGCAATGCTCGGATCATGCGCGCAGGCAAAATAGCTATCCGGTACTTTTTCGACACTTTCGGGCAGTCCGCTGCCTTCGGATATCGGAAAGTTATAGTAATCAAAGCCTTCAACCTTTGAAAGCCCGTGAGCCTTACGCTCGATTTCTTCATCGATTCTCGTATCGATTATTGTGGTTATGCCGTTTCTACGTAGGAAATCAATGTCTCGCTCCGAAGGCATTGTCGGCGCATCACTCCTAATGAATCGGTTAAACTTGGTGAAGTTTTCGGTTCCTTCGACTCTGTATCCGCCAAGGTCTCTCGTATTAAGCGTCGTTTCAAGCAAAGATTTACGCTTATCATTACGCTCCGCATAGTCTTCCGACTCACCCTGACGATTCTTTTCCTTTAGTTTCTTTGACATAAACAGCAACAAATCATCGTCGTTAACGCAAGGAGCATACTGGTCGAGCTGCTTGCCCTGATACCATACGCCCGAGCCGTCGAAGTTATAGCCACGCTTAACATAGATACGCTGTGCGGGGCCGTAACCCGAATGAACGCCTACTGCGAGAAATACCGTATCGCAGATTTTGGCAGCCTCAGCCTCGGCAACATCCAAAAGCTTATTTCCGATACCCTTGCCATGAATGTCAAAGAACACGCACAAGTCCACAATCTCGGGAATCTTCTGCCCGCCCCACGGTCCTTCGGACGGGTTAAGCACCAATGTGCAAAGTCCCTTCACCGCGCCCTCGTACTCGGCCATAAAAACAAGCCTTTCGCCGGCTTCCTGCTCCTTTAAATACGTCTCATATGTTTCAATTGACGGGTGCCAACCGTATGACAAATAGGTATCATATATCGTCTTAGCATCGGTCGCCACCATGCTTCGGACCTTAACTGTTCCGTCATTATAGTATGTCGTCATGTATCCCTCCATAACCCTGAATACCTATATCAAATAATCGTTCACATTGATCTCTTGAATAGATTCTTCAACGCTCTTACATGTATTGTCATATATGTGTCCCGCATTCTCAGGCATTGCCTCAAGTTTTCTTTTTAAAAACTTGGCACGCTCAATCAAATCGAAATCGCCGCGGGCGCGAATACGCCTCTCAATTTCATCTTCGGAAGCTGTAAGTACAATGTAGACAAAATCCGCATTATTGGCCGCTGCGAGCGCTTTAACTCTGGGCATTTCATCTTCGATAATGTAATCAATTACAACATCGATTCCCTTCTTAAGAACTCTGTCGGCAGTATCCATCATGCAGTCCCAATTGAATTTAAGAATGTCCTCCCACAGCACCTTGTCGGAAGCCTCTCCGTTTACAAAGAAATCTCCCTTGTTCTCAGGCTCCACAAAGCCCTCATGGAAATCATCTCCGTGGATGACATACATAGTCTTGCCGGTATTATTGACCATATATCTTGCATAAGCATCGGCAAATGTAGACTTGCCGGTTCCGCACGGACCCGACACAAAAATAACCTTAGCCATAACCCTCTCCCATTTTCTGACCCGGCTAACCCAGAGCCAGTTTCAGGAATCTTTTATCATTCATTTGTTCATTGGTAACATACGCTCCGTCATGGAACAAAGCGTAATTCGTAACGGGTGTGGGCGCGTTCTGCGCCGCCTCCCTGCTTTCTAAATGTATTGCTTTAAAAGGAATGCCGTTATCCGCCGCTGTCTTCTCCACAATTGGTACATACTTGGCGTTAAAAGGGCACTGGCTCGTATAGTAGAGCACATATCCCTTCTCATCAATGCGAGGGTGCCTTGCGCATTCTTTGAACCTAGGTGCCTCCGCTGAAGCGGTGAAAGAAAGATACCAAAGCCCTATACCGTTATCCGAAGCATCGCACTTTTCAAAGCCTTTGTACTTCAAAAACTTAGGATCCGCAAGAAAAGGCATCTTCTTGTCCGCACATAAAATGCACAGCCCCTTCTTACCCTTAGCCTTGCTGTCCTCTATACAAGCATTAAGTAAGTCCGTGGAGTATCCGTGCCCCTTAAAAGACCCCGACACCCACAGACAATCAATGTACATATAACCTTCTGCCTCAATCGGAACCCACGCGTACTCCGCCGGAATGTACTCCACAAAGCACTTTCCTCTCTCCGCGCTTTTAAGGAACACAAGTCCCTCATCGAATCTGTCTGCAAGCCACGCTTTCTTGGACGATACTTGGACGTCCTTGTTATTGGCGATAGCGCAGCATATGTGTTCCTGTTCCAGATTATCCCTGGTAACTCTTATATACTCCATTAAACAGTCTCCTCCTATTGTGTAATATGATTTGACTTAATCGTACCAAAGCTAACATGACATCAGTATGACGTGTCTCTTAAAACTCGCTGTTATCCTTGCCCTTTCTGTCTTCAAAAGAACATCTGATAAGGAGTGCCGTTCCCACAATCGTAGGAATCAAAACAAGCAAAATATCAACAAGTGTTACGTACATGAAATGTAACTCTGTTCCGAGAATAAGGGACAAAACCAGCAACACAAGTGACATTATCAGGCATCCGAAAGTAATCTTATTCTTCTTAACAATTACAGCGATTGCCGACAATACAAGAAGTACCAGAATGATAGCCGATGTGCTCATTCTTCCGATTCGATAGAAGCCAAAAGAAGTTACCCTCACCATTTTGAACAGCATAAACAATCCGATTACTACAAGTACCCATCCAATTATTTTCTTTGTCATACACCATTTCCTCCAAATCTGTTTATTTTTGTCTTTCCAAAATCACTATGGTTTTGACGTTCTGCCCGGTGGGCAAGAAAACTATTTATCATAGTTTACTCTTAATCCGGCACATGGCCTCAATATGCATGATCCAGTGTCTTGAGAACGGCATTTTGATCAATCCGGCGATATCTTTATTGCACCAGTAATCGATCAGCCAGACGGCATCTTCATCCGTACTCACAGAATGAGAGTCCGCAACTCTTTTCTTATCCTCATCGGTAAACTTGCTCCTAAGATCCCTGTATACGAGGTTTTTAAGCATCTCGTCGGTCGAATTCTTTACTGCCGTACAATATTCATAGACGGCTTTTATATCCAACTTTTTAGAGAAAGATGCTATATCCTCGCCTTTCAGTTCGTTTCCCGTGGTGATGATCGGACTGCCTGTTCTATCAAGAAAGTCCTCGGCAAAAAGAACCTGTCTGTCCTGCATGATAACGGTATGCGCCACAATATCCTCAATCCGGAAAATGTGCCACATGGAATAGGCAAGCGTCTTACTGTGGTATCCTTCCGCTTTGGCAAACGGCATTTGATAGAACGCTTCCTGCGGATAAGTATTCACAATCGAAGTTATCTGCCCAAACAGATCATCTCTCAGTTCAATAAGAACGCCGATACCTTCACGGAAGGTCGCTTCTTTCCCTATCAGGGATTGCATTTTCTTATTCTTTTCCGACCACTCTTTATTCATAAGATTATTTTATCCTGTAGTATTCCTCTGCATCTATTCATATCTGAACATAATCTTTCGGCTTCTCAAAATTCTTGCTCAAAGAAACTACCGTCTCTATATTGGCAGTCCAAGGGAACTGATCTACGCATACAGCCCTTGTAACCTTGTATCCTGCGGCATGAATGGCTTCCAGGTCTCTCGTAAGAGATGTCGCCTTGCAGGATATATAAAGAATACGGTCTACACCGTAATTAAGTATCTTCTCAAGAGCCTTGGGATGTACTCCGTCACGCGGAGGGTCGAGAATGATGAAGTCCGGCTTCTCCGTAATATCATCAAGCACTTTCAACACATCGCCGCAGATAAAGTCTGCGTTCCCGATACCGTTGAGCTTGGCGTTCTTAATCGCAGCTTCAACCGCCTCATCCACAATCTCAACACCGATAATCTTCTTACACACGGGCGCCATAAGCTGGGTAATGGTGCCGGTACCGGAATAAAGGTCAAATACCGTCTTATCGGGCGCTTTACCTTCCGACAAATCGCCTATAAACTCACGCGCGGTAGAATAAAGCACTTCCGCACTGTGCGAATTGGTCTGGAAGAAAGAAAACTCGCTTATCTTGAAATTAAGTCCGAGAAGCGACTCATTAATGTAGTCTCTTCCGTACAGGACCTCAGTATAATCACTCTTAACCACATCAGACAAAGCATCATTAACCGTATGAAGAATGCTTACAAGCTCACCCTTTAACTTAAGTGACAAAAGAAGCTCCTTGTAAGGCTCCAAATCCACCTTCCGCTCGCTAGTGGTAACAAGTGCCACCATAATCTCCCCCGTATGGGAAGCCTTGCGCAAAAGAAGGTGTCTCAAATACCCCGTATGATTCATACGATGATAGAACTTAAGCCCAAGTCCCGCGAAATACTCACGAGTAGCCTTCAAAATCGCCTTGTAGTCCTCATCCACAATATAGCACTCATCCGTATATATTACGTCAAACATACTGCCGCGCTTGTGCATGCCGAGGCTTAAGGGACCGTCCTTATATTCATCACCAAAAGAAAACTCCATCTTGTTACGATATCCTGCATAAACAGGGCTCGCCTTAATACCGTCCCATCTGTATTCATAAGGAATAGCACGGTCTAAGAGTTCCTTGGTCTGTGATTCTTTGAGCTTAAGCTGGTCTTCGTAGCTCATGGTAAGGAAGGTACAGCCGCCACAGATTCCAAAGTGCGGGCACTGAGCAGGCACAGCCGTGGGAGCTTTCTCAATTGTTTCAAGGAGCATACCCTCGGGATTGCCCTTTCTCATCTTAAGCACTCTTACCTTAACCCTATCGCCGGGAAGTGCATTCTTAACCTTAACGGGACCTTCCTCGGTCTCCACTATTGCTTTGTTGGGGAAGTTAACCTTGGTAACGATTCCCACAAGTTCAGATCCTTTTTTCATAAAAAATAGGGATGTCGTATAACGCGACATCCCACTCCTGTCTATAAGTTAGTCGTCTTCCCAGTCATCATCCTCTTCGTCGAAGAACTCATCGTCATCATCGAAGTCCTCAAAATATTCGGAATCCTCGGGAATAAAGAAGTAGTATACTGCATAAGCAATCGCCGCTATAAAAGCTATCGCACCTACAACTGCGAGAATGATAACCAACGGATTGGTCTTCTTCTCTTCTTTCTTAGGATACAAACCCTTGTCTGCAAGCATTTCCTTAAGATCGTCGAGTTTCTCTTCAAGTTCAAGCTGCTTAGCTCTCTTACTGATACCTGATACAACTTTGCTTAATAAATTACTCATGTGTCTTGCTCCCCCTCATTAGGATAATTTCGTGATACAAAGAATATAATGCAAATACATTCGCCAAAAATAAAATACCCGGCAACGCTATGTTATAGAAGTTAAGAATCGTCATATTGATGCTTTCGGTAAAGATAAAGGTTGAAAACCAGCTTATCGAGAAAGCATAGCAAACTGCAATTCCCACAAACATAAGCGCCGTCACAGCCGAGAAGAAAATCTTATAATTCTTCTCCATATAAGACTTCACAGATTTGAGACCGGCAAAGAACTTCACAGCCTCAAACAATATAATACCACAACTTAATAAACAAAATGCAATATTTATGCATTTATATATAAAAAATAATATTTTAATGACCGGAACAAGCTTCTCGGACTTCTTAATCTGCCCCGAATAGTCATCGAGATAATCGGCATGGGCGTAAGTCTTGGCCTCGTCAATCGATGTCCAATTGTCAAAAATCTCTTCATCGGTCACCTCGCCAAGCCCCGGAACATATCCGTCCAAGAATATGGCTCCCTTAAAGCTTGCACCTGTAACACCTATTATTTCCTTAACCTCTTCACCCGTAAACGCGCCGGTATTCTTAAATAACTGAACAGTACCGCTCTGTTTCTTAAGCGTACCGTTCTTAAATGCAGCATCGAGCTCATCATTGACCTTGCCAAAGAAATCCCTGACATCAGCCTCCGATGTATACATACCCTCAGCCTTAAGGCAGTTTCGAAGTATCCACGCAAAGTGGTCGCCCTGAATAGGGTTAGCCACAATATCATTGTCGCACCATGAAGTCGTCATGATGGCATTCAAAAGATTCTTATGCTCAGAAAGTGTCGGAGAAGCATCAAAGACCTTCTCTATCGCATCGTAGGGCGCCCATACATGAATATCCCTGTTGGGAGATTCTACTGAATATACCTTGGCGCAGAAATCGCCGAACTCACTCTCAAGTCTGGTATTGACCTCGAATACTCCGAAGAACTTATCATTAAGACCCTTATAGCCCAAATCTGCCGCAATAAATATAACCAAAGGCAAAAGCACCAATAGCGCATTCTTAACTACAACCGCCGCACTGTCCTTAAGCTTCCTGCCATAAATTGCATGACCGACACCGATTAGCGTCGCAACCAATAAGCATGCAAGAATCCACTTGCCGTCTTCCTTAAGAAAGTAAGTAAGTGAAAAGAAAACTCCGGCAAACACAAGCGACAGGACCTTAAATATACCCTTGTCTCTGGCGCGTAATACCGCCTGAATCATAAATGCAAAAGTGATAATCACAAAGGGCGCAATCGCTGAGTTCCTGTAAAATCTCGTACCGCTCCATGTATCAAACGCCTGAGGCATGAACAGCACATAGACATAACCGACTACAGCCACCCATAATTTACCTCCAAACAGCCTCTTAAGCAGGAAGAAAACACTCACTGCGGCACCAATCCATAAAAGTGCCGTAAGCACCGTATACGGGAGCCCTGTGCGCGAAAATACGCTTACCAGAGCAGGCCAGCCCATATTCTTAACCAAAGCATAGTATACGGGCTCCTTATAATGAGCGGAAAGATTCATGTATGAAACCATAAGTTGATCGTCCCATACCTGACCCGCAGGATACCATATTCCCAGCATCACGCTTATGAATAACCTGATAACGGCAAGGATACACAGCGGTACCGCCTGTATAAAACCGAATTCCTTGGACTCTCTCATATCTCACCCTCTTAAAGTTGCCTGCTTACAGTTTCGTAAGCTTGGCAAAAGCCTGATACATTATCTTCTGACCGTAACTATCAAAAATCACGGTAATCTTATTATCCTTGGTCTCTTTAACAATATTGGTTATGGTACCGTCACCAAACTTAATGTGACGTACTCTGTCACCTACGGCAAGCGCACCGCCACTCTTGGTGGCAGTTATATCCGAGCCTTTGGTAAGAAGCCCCAGATTCTCCTTGCGAGCCACAAAAGGCTTGTCCTCCTCAGGTGTGGCCTTAGGCTGATAGAATGCCCTGGGTCTTGCATAAGGACTGATGCCCGAAGAAGGCTTAACCGGCTCGTCAGGTGTTCTCTTAAAGCCTGAAAAACTTACCGGTTCATCATCTCTGTAGCTGTCATATCTTCTGTATCCGCCACGGTCCGATGTGTCGCTGTCGTAATAACCGTCATAAGTCTGTCTCTTTACAGGCGCTATATCAAACAGTGACTTAGGTATCTCATTAACAAAACGGCTTAACGGATTCATCTGAGTCTCGCCGTGCACCATACGAGCCTTGGCCGCTGATATTGTGAGCTTCTCCTTGGCACGGGTAATACCTACGTAAGCAAGGCGACGCTCCTCTTCAATCTCAGCATCTCCGCTTGAAATAGACATGTAACTCGGGAACAATCCGTCTTCCATGCCGATAAGATAAACATTCTTAAACTCAAGACCCTTCGCCGAGTGAATGGTCATAAGAAGTGTACGGTCTTCACCCTCAGTCACGGAATCGATATCCGCAACAAGAGCAATCTCCTCCAACAATTCCGAAAGATTGGGCTCATCGTGCTCTTCCTCGTAAGAAGCCACCTTGGAAATCAATTCCTCGATGTTCTCAATACGGTCTTCAGCCTCTTCCTCGGTCTCGACTTCCATCTGATTGATGTAGTCGGTAATATCAAGAATCTCTTTAAGCAATTTAAGCGGTCCCTGCTCCTCACTGATAACACGCATTCTCAGAATCATATTGCCAAAAGAAGACAATTTCTCAGCCGCAGCTCCCTTAATATCTGCCCACTCGGGATGTAACACAGCATCAAAGAACGATACTCCTCGCTCATCCGCCGCAAGCTGTAACTTATTAATGGATGTGGCACCGATACCGCGCTTCGGAACATTTATAATACGCTTGCAAGCCAAATCATCACGACCGTTGTCCACAGTCTTCAAATAAGCAAGCAAGTCCTTAATCTCGCGTCTTGCATAGAAACTTACGCCACCCACGATACGATAAGGAAGATTCTCCCTTACCATCTGATCTTCTATCATACGGGACTGGGCGTTGGTACGGTACAATACCGCATTCTCACCGTAACCGCTCTCCCCGTGGGTAACGCTCTTAATGATATCGCGGCACACATATTCCGCTTCTTCCTTGGCAGTGTCGAAGTGTCTGAAGTGGATACGCTCTCCTTCTTCCTTCTTACTCCAGAGGCTCTTGTCCTTACGGGCAGAGTTGTTACGGATAACGGCATTGGCCGCGTTAAGAATATTCTGAACCGAGCGGTAGTTCTGTTCGAGCTTGACTACCTTGGCCTCGGGATAGAAATGTTCAAAATCAAGGATATTACGAATATTGGCTCCGCGGAATTTGTAAATCGACTGGTCGTCATCACCCACCACGCAAAGGTTGTGACGGGAACCCGCAAGAAGTCTTATAAGTTCAAACTGTGCTGTGTTGGTATCCTGATACTCATCCACCATGATATACTGCCAGCGGTCCTGATAATTGCGAAGAACATCGGGCTCGGCCTTAAACAGCTCAACCGTCTTCATAAGCAAGTCATCAAAGTCCAGAGCATTGTTCTTCTTAAGCGCAGCCTGATACTCTCTGTAACAGTCTGCTATCTTACGAAGCTGAACATCACCGAGCGACTGAAGATAGAAATCCTCCGGCGTCACAAGCTCGTCCTTGCAGGAAGAAATCTTATTCTGAATGGTACGCTCTTTAATAATCTTGGTATCAATCTGGAGCTTCTTACATACTTCCTTAATCAGCTGTTTCTGATCGTCGGTATCGTAAATTGTAAAGCTCGTATCATAATCCAAAAGATTGATGTAACGTCTCAAAATGCGTACACACATAGAGTGGAACGTCGACACAAAAATCTGTTCCGATCCAAATCCCACAATCTTGTCCACACGCTCTCTCATCTCACCCGCAGCCTTATTGGTAAAGGTGATGGCAAGAATATTGTAAGGGTTAACCCCCACTTCATCTATAAGATAAGCCACTCTGTGAGTCAGAACGGAAGTCTTGCCCGAGCCCGCACCCGCAAGAATCAAAAGGGGGCCTTCGGTACAAAAAACCGCTTCCTTCTGCTGTTCGTTAAGCTTGTCATACATACTCATACTAAATCCACAACTCCCTTAAAGTACCGAAATAACAATTCCGGCTATAATAACCGCCGCGCAGATAAAGCGCTGCAAAGTATTCTTCTCTTTAAATATCAATCTGCCGCCCACAATCGTCACAATGCAGCACACCTGCTTAAGAAGGGTCATAACGGTAACTCTCGAAGCCCCGTAACCGTTGGCAATAAACAGGCATCTGTCCGCAATCACAAAAAGCACGGAAATCAGCCATACGTAGGGATTGGAAAGAACTCCCTTCCAGTTGATACGGGTCTTGGTCACAATGACGTAAATACCGTAATAAATGACCATAAATAGCATATACCAAAACTGCAACTGTCCCGACGTCACATTGCCGGTACGCATCAAAATCTTATCAAGCATACCCGACAGCGCATTAAGAAACGTCGACACAAAAGCCAAGATATAAATCACCGTGGAAATCTTCTCTTCACGCACGGTACCGTTTCTTACAGCCTTGGGCTTGTACTTAAGCATAAGCAAACCGCCTGCCACCAGAATGAGCGCCACTATCTGTGTTCCCTTAAGCACTTCCTTAAGCACAAAAACTCCGAGAATCATCGCAAAAAGCATACGCGACAAATCGATAACGCCGTAGAGTGACACCGGCATCTTCTCAATCGCATAGAAACTGCACAGAAAAGCTATAAATATAATAAAAGACTTAAAGGCAATCAGCCCCATCTCTTTACCGGGAACGCCAAGCGGCGCACCATTAAAAATTCCCACAGTAGGAACCGTAAAAAGAAAGGCCAACAGCGTATATACAAAAAGCACTTCCGTAACACCGCTCTTAGTCAGTGCTTTCTTCTTGGCAATATCACGAATGCCCTTTAAAATGCCGTAAATAAGTACAAGAATAATCCACATTGCAAACACCTGTTCTATTGTACATCATATAAACTATCCCGTCAAGGATACACCAAAAGAGATTCTTTCGCAATCGGAAAAAGCCCCCAAACGGAGGCCTTTTCAAACGCTTAATATGTGTAAAAGAACTTATCTCTGAACTCTTCCCGAAGCATCGCCGCCCGCAAGAGTATCGACTTCCTTGCGTGATGCGAAGTTAAAGTCGCCGGGGATGGTGTGCTTAAGTGCAGATGCCGCAACACCGAACTCAAGCGCATCTTTAAAGTTCTTACCGTCAAGCAATCCGCAGATTACGCCACCGGCAAAAGAATCTCCGCCGCCCACACGGTCCACAATCGGATGAAGGTTATATTTCTTGGAGTGATAAAACTCCTTGGTCTCGGAATTGTAAATGCAAGCGCTCCAGCCGTTATCGGAAGCTGAATGGCTCTCGCGAAGAGATGATACACAGTACTTAAATCCGTAATCAGCTACCATCTGTTCAAAGATTGACTTGTATCCCGCAAGCTCAAGTTCACCGCTTGTAACATCGGTCTTACCGGGCTTGTAACCAAGAACAAGTTCTGCGTCCTCTTCATTACCGATACATACATCAACGTACTGCATAAGGCCCTTCATAACCTTCTGAGCCTTCTCGGATGACCAAAGCTTCTTACGGAAGTTTAAGTCAACGGATACGGTTACACCGTGTTTTTTGGCCGCAATTAATGCCTGCTTGGTAAGCTCTGCCGCAGAATCGGACAACGCGGGAGTAATACCTGTAAAATGGAACCAGTCGGCACCTTCAAAAATCTTATCAAAATCAAAATCCTTCACGGTAGCGGTTGAAATCGAAGAATGAGCTCTGTCGTACACAACCTTGGAAGGACGTACGGAAGAACCGCTCTCAAGATAGTAAATACCGAGTCTCTCGCCGCAACGCGCGATGTTCCCCGTACCTACATTGTACTTTCTTAATGCGGCAACGGCGCACTCACCGATTTCATTGTCGGGAACTGCGGTAACGAACTCTGCATCATGACCGTAATTGGCAAGAGAAACCGCTACATTGGCCTCACCGCCACCGTAATTGATGTCGAATTCATCTGCCTGAATAAACTTCTCAAAATTGGGGGTAGAGAGTCTTAACATTATCTCACCCATCGTAATAACTTTACTCATACTCTTATCCTCTTTATTTATTATTTACAAGGTGAACGGCGAATCCTCCGACCTCACCTTCAAGATAAATCGCATTTAACTTATCGCCCTTATAAGAAGCGGATTCTTCAATAAACTTGGCTCCCTTAACGGTCTCAAGGTAGTGTCTTGCACGAGCTACGGAATTGGTACCGATAGCGATGTGTCCGTGCACTCCTCTGCCCTGTGACTTCATGGCCTCTACAAATGTTCCCGCAAACACCGATGAATTGCCGACCTTGGTAGTGAATCCGAATAACTTGTCAAAAGAATCGCTTACGGAAACAGCCTCGCCCTCACCGTCGCAGTTAATACCTACATGCTTAAGAGTGAATCCGAGCATAAGTCTTACGGCTTCCTCGGTAAGCGCACGAATTTCATCGAACTTGCCCGCAGCCACAAGATCCTTCTTAACCATCCATGAACCGCCACAGGCAATAATCTTGTCAAAAGCAAGGTAATCGCAAATATTCTTAGCGTTAATTCCGCCTGTAGGCATGAACTTAACAGCGGTGTAAGGTGCTGCCATAGCCTTAATCATCTCAATACCGCCCGAAGCTTCTGCAGGGAAGAATTTAACAGTATCAAGACCAAGCTCAAGCGCTGCCTCAATACCTGTAGGATTGTTGATACCGGGTACCATGGGAACACCCTTCTCAAGGCAATGCTTAACAATCTTCTCGTTGAATCCGGGGGAGACAATGAACTTGGCACCCGCAGCAATAGCTCTGTCAGCCTGCTCTATTGTCAAAACGGTACCTGCGCCCACGAGCATCTCGGGGAAGGCTTCCGCCATAATCTTAATGGATTCTTCAGCCGCAGCTGTTCTGAATGTAACTTCCGCACAGGGAAGTCCGCCTGCGATAAGCGCCTCTGCAAGAGGCTTAGCATCCTTGGCATCGTCAAGTACCACTACGGGTACGATGCCTATATCCGATATTTTCTTAAGTATCTCGTTCATACTTACTCCTTTAATCAAAGCTTTTTTTCAGTATATCAACATCTGCCGACATTTTCTTTAATCAGAGTTGTTGTAAACATTGCAAAAATTGCCCTAGGCTTCTTTTTTCTTTTTACCCGTGCGTTCTTTGACTTCTTCCTTAATCATTCCCTTGGCGATTTCAACGTACGAGCGTAAGAACGCCGAAAGAAATTCCTTGGTGTCATCATCAAGTCCTTTCGCGGCTTTAATCACCTGCTTGGAATTTCTGATTAACTCCTTGGAGAAATCGATGGTATTGTCGGCATCTGAAGACTCAAGGAGCTTGTTTAGGTAGAAAACAAAGCGTTCAAGCTGCTCCTCGTCCTTACTGAGTATCCACTCGTTAACTGTGGCAATCAGGCGCTTGTGACCGTTCGAAAGTTTGGTCTTAACAAGCTTTCCCTTCTTAACGGTCCACATGTACGGATTGTGCTGGATAACACCTACGGACTTGGCATCCACAACTATGCTGTCGCCGCCGTCATCAAATAGCATTCCGACAAAAGAAGACTTGGGAATTACCTTTACCACACGTTCCTTAATCTCATCGTATCCGCTTTTCTTAAGGAACTTGGCCCTGAACCCGGGGCTGTCAAAGCAATAAATCTTCTTAATACGTTTTTTAATCTCGGGGCTTGCAAACATTGCGGAGAAAATAGCCAGATTACCGCCCTTGGAGTGTCCAGCCACCATAAGCTTGCCGGAAATACTGCCGGCCGCATCGTTAAGATATTTGACGCTTAAGTCCTGCCCCTTAATGTTCTTTTTAAGCGCAAGACCCATATCTTCCTGCCAGCCCACTATCGTCTCGTCGGTACCTCTGAACACAATCAGAGTATGCCCCGGCAAAAGAAAGGTAAGCGCCGCAAACTGCGTATCCTCTTCGATACGATTAATGTACATTGCTATCTTCAAACCGGCGAAGCGAACCGAGGATAGCATTGCTTCATAAAGCGCACGATTATCCTTCTCATATCTGTAATCCGAGAACAGAGAATCCCTGATCTTAGAGGAATCAATGTCCTCAAGAGAGACGGGTTCCCGGCTCATGACATCCAGAATTCCCTCGAATTTAAGATATGCGAACTGACTTAATACAAGCGCATCTTCCTTGCAAAAGCGGCGCTTGTTAAAATCATCTCCACCGTATTCTTTTATATAATCAACAATATTGCCCATAGGCTTTCCTTAGAACTTGGCGTCCAGCTTACCGATGTTTTTGATTACAAGTGACATGGAGCCGTCGCTGTTGGTGATAAATTCAACGTTACCGTTCTCATACTGATCCATGGGGATCTTAATCTCTATACCCGTGTCGGTCATAAGACTCTGGCGCTCGAAACGCTTGGTGGTGCGCTCGCTCTGAGGCAGAATTTCTTCTTTGACCAGGTCGTACTTTTCAATCTTGTCCTGATATGCGGTGCGAAGCTCTTCTCTGTCCTTAAAAATAAGGTCCCCGAGCTCTTCTACCACAAAACCGCCGTTCTTGTTAATCTCTTCGTGAATAATGGCCTTGGCCTTCATGTTGGGCTCGTAGCGGTCGAGTTCATCGTAGGCTTCCGAGTTTACGCTCTCGATTGCTTTCTCCACGATTTTAAGCTTCTTCTTGTCGCTGAGTCTGGTCTTGCACTTTAAGAAAAGCTCGCTGAAGTAATCTTCTTTCTTGCCGTTAATCTCGGCTTTCTTCTCCACAAGCCAGATTGCAAGGTCGTTAAGTCTTATAACGCAGGCCTCGGCAAGCTTCTGGCTTTCTGCAGGCAGAAGTTCTTTGTATCTGTATATCTCGTTACGTACAAAGTTGTTCTCGGGGATGGAACGATGGGTATACATTGCCTTGTAATTCATCTTAAGAATGGCAAGATACTCAAGCGAATCGCTTGTAAAGCGCACCACGAAAAGGTCCGCCGAAGGTATATCGATATTGGCATTCATGATGCCGTAGAGATAAGTTGCAATGTCCTTGCTGATGGGCACGAAGTTCTCATCGTCATATGCGTTAAGAAGCGAGTACACTTCCGATTCCGACTTGTGAAACTCACATTTCTTGGAGTCATCGCCCGCAAAAATCTTGGCAATATGCTCCTTTATAAATTCCTGAAGCTCCGCTCCCGTCTCGAGGCAATCATCCGAAAGCACCGGCTCGCCTGTTGTCGAGTCAAGGATGTGGAGTATCATCTGCCTTATTCTTATTTCTTCTTTAACCATTAATCAGTACCGCCAAAGTAATATTTTAGTAACAAATCCACCATTCTGGAATAAGACTGTATTCCGTCCTCAACTCCGTTAAGTGTAAGATTCGTGTCGATAAATTCGTCCGATAAACGCTTCACGTCTTCCGTCTCAAACCACGCATCTTCTTCCACTGCTTTACGCGTTTCTTCCGTGATAAACATCGAGTCAAAGACAACCTTGTCCGAGATGGGCGTAAGAGCGTTTCTTGCTTCGGGCTCCACCGCAAGCTCGCGTCTTACCTCGATATTAACGTATGCAAGAGCATCAAGTGTAGCCGAGTATTCAAAGATTGTATTACCTGAATTAATGCAGGCAAGATACGATATAAAATTGGCCTCGTCTTCAAAGATAAAGCCTTTCAAATGTGCAAGCTCATGGCACATGGTTCCCGGGAAGTTCGTTACATACATAAGCTTGTTGTAATTGGCTTCAAGCGAGAACGGGAAGAAATACCCGCATATCGATTGCTGGCAAAAGAAATCGGACTTGATAAGCGGTTTGGGTGTCGAATAATATCCCGCAAGCAGTTGCAGTCTGTCATCCAGTATCTCAGCCTCGCCTGATTCCACGCGTACCTTGGCCGCCTCACCGAGATTGGCCATGGCAATCATGGAAATGCTGCGATAATCGATATTGTAGATTATCTCGCCCTTTTTATTTCGCTCAAATTTCTCGGCCATTTCATTGGCACGCTTTACGAGCATCTCGCGAAGCTCTATCAGGTCTTCGCGGTTCTCCACATACTCTGCCGCGGGCGTATCTTCAAAAAGAGGCGTCACACGATACAGCATGAAGCAGTTCTGAACCTGAAGCAATATAACAATCGCTATTATGTTAAAAAACAGATTTGTATTAAAAGCACAAAGTTTCTTAAAAGTGTCTGTTCTCTTGATAAAGTTGATTAGTCTTACTATCCATACCACAACCGTAAAAAGAACATATACGACCGACAAATAGATAAACAACTCACCGAGAGAAAACTTAAAGAGGCCCGTTACACGCCCATAGGTAGCATTCCATATGGGGAATACGTGCCTCTGATAAAAGTCCGCAAAACCCTTGACCGTTATGGCAAGAATCAATTCTATAACGGCCAGAGCTACGATTATTAACTTAAAGAAAACCTTTCTGCGTATCAAGACTTCCTCCAGGTTCCCATGTAGAAAAGAACAAGCATGGGATATATTTCAAGTCTTCCTGCCAGCATATCAAAAATCAAAGTGATTTTGGAGAGGTCGGAAAGAGTTGAATAGTTACCGGTGGGGCCTACAATACCGAGACCCGGTCCGATATTGCCCACATTGGCAAGTACCGCCGAAAAGCTTGACGTAAAGTCCATATTGTCCGCAGCGACTATAAATGTGGATACCATAACCACAAGTACATACGCAATCATAAAGGAAATTACACTTGAAACAGTCTCCTCGGAAACCGTCTGACCGTTTAACTTGACTTTCTTAACGCTTCTCGGATGAGTAAGGTGTGAAAGCTCACGGCCTAAGCTTCGAAGCAGAATAAGGAATCTCGGTACCTTAATACCGCCGCAAGTGGAGCCCGCACATCCGCCGACTACCATAAGGAACAAAAGAATAACCTTGGACAGCATGGGCCATGCATTAAAATCTACCGTCGAGAAACCTGTGGTGCTGACGATGGAGCCTACCTGGAACAATGCATGATGGAAAGCATCGCCGAGGCTGTCGAATCCGCCGCGAATCTGTATTGTAATCGCAGCCGCACTAAGGAATACGATAAAGAGATATACCCTTACTTCTTCAAGTTTCCAGAAATCCTTAAACTTTCTTCTTAAAATCAGGAAGTACGCGTTAAAGTTAACACCGCACAGAATCATGAAAATCATGGAAATAGTCTGTGCCGCTCTCGAATATCCGCCAAGGCTCTTGTTTAAGTCCGCAAATCCGCCTGTTCCCATTGTAGAGAAAGAAAGTATCAAGGAGTTATAAAGCGGAAGTCCCGAAAGTAAAAAGCAAGTAATCAGAATGAGTGACATTCCGAAATAAATACCGTAAAGAATAGTCGCAGTGGTCTTAACACGGGGCACGAGCTTACCCACCTCGGGGCCTGTACTCTCCGCCCTCATAAGGTGCATGTTACGGCTGCCCGATAAGGGTAATACGGCCATAATAAAAACAAGCACACCCATACCGCCTATCCAGTTCGTAAAGCATCTCCAGAACATTGTGGTCTTGGTAAGAGCCTCAACATCCGTAAGGATACTTGCTCCTGTGGTGGTAAAACCCGAAACGGTCTCAAATACCGCATCCACATACGAAGGAATCTCCCCCGTAGCAACAAAAGGAATCGCACCCACAAGGGACAGCAATATCCAGGACATGGCAACCACCACGAAACCTTCTCTTGCGTAGAACACCTTGCTCTTAGGCTTAAAGTGCGCTCCCAGGGTTCCCAGTGCCAGACAGCCCGCGCTGATGGCCACAAAAATCAAACCTGTATTTTCTTTGTAAAAAATTGAAACTATAACGGGAAGCAGTAAAAAGAGGCCTTCAAACTGCAAAACCCTGCAAAGGATAAATCTTATTATGGATTTATTCATGAGTAATGCCTTCTTTCTACGCTAGTATATCCTTAATGTCGACGAAGCCACGCTCGGTGGTAACCACTACAACGTTGTCGCCTATCTGAATGCGGCTCTGACCGCCGGGAGTCTCAACCTGCCCCCTGCGAATGATGCTTGCGATCATCACGTTCTTCTTAAGTTTCAAATCCATGAGAGGCACATCAACGAGCCCGGAAGCTTCTTTGACCGTGAATTCGAGAGCCTCGGCCTTGCCTGCGTTAAGGGTGTAAAGAGTCTCGATGTTGGAGTCCATGGTATTGTTCATGGCTCTTACGTACTTAACAACGTTCTCCGCAGCAAGGAGCTTGGGGTTAATGATACTGCCTATATTCAAATCACTGATGATATCGTCGTATACGTTTCTGTGAACCTTGGTGATGAGCTTGGCCTTGGGGTTAACTTTCTTAACGTATACGGACATCATAACGTTCTCTTCGTCGTGATTGGTAAGAGATACAAAGCCTTCGGTGTTAAGGATGCCTTCCTCTTCCATCAATGTCTTGTCGGCGCCGTCACCATTAATGATGATAGCTTCGGGAAGTCTCTCGGCGAGTGCTTCGCAGATGCGCTTGTCTTTCTCAATAATCTTAACTTCCACACCGCTTGACAAAAGAATGTTGGCAAGATAAACGCATATCATACCGCCGCCCACGATCATAACGTTGTGCACGCGGTTTAAGTTCATCTTGGTAGCCTTAAAGAACTGCATGGCTTTCTTACCGGAAGCGATAATGGAAAGCTTGTCGCCTTCCCACACAGTGAAATCACCGTTAGGGATGAAGATCTCGTTGCCACGCTCAACCGTACAGATAAGTACGCTGCTGTCGAGCTTCTTGGGTACGTATTTAAGCTGCATGCCGCAAAGGGGGCTTTCCTTGGTGACTTCGAATTTAAGAAGTTCCACGCGGCCCTTGGCAAAAGTATCTATCTCTAAGGCCGTGGGGAATTTAAGAAGTCTCGCGATTTCCTCGGCGGCCGCAAGTTCGGGGTTAACTACCAGGGAAAGACCGAGGTCTTCCTTGATGAATTCTATTTCTTTCTTGTATTCGGGGTTACGTACACGCGCGATGGTGTAAGCGGTTCCCGCTTTCTTGGCAATAAAGCAGCACAAAAGGTTACGCTCGTCGGAATCGGTAGCTGCAATAAGCAGGTCCGCATTCTTAACGCCCGCATCCTCCAAAACTTCGATTGTCGTACCGTTTCCGGCATAGCCCATCAAATCAAGTTCATCGGACAAGTCCTTAACGAGTCTTTCATTGACGTCTATAACTGTAATGTTATGGCCTTCTCGGCTGAGTGATTTGGCAATGTCTGCGCCGACGTTACCGCATCCTACAAGTACTATCTGCATATCTATACTCCTCTTTGTTACTGTCTATACGGGTTCTTCCTCTATGAGGATTCCCTCTTCCTGTGCTCTTAACTTACAGCCTTCCTTGGCATTGCCGATTTCACAAATCGTGGCCTGATCCTCGGAGATACAGCTCTCGCACGCGGGGCAAGGCATCGATGTTCCGCATATGTCACGCGGTACGCCCTCATTGCGTGAGTTGTGCTTACAGTCAAAGCACCAGCATTTCTTGCATTGTTTAAAAAGAATTTCCTTGGAACCGCCGCCGGTTGAAGCAGGAGCTGCCGGCTCGGGCTTGGGAACTTCTGCGACCGTCTCGGGCTTGGTTTCTTCTTTGACCGTTTCGGCCTTAACCTCTTCCTTGACCGGTTCCGCAGCTTTGGGCGCCGGCTTAGCTTTCTTAACCTTTTCGGACTTAGATGCAGGCTTCTCTTCCGCAGGCGGTTGTGGCTTAACTTCTTCTGCCTTCACCGGCTCCGGCTTAACGATTTCTTTGACCGGCTCGACTTTTACTTCCTCAACCTTAACAGGTTCCGGATCCGCTACCGTCCCAAAATCAAGTTTTAACTGCTCGGGCTCCGCCTCGGAAACCTTAACCTTCGAAGCGCTTTTATCCACGGGTTTAAGACGCGAGTTACCGGGTTCCCTTACCCTTACGGTCGCGCCTTGAGAGTCTGTATATTCATTTAAAAGTCCCAGGAAGTCAAGCTGTCCCTCGTAAACTTTTTTAGACATTAATGTTTATCCCAATAATACTTGCTGCCCGTAAGCTTAAGTACCAGCCACTTGGGCAGTTTCTTGTATTTCTTGCCAAGCTTGTACCCTAAAAGCTTAAATGCACACTGCACCGAAAAGGGTATCATAAGCCATGGCCTTCTTAATCTATTAAACCGCTTAAACGCATTTTTTACAAGTCGCTTTCCCTCAGATTCACTTTTAATATTTCCAAAAATCTCCGGGTGGTCGGCCTGCGATACACCGAGGTCGAAATTGCGGTGTAACTGCTGCATATTTGAGTAATGATGCGAGTGATATACCTCCGCATCCGCCGCATATGCAACCTTATATCCTGCCTTAAGCGCGTTATATGCGAAAATCATGTCTTCATTGAAAATTGCGGGCACACAAAAACCACCTACGGCTTCATACAAACCGCGCCTGTAGGCGGCACACACATCCGAGCAAAAGAAAGCCTTAATGCCCATCTTCTCTATATCCGATTCATCCCTGACCTGTGACGAGGCGGGGTAATTAAATTCTCTGGTAATCTCTTCAAGCGCTCCGGCGCCCTTCTTGGGAAGCTGTCTTGCATAGGTTACAGCCACACCGTCTGTTAGGTGAGCCACAAGTTTCTCAAGCAGAGTCTCATCCTTGGGAACAGCATCCTGAGTCATCATCACCACAACATCGGCGTTACTCTTAAGCATCGCCATATGTCTGGTGCCCGCGTGGTCGAACTCGCGAGCCGTTACGTGTGTAACCTCCGCACCGAACTCTTCCGCGTCAAAAGAATAAGCCTTGGCAAAGCTATCGTACAGAGCTTCTTCCGTATTCACAAGGATAATGCGATTCACCGGGAGTGTCTGTGCTTTAAGCATCTTTATAAGTGTTATAAATTCCGCATCGGGTCGATACAGCGGAATTACCACATCAAGAGTCATATGAAAAATCCTTAGTAAGCGTTTTTGTTAATAAAGCCCGTAAAGAACGTCATAAAGAATATCTTCACATCAAGTCCGATTGTCCAGTTCTCGATGTAGAAAATATCGTGATTGATACGCTCCTCAATGGAGGTATCGCCTCTCAAACCGTTAACCTGAGCCCATCCGGTAAGACCGGGGCGAACCTGGTGCTTAATCATGTAGCGGGGAATCTCCTCCTGGAACTTCTCCACAAACTGAGGTCTCTCGGGACGGGGCCCGATAATGCTCATGTCACCGACAAGAATATTAAACAACTGTGGAAGCTCATCAAGACTCGTACGACGCAAGAACTTGCCGACCTTGGTAACTCTGGGATCGTCCTTGACCGTCCAGCCTTTCTTCTCTTCGGAATCGTCCTGCATACGCATGGAGCGGAACTTAAACATGCTGAAAGGCTTGTTATGTAAACCAACTCGTTCCTGCTTGAAAATAATGGGGCCGGGGCTTGAAAGTCTTACAAGTATAGCAAGAACAATCATGATAGGCGATGTAATGATAATACCGAACAACGCTCCCACAAAGTCAGCCGCACGCTTAAGTGCCGCATAACCGCTGTTGGCAAGAGGCACATATCTTATATTGATGAGCGGAAGTCCGAACAAATCCTCCGTATATGCTCGGCTCGGAATGAATTTGTTATAATCGGGTACGAACTGGGTGTGAACGCCCTGCTTCTCGCATTCTTTGACCGCTTGTTCCAGGAAATCGTAGTCTTCAAGGGAAAGGGTAATTGCCACTTCCTCGAGGTCATTGTCCTGCAGGATAGGGGTAAGCATATCGAGAGTTCCGATAACCTTCACTCCTCTGTACTCAAAGCCTTCTTCACGGTGGTCGTCAAGAATTCCGAAAATCTTAAATCCCCACTGCGGATTGCCTACAAGTCTGTCAATAAAAGCCTTGGCGGCATCAGAATAGCCTACAAGCAGGATATGCTTCTGATTGTAGCCGTGCTTTCTTGCATACCTTAATGACTTTCTAAGCACTACTCTGAAAGCCATTGTCACAAATACGTTAATGAAGAAGAACAAACCGAGTACCGAACGGGCATAGTCGATGTCCTTGATAATAACGTAAATACCTATAATTAAAGTTCCCATACCAAATACATTGGCCTTGAGAATACTGAAACACTCGTGCTTAATACGTGAAGTGCGCTTTGGATCGTACACCGAGCACAAAAAATAAATAATAACGTATACCGGTACCACCATCGCCATAAGTCTTAAATAGCTTCCGATGGGAAGTCGACCGACTGCCGTAGGTGATAAAATCTTAAACTTAGCCACATATGCCGCCGGCATGGAAAAGAAAATAATAACCATGTCGATAAGCACCAACAATCTATTGAATATACGCTGATTTTCTTTAATCAATTCGCATTCACTCCTTGTGCCAAAAAAGGTCTGCCACGCAGACTACCCGCTTTTTTATCATATTACAAAAATAAAACGCTGTTACAAAGTCAAAATCTCTTAAATATTTCTTAATATGACGGGCTTAAACACACTGAGTTATTATAGCACAAAAAAGGACTGCCGCATAGTAACGGCAGTCCGCAATTTACTTGCATTTCTATCAGTCCTGAACCACGTCTTCGGGAAGCGCAATCTTCTCTTCCACGACTTTCTTTTTCTCGTAGCAGGTAAAAGAAAAATCAATCTCGCCCTTGTCAAGCTTAGGCGTAATGAGGGATACAAGCGGTACAACCACAAGACCTGCAATCATAGCGATTGCGCCGGCGTTAATGGGAGAAGTCCACTTGCCGTACATGTTGGCGATGGTGAAGCCTACTGCACTGATAAAGCCGGCCCAGACACCCGCTCTTGTGACGCCCTTCCAGTACAAGCCGTAAAGGAGGGGAGCCAAGAACGCGCCTGCAAGAGCACCCCATGAGATACCCATGAGCTGAGCAATGAAAGTGGGAGGATCCATTGCAATGATAACCGAAATAACTATGAATACTACGATAAATATACGCATGATAAGAAGCTGTCTCTTCTCGTCCATCTTCTTAACGAAATTGTCTTTGATAAGGTCAAGTGTAAGTGTGGAGCTTGATGTAAGTACCAGGCTTGAAAGTGTGGACATTGATGCCGAAAGAACAAGCACTACCACGATACCGATTAACAAATCGGGAAGCTTGCTTAACATCGTAGGGATGATTGCATCGTATACCACGCCACCGTCTGCATTGGTAATTGCAGATACGTCAGCGAGACGTCCGAAACCGCCGAGGAAGTAACATCCGCCTGCCACAATTACAGCAAAGAATGTGGAAATGATGGTACCTCGTCTGATAGCCTTCTCATCCTTGATGGCGTAGAACTTCTGAACCATCTGAGGAAGTCCCCAGGTACCGAGAGATGTAAGGATTACAACTCCGAGAAGGTTAACCGGGTCGGGTCCGAAGAAGGATACGTATGCACCGTTAAGTCCCTCTACAACCGAGCCTTCGCAAGGAATCTGTGAGAGGTTCTTGTACGCCTCAAAGAAACCGCCGTTACCGTTAATAACAGCTACGACAACGGCTGCAATACCGAATAACATGATGATACCCTGAATGAAGTCATTAACCGCGGTAGCCATGTAACCACCGAGGATTACGTATACACCTGTAAGAACCGCCATAACGATTACGCATACACTGTAAGGAACGTTGAAAGCCATTCCGAAAAGTCTTGATAATCCGTTGTAAACCGATGCGGTGTAAGGAATCAGGAAAATAAAGGAAATAAGCGCAGCCACGATTCTGATGGCCTTGGAGTGATAGCGCTTACCGAGGAAATCGGGCATTGTAGCTGAGTTAAGATGCTTACTCATAACTCTGGTACGACGACCGAGGATAACCCATGCAAGAAGCGAACCGATGAGTGCGTTACCGATACCGATCCATGTGGATGAAAGACCGTATTTGTAACCGAACTGTCCGGCATATCCTACGAATACAACCGCGGAGAAATAAGAAGTTCCGTAAGCAAAAGCCGTAAGCCAGGGACCTACGCTTCTTCCTCCGAGTACAAAACCGTTAACGTCGGTAGCGGCCTTACGTGTGTACACGCCCACACCGATCATTACGGCAAAGAAAATCACGAGCATTATAATTTTGCTGACCATTTGAGTGTTCCTCCCCATAACATTATATTGTTATGTAAACTTTAGTGATTAAAAGCGTTACGCTTTACCGCTTTAAAGCACATTAGTATAATAAACGTTACTCCCAAAATTGTCAACAGTGTCAGTCAAAAAAGGTCTTTCTTTTTAATTCAAATATGATAATATCTTCTGTGGAGTTTAGATTAAGAGGGTATTCCTTATGACAAAAAGTGAAAGAAACGTCGAAATCGTCGATTACATCTGGCTGACAGTCGGCACGATTATTCTTGATATCGGCGTATATGTATTTAAGTTTCCGAACAACTTTACCTTCGGCGGAGTTACGGGCATCGCCATGATTTTAGCCAAGATCGGAAGCTTAACCCCCGCCACCTATAACCTTATTATCAACGTAGCGTTGTTGGTGCTGGGTTTTATATTCTTAGGCAAAAGTTTCGGTGTTAAGACCGTATATGTAAGTATGCTTAATTCGCTCCTGCTTGAGCTTATGGAGCATGTTTTCCCGATGGACGGGCCGCTTACCGATCAGCCTGTACTTGAGCTTATCTTCGCGATTATCTTACCTTCCGTAGGCGCAGCGATTTTCTTTAACCGTGGTGCAAGCGGCGGCGGAACTGATATCGTGGCGATGATAGTTAAAAAGTACACAAGTTTCAACATCGGTACCGCTCTTTTCTTCGTAGATTTAAGTATCACGATTTGTGCTTGCTTCGTATTCGATGTTACTACCGGTCTCTTCGCATTTACCGGACTTATGGCCAAGTCCCTTGTAATCGATCAGGTAATTGAAAATATCAACCTTTGCAAGTACTTTACGATTATCTGCGACGACCCAGAGCCGATATGCAAATACATCACCGACGTACTTGGTAAAAGCGCTACCGTATTTAAGGCCGAAGGAGCCTACGCTCACAGTGAGAAGACCGTTATTCTCTCCGTCATGAGACGCAGCCAGGCAGTCATGCTTCGTAACTACGTGCGCCATAACCACCCGAATTCTTTTATCATGATTACAAACAGCAGCGAGATAATCGGTAAGGGATTCAGAGGATTCAACTAAATTATTAAAGTCCGTGGTTTATTCCACGGACTTTTTCTATGCATATCTCTTCGTATTAACCTCAACCATACTTCTATAGTTACCGTTTTCGATTTTGATTAACTCATTATGAGTTCCTTCTTCTACCTTGCAGCCGTTTTGCATACATATAATCTTATCCATTTTGTATGTAAACGCCAAACGATGTGATATTATTATCACCGTTTTATCCTTTGAGTCATCGAGTATGGTATCGTATAGTTCATTCTCGATTATAGGATCAAGACTGCTTGTGGGCTCATCCAGGATAATAGTCGGGCATGCACATGTATACATTCTTGCTATAGCTATCCTTTGAGCTTCTCCTCCGGAAAGTTCAACTCCCTCATCCTCCATCTGATTGGTAATGGCAGTATCCAGACCGTTTTTAAGGCTTAGCACCTTATTGAGCATACGAACTTTTCTGAGCGCATCCTCTATTTTTTCTGTAGAGACAGTTTTTCCTACCTGCACATTATCCCTTATGCTGAAAGGATATATAGAATAATCCTGAAACAGTACCCCAATCGTTGCCCGCAAAGAAGCAACCTGAAAATCCTTGATATTTCTGTTATTAATCAGTATCTCACCGCGACTTGGCTCGTACAGTCTTAACAGCAATTTGACTATAGTCGTTTTGCCGGCTCCGTTGCACCCCACTATCGCAACCTTCTGATTCTTTTCAATCACAAAAGAAAGATCGGATATGGATTCCGACACTCCGTTTGGATAAGTAAATGAAACATTTCTAAACTCAATCCTATCAACACGATCAAGCCTTACGGCATCTGAGTTGTCACTGAGTTCAGGCTCATTCATAAAGTTCTCATAATGAGTAATATATAAATCATTTTCGTATATCGAATTGCAGGAAGACAATATAGAGGCAATTGCCGATTTAATTGTCGAATATGAATTAAGAGCCACAAAAAAATCACCGAGCGCCACTGTTCCCCTTACAGTTTCGAAAATAAAATAAAGTGATGTAAGAAATGTTTCGACATGCGAAAGTATTGCCACTTTAAGCGATACATTTCCAATCTTTTTGCTCATTTTACCGGCTTTTTCCACAATTCCGTCCGTTGCTTCTTTTTTCTTTTTATAGACGAAATTTTTTAGCGAATTAACTCTTATGTCTCTCATGAATTGAGGAACATAGAATAATCTGTACAGGTAATTAAGCTGTCTGTTGTCCCTGTTTACCTCCAGTTGGTAATCAAACATAATCTTCTTTCTTTTTCTGTCAATCAACAACTGAACTACGACGATAAAAAGCATAAATACCAATACGCCCTTATTCATCCAGGCCAAAATAGAAAAAGCCATGACAAGATTAATCACAGCAGAAAAGGTTCCAAAAAATATATCTACCGCAGAATGAACCACTCCCGAACAATTGTCAAAAGCAACCGAGTAGTTGTTGTAAGCTTCCGCATTTTCAAAGTAGGAAATCTTTAATGAAAAGCTTTTATCCAAAAACTCTTCGGTAATCTTAACATTCATTTTTTCCACAGCAACCGATGAGTACGGCGAATACAATCTGTCTATTATGCTTCCTATCATGCCGATTGCAAAAGAAATTCCCAGAACGATTATTGCTCTCTTTATCGACCGGTTCTCTATTGCACTAAGCATATACTTAGGAATCACAATACCGATAAACGTTATAATACTGCTGTAAAAAGTCATCAGTATTTTAGAAACAAAGAATGCTTTGTCAAGTCTGTACCCCTTGACAAGCATTCTTTTATATCTTTTTAACACTTCGAAGATCTTATCCATGGATAGCCTTTCTGAATCTCTCCATTATTTGCTTCTCTATAACGCCCTTTATCTTATAGCATCCTGCCGCATGATACTGTTTAGTCTCAGCAAAACTGGTACCTACGCAGCCTCCTCCGCAGGCAGGAAGATATACGCATTCTTTACAATCTTCAATTTCATATGGATTTCTGGTCATCCAGTCAAAGTAAGCAAAGGTTGTATCTATCACCTTACCGCCTTCGCCGATTCTGGCAACGCGGTGCTTCTCTTCATTAACGAAATCCCAGCATTTATATACATCTCCGGTAGGCGCAATCGTAAACGCCGAATCGGAGTACAATCCGCAATGTAAGTATTTTTTACTCGGATTTATGTTGATTTCAAACCCAAGTTCTTTGGTCTTGCGCCAAAGTGGTAATAATATATCCCCCAATTCTTCTTCACAAAAGCAGTTGCCCTGATATGAGGCACATGACGCTGTAGTTCCTTTGACAATACCAAAGTCGATATAGCACCCGTTCATGCCCTCATCTTTAAGCATCTGAAGTAAATCGTATGTGCGCTCCAGATTGGTTTTGTCGATATTTATACGAATAATCGGATTGCATAAAGGATATGTGTTAACCACATTTCTGATTCCTTGCATTACTTCGTCAAAAGAACCTCTGCCGTCTGCGTAGATTCTTCTCGTATTATGAATCTCTGCGACACCGTCAAGGGTAATCTGAATAGATTGGCAGTTGAATCTTTCAAGTATCTTTAAGTTCTCTTCGTTGCACAGAATACCGTTAGTTACAGTATGTGTTTCGAATACTTTACCGGTTTCTTCGCAGTACTTTTGCACTTTTTCAAGGAAAGCCACATTGTCTTTTAAATATAAAAGGGGTTCACCGCCAAACAGCCACAAAACAATTGTATCACTTCTTCTGACTTCAGCCTGCTCTTTAATGAAGTCAAACAGGTTATCCCTTATTTCATCGGTCAACGTAGCATTTGATACCACTCCCGCTCCTTCGTAGCAATAAACGCAACGAAGATTGCAGGCCATAGTAAGCAAGATGGTTAATGACAGTACATGATTATCGAATTTTTCTTTTTCGTAAAAGTAACTGTGTATTCTTGCCTCGTCCACTGAGTCATTTTCAATAATGATACCTTCGTTCATGAAAGTTGCAATATCATCGTCACTGAGTTCCGACATGGACTGTGACTCTATTGCCGTCCTTATATCATTATCTACAAGAAAAGTTGCTCCCGAAAAAGTATTGCAGAGGACTGCCTTTCCCTTCGGAATAGATTCATCTTCAACAAATAAATTATATTTCGAAAATTTCATTGTACCTCATTAACCACCTTTTTTAGTTATTTTTATCTTTTGCTCTTACAAGAGCCCACATTTGATGAGCATGTCAGTTTACCGCAAGCTCCGGCATTTCCGCCACAGCCTTCGGCTCCGCAGGCAGATCCGTTTCCACCGCAGGCCTGTGCGCCGCAAGCACTTCCGTTTCCGCCGCACGCTTTGGCAACACATGCACCACCGTTGGCAGCACATCCGTCAGCTCCACACATTCCGCCTTTGGCTCCGCAACCGTTAATGCCACATATGCTTGCATTTGCGGCACATGCGTTAACGCCGCAGGCTCCGGCATTGGCTCCGCATGCGTTAGGGATACATGCTCCCACATTTGCAGGACAGAGTACGTTTGTACCGATTTCATCGCCCTCATAGATATTGCCTAAATATGCATTTTTTACCATAATTTACTCCTTTTCCTGCACCATCAGCACTTGCTTCCGCAGGCTTTGGCTCCGCATTTGCCCGAATTACCGCCGCAAGCATTTGCACCGCAACCGCCTGAAACTTTTCCGCCGCAGGCTTCTGCGCCGCAACCGCTGATAACGTTGGCAGCACAAGCTTTTGCACCACAGCCGCCTACATTGGCTCCGCAGCCGTCAGCGCCGCATGCGCCCGCTTTGGTTTTACAACCATTAACGCCGCAGGCTCCGGCATTGGCAAGGCATCCGTTAATCGCACAAGCACCGGCATTGGCACCGCAACCATTTGCAGCGCATGCGCCTAAGTGAGCTCCGCAAACGAGCGGTTCTGCCTGATTATATGCATTTCCTAAATAATCAATCTTGCTATTCATTGCCCCTCCTAAATAATCTTGGTTTAGTTACAATTCACAAATATGTGTACACTTATATGTTCTTTGCAATCGCAATTATATAATAATATCAGTTGTAATGTCAAGTTAACGTCTGCTATTAGGATTATTAATAACCCACTAGGCAACACATTTAACCATTGTGTATATTATATATCTTTCAAATAAAAAAGAAGCAAGGATGTTTCCTCGCTTCTCTACCTGCAAATGTCATATTATTCCATACAGCATATGTACTCTTTCTGCTGCGCATATTGCAAAATCATTTAGACACAAAGTCTCTTATCTTCAAAAAACGCACTCCCATTTCAAGACAGATAACTCCATAGACCAGAAGTCCCGCCCAGATAGCCAATGCCTTAAATCCGCTTACAAGACTTATCTCAAAGAACGAACCCAGCATTGCCAGTACAGCCAATATCGCCACTATCAAAAGAAAGACGGCAATAATCAGCTTATGATATATCTTATGTACTTTTATTATCAACGCAAAACATGCATAAAAGACAGATAACACAATGCTTGCCAAAACCGGGAAAAGAATGTGTTGAAATCTTACTACCCCTGAGAACATTTTACCCGCGCAGGCAACATACAATATTTCAAATATCATCACGCCTATTATGGTTTGTATGATGCTGTCAACAACCTTTGAATATATATACTCTCTTATGCTTATTCCGGTAGTAAGCACCATTTCACCCGTTCGAGCCTGTTTGTCTGCACTTATTCCCATAAGCACGGCAGAAGTCCCAATTGCAGCAAGCAATATCGGCATAAACGACAGCATATATTCAAACAACAAATCGCTCATTCGCGACATTATGCCAAAACCGATTCCATAGCCAAGTGCAAACCCAAGATTCAAGAATTTTGATACAGCCGGACCATGCTTCAATTCCTTCTCAAGCAATACCCAAAATCGTCTCATTTCTTTTCCCCCCTTTTATCATATATAGCCTGATATGCAGAAGAAACGGTACCATCGCCGAGTTTCAAAAACTCTTCCTTACTTCCTTCAAAAAGCTTGGTGCCTTTATCAATGAAAAGAATGTCTGTACATACCCTGTCAATCACATCCGGTAAATGTGAGCAAATAATCACCGTTAATCCGTCTTCCACAAAACCGTTAATGTATTCAACAAAGGTATTGGTGGTAGAAATATCCAGCCCGTCGGTAGGCTCATCAAGAATCAGCAGCTTCGGATTATGAACAATCACCGATGCTATTTTGGCTTTCTGAATCATTCCCTTTGAAAACTTTTTTAGCTTTGTGTTTTTCTCTTCCGTAAGCTCTATCATTTCAATAACCGAGTCTACGGCTTCGCCCGGATTGTCCACCTCTCGGAGTTTGGCATAAAACAGCAGATACTCATACAGTGTCATGTTCATGAATACAGAGGATCCCTCCGGCAAATAGCCCGAAAGTCGTCCTATTTCAACAAACGAATCCGATGCGTCAAGCCCCAATGTGTAAACAACGCCCTTATTCGGAGGAATAACCCCCATAATATTGCGTATAAGCGTTGTCTTCCCTGCCCCATTAGGACCCAGAATTCCGAGGCACTTCCCCTGTTCTATTTCAAAAGAAAAACTGTCTAGGGCTTTCTTTTTCCCATAATAGCAATCAAGGTTGCAGATTTTAATACATGTCTCCACTATTGCTCTCCTCCAAGTACTACATTGTTAGTATTGCGCATCATTTCAACATCATATCGTTCCATTATGCGATATTGATATGCTTTTACACAATGATAATCTATTCTTGAAAATAATACAAGAACAATTGTATATTGAGGCCAAGCAAAAAGCCTTCTCGTAAAGAGAAGGCTTTTCTTTATTCGTATCGTAATGCTTCGATGGGGTCCATCTTGGCTGCTTTGTTGGCGGGATAGTATCCGAAGAATACACCTATTGCCATGGAGAAAGAAAGACTCAGTATAATGCTGAATACCGAAGGTGCCGCGGGAGTTCCGAGGGCATTGGCAAGAAGCACTCCTGCCGTAACACCGATGATTATACCGATGATACCGCCCACAATACAGATAACAACCGCTTCCACGATAAACTGCATGCGGATGGAGCTGTTAGGCGCTCCGAGAGCCTTTCTTGTACCGATTTCGCGGGTACGCTCCGTAATTGATACAAGCATTATATTCATAACACCGATACCGCCTACAAGAAGCGCTATACCGGCTACTATCGCTATTGCCTTGGTAATCGATCCCATCATGGTGGACATGGTCTCTACCACCGACGCAAGGCTGAATGCCGTAACTTCAAAGTTTCTGTTGTTACGGTAATATGACATAAAGAAACTGTCGACCTTACTTGCGAATTGATCCGCATCCACGCCCGCTGAGGTAACAATCGTGAAGTTAACGTAGCCGTCGTTGTGCGTAATTTCTTTGGCCGCTCTTAAGGGGATATAAAGGTTGGTATTTAAGTCCTTGTCCGCAGTCATGGAGAACATCATGGCGTTTCTTTCGTACTTGTAAACGCCTACGATTGTGACCTGATAGAACTTGTCTCCAATGTATACGTTAACCGTATCGCCCAGCGCGGCTTCTTCGTCACCGTCATAAAGGTTGTTGACCGCTTTGTCGGATATAAGTCCGAGCATCAGTCCCTTCTCCATCTCCGATTCGTAAAAGAACCTGCCCGACGACAATTTCACATTACTTGCCACGAATTCCCCCATGCTGACACCGGTCAGTGTAACATTGGCATATTTCTTGCCGTCAAGTACCTGTCCGGAGCCTGCGGAGCTCGTAGCTGAAATTGCGTATATTTCATCGGGATATGTGTCGCAGAGATTCTTAACCATATCATCCGAAATATAGTCGCTTTCGCGAAGATTAACCGCGGTCTGCGAATCGCTCTTAAATACGTATCCTTCCTCTGTGGTCTCAGTTTCGGCTTCTCTGGGGACAAGGTAAACGTTTATGTTATTGGCTCCCATTGTGGACATGGAGTCCGTCACCTGAATGGTAAGGGAGTTACCCACCGTCATAATCGCAATAACCGATGAAATACCGATTATTATGCCAAGCATCGTAAGAAGCGCGCGCATCTTATTGGCCATAAGGCTGGTAAAAGCAAGTCTCACGTTTTCAAAAAACATCATCATGACACGCTCACCTCCTCTTCAGCCTTGGCAAAAGCAGGTGCACCGCTTCCCGCTCTCTCACCTACTACGTGGCCGTCCTTCAAGGTTATGATGCGTTCACATTCCTCAGCAAGTTCGGGGGAGTGTGTGATTAAAACTATGGTCTTGCCTTGCTCCTTATGAAGCTTGTGGAATATGTCCATAACTAGGCGACCGGTCTGAGAATCAAGAGCACCTGTAGGCTCGTCCGCAAGGATAATCGCCGGGTCATTGGCCATGGCTCTTGCTATTGCTACGCGCTGCTTCTGTCCGCCGGAAAGTTCTTCCGGGAGGTGCTTCATTCTTTCGCCCATGCCGACAATTTTAAGAAGCTCAGCTGCTCTTGCGGCACGCTTGCCTCGGCTCATTCCCGCATATAACATAGGCATTTCCACGTTCTTAAGGGCATTGGTCTTGGCTATCAAATTATAGGTCTGGAATACAAAACCTACTTTCCTGTTTCTTATCTTTGAAAGTTCATCGTCTTTGCTTTCGGTAACATTTATTCCGTCGAGGAAATAGGTGCCTTCGGTGGGGCGGTCGAGTGACCCGATAATATTCATAAGGGTCGATTTACCCGAGCCCGATGCTCCCACGATTGCTACGAATTCTCCTTCGTAGACCGTTATGTCCACGCCGCCGAGAGCGGCAAGTTCATTGGGAGTACCGATAAAGAATTTCTTGACGATGCCTTTCATGTCAATAATTTTCTTTTTATCTTCCATCGTCGCTCCTACATTCCGTCGGTTTCGTTACCGTTAACGCCAAAGATTGTATTGAAGTCAAAAGTACCTGCGTTCTCGCGCTCTACGGTTACTTCGTCGCCTTCTTTCAAATCGCCGGAAAGAATCTCTACATAGTATGCACTGGTAACGCCTGTGGTTACGTATACTTTGTGAGTAATGGGAAGGTTAGAAGCGTCCTTGCCGTCTACCACGTTAACGTATTCCTTGCCGTCATCGTCGGTCTCTACAGCGTCGTAGGGAACGGTAAGTGTGTTCTTGGCTTCTTCGAGAACGATGCTTAATTTGGCTGTCATGTCAAGCTTTAAGAGGTCGTTCTCAGTAAGTACCGAGATAACTACCTTGTAAGTGACGCCGCCTGCGCCGATTGATGCTCTGGGCGCTACAGACTTGACTATGCCTTCAAGCTCTGCGTCGCCGGTACCGTTGGTCTTAATAACGACTTTCTGACCTTTCTTAACGGCGCCGATATCGTACTCATCTATTTCCGCAGTGATTTCATAGGAGCTTACGTCCTCAATAACCGCAATGGCTGTGCCTGCGTACTGCGAGCCTTCTGTTACTCCGAGGGAGGTCACAACACCGTCGATTGGTGCCGTAACGGTACAACTTTCAATCTGATCTTTAACCGCGTCAATCTGTGACTCTACGCTTGTAGTGGCTGAGTTAGACTGGATTTTGGCACTTGAAAGAGCATCCTGTCTTGCCGCTACACTTGCATCACTGTTACGCTTCATCTCGTCACGGGTGTCTTTCATGTTGTTAAGAGATGTCTCGGTAGCCTCATACTGAGCAACAATGGTGTTATAGTTGCTTAAGCGGGTAGATTCATTGGCCTGTGCCGCATTATACGTCTGTAACAGAGCTGTAACATCGGGTGCGGGCTGTGTCTGAGCCGGGGCATTGCCTGATGTGTCGTTGCCCGAAGTATCATTACCGGATGTGCTGTTAGCGGGTGTGGTAGGAGCTGCAGGAGTTGTAAGTGCTTTAAGCGCCTGTTCGTACGCAGCCTGCGCAGCGGCTCTGTCAGCTACTGCCTGCTTGTAAAGATTTAAAGATTGCTCCTTTAAATTCTTGTAGTCCTCAAGCTTCTTCTCAAGGTCGGCTACCTGTGTGTTGTACTTGTCGTTGGATGCATTAGTACTTGCGACCGTTTCATCAAGCTGACGCTTTGCGGAAGAAATGCTTAAGTTATTTGATTTTTTGGAATTGTTAAGGCTGTCTTCGAGATTTGCAAGATTCTCTTCGTAGGAAGATGCATCAAGAATTGCAATGACGTCGCCTTCTTTGACCTCGTCGCCTTCAAGTACTTTAACCTCAAGCACCTTCGCGCCGGTTGCGGTAGATGTAATGCTTCTTGAATCAATACTGGTAATCTTACCTGTTGCGGATACTACACTTACTATGTCACGCTTCTCCGCAGTAACAATTTCATTGGCCATGGCAGCATTGATCATCTCCATGCCCTTCTTCATGGCGGATTTGAACCATACCACTATTCCGCCGATTACGAGGACGATTACGGTAAGGATAATCAGTCCTTTTTTGTGCTTCTTAAAAAAGTTCATTTTCTCTCTCCAAAATGTGTTGTTGCCAATCAGTTCTCTATTAAGATATTTCTTATTAAGCCTGCGCGCAAGACTTTGAGACTTTAATTTAGTAAAGTTTATTAAAGTTTATTTTCTGTTTATTTTTTAAATGACCCGGGGCTTAATACCCCGGGCCTTTTTGCTTTATGTTGTTGTCACTTCTTTTTTCTTTCTTGTCAAAAGAACAATCACGCAAATAAGTATTGCCGACATCGCGTAGATGAAACCTTCAATCAAGAAAACATTGTCGACGGAGCCTGCCACAAGAACCGTTGCCGCATCCAATAAAAAGTGGAAAAAGATTGCCAGAATAAGATAAATCACCTTGCTTTCTTTGACCGCTTTCCATACCAGTACGCTAAGTGCTATGTGGAATGCTATGGCCGGGATTCTTTCAACCATGCCCATCAAAAATACGTACGGCTCTGTGTCAACGAGCTGAAACAGACTGTTCAAAGAAGCTATACCCTGTTCTTCGGGAAGCGTCTTAAGCACTTCATATGAGGGGCCCAATGCTCTGTTGTTAATCTGAAGGCTGACGGCTATGTTTTGCAACATACCGAGTCCGACCAGAATAATGGCTTCAATTCCGCCGTGGCCGGTTCCGTACATAAGACTGTTACGGTCGTTGTCTCTGCAGTCTTTAAGGAAATAGTGCATTCCGACAAATCTGCCCACTTCTTCAAAAAGGCCTGCCATCAATCCGCCGTACAAAGCATACAACCAAATGTTGCCCTGAATTGTCGCACCGGCGGGGCTTTTAAACAGCACTATGTAGTGCGCAGCAGCCTCAAGAATCTTGGCGAACACTATCCACACAAGCGCTCCTATGAGGAAGCACTTAAGATTGCAGTTATATTTCTTTCGCAAGTATATTGCGATAAGTACCGGAACGGCTACAGAGAGCAATCCGGAAATGATCATACAAGCTATCGATGCACTCGGCACCGTTACCGTTTGAAGTTTATTGTATATTTCTTCCATATATTTTCCTCTTTATACGTATCTTTTCGAGTCTATCACACTCTTAACAAGAAACACTGCCATCATGATAATTCCCACTGCCAGAACGGCCGTTACGGCTATTCCGAAGCCTTTGTGGACAAAGAACATGAATATCGTGCCAACAAGCGCAATAAGCGACATCGTAAGCATCGTAATAACTACCGTCCAGAGCGCGTCATTGTATACAAACGGTCTGTTGGCGTCTGTAATCTTGGCAGGCATATTCCATGAACTGATTGGTACGAGTGCTATAATTGCAAGCGAGCCAAGATTGGTTAAGAGCATAATCGCGGGAAGTAAAACCGCTGTCCAAGGTGAGCCATACGCATCAATCTCTCCAAAGAAGTCAAAATGTGTTGGAATCTCTCCCTCGGTAGTAGCAGCCAGAACGATTGCAAGAATAATGCTTACAAGCAAAATGATAAACGATACTATCACCGCAATCCTGTGACCAGGTCTTAAAAACTCGCGATTTTTCATGTCAGTGTCCCCCTAGCTTATATCAATGTCTAATGGTGCATCGATATCTTCCCCAACATATTTACCGTTCTTTTTACGCTGCTTGACACACTCGGTAAGAAGATACTCTATCTGCCCGTTAACCGAGCGAAAGTCATCTTCTGCCCACTTGGCAAGTGCATTATAAAGATTTTCGTTGAGCCTTAATGGCACCTGTTTTTTTTCTGCCATTTTACACCACTTTCTGACATTTTAATATAAGCTGCCTGAGTTGACAACAGGCTGAGCGTCATGGTTGCCGCACAATACTACGAGAAGGTTGGAAACCATTGCTGCCTTTCTTTCTTCATCAAGGTCTACCACGTGGTTCTCGTTAAGTCTTTCGAGCGCAAGTTCCACCATGCCTACCGCACCGTCCACAATCATCTTTCTTGCGTCGATGATTGCGGAAGCCTGCTGGCGCTGTAACATTGCAGCAGCGATTTCGGGAGCGTATGCAAGGTATGTGATTCTTGACTCTACGATTTCGATGCCGGCAAGATTAACGCGTTCCTGAATTTCTTTCTTGATTCTGTCTGCCACGATTTCGCTGGAGCCTCTGAGCGAGCCTTCATCAGCCTGACCGTCGCCTGTGGTATCCACGTTCTTGGCTACGTCGTAAGGGTAGATTCTTACGATATTGCGAAGAGCGGCATCACACTGCAGAGAAAGAAACTCTTTGTAGTTCTCTACGTTAAATACAGCCTTGGCGGTATCAACGATTCTCCATGTAACGGCAATACCGATTTCGATAGGGTTACCGAGGCAGTCGTTAATCTTCTGTCTTGTGTTGTTAAGGGTCATAATCTTCATCGAGAGCTTCTTCGAAGGCATTTCAAAGCCTGTGGCATTGGCGGGAAGGCCCGCCTTAACGTCTCCGCTCTGATTAAGTCTTGTGTTGGCCGCAGGGTTGATAGAGGTTACGAAAGGGTTAACAAAGTAGAATCCGTCGCCCTTTAATGTTCCGTAATACTTACCGAAAAGCGTAAGCACGATTGCCTCTTGGGGCTTTAAAACCTTAAGACCGCCGTAAAGTATAAAGCTAAGCGACAGATAAAGAATACATATCACCATAACAGCAATATACAAACCTTCAAGCCTTCCGGGCTTTTGAATACTCATTGCAGTATATACTGTTCCCGCAACCGCAGCAATCTGTGACAAAATAATAAGAAGTAAAGCGCCCATTCCGTTCTTTTTAATGTTTAAGATTTTCTCTTCCATAAAATTAACCTCCATAAATTTATCTTTTCTTGGCCAGTGCCATAACTCTCATCATACATACCGCGGTAAGTAATCCATATATAAGCATTGCTGTAACTACCACAAATACCTTACCGATCAATGCCGAAAGAATTGCTCCGCCGATAAGCATAATCATTGTAAGTATCATGTTGGGGAACATATATACCACAACTGCCGTGCCCTGCTTAACCACTTCTACATCGTTCTCCCAGTCAAGCTTCATAAATCTGATGCCACACTCGCAGCCGAAGGTCGCGGAAAATACGCACAGCACAATTCCCAGTAAAATGTATCCCACAGTCTCAATGATACCGCATTTGCCGCCTATACATAAGCCCAATGTTGCGATAGTCTGCGCAGGAACCGATATGTAAAGGTTAGCTAAGATCTTGCCAAGGTAGATGTCCTTGTAAGATATGGGCAATGACTTAATAATCCAGTAGTTCTTGCCTTCAAGAGAAGGTGATGAACAGGTAAGTGCCATCATGCCTGTTAAAAAGTATGCAATGAAGGGAATCGCCGCCTTCACCATGTCACCTGTTACTGTAGACCCCGTGGTAATCGTTCCGATAATCTTATCAAGTCCCACAAACAATGCCGCAATACCCACACCGACTGCCATCACGTAACCTGCGCCGGCATTGGTAAGATAAGGAATCGAACCGGTAAAGCGCTTGATTTCCTTAAAGGCCATGCTCTTTGCAGCGCTGTTTTTCTTTTGCTTCGTAAGCTTGTAAGCGTGTCTTGCTACGCTTGTCTTCATGGCGCTGTTAAGTCTCTTGTAAGAGCGCGCTATGATTACAAATACAAGCTCAAACAGCAGTACCGATACGCCTATGAGCAAAAGAATGCTTGAAATCTTAAGCTCCGTCGCGCCTTCCCTGAACCACTTGGCAGGAAAGTATATCTTCTCAAAGCTTTCGGTACAAGAAGCCGTACCTTGAAGGATCTCATCCACACTGTCGTCTCTGATTATCTTCTCTATGAAAAATCTTGAGAAGAAGCTTAAAATAATTACCGCAAAAAGCAGTATCGCCTGCACCGCTTTCCAATACTTAAATGCCGCACTGATCTTAGCTACCACAAAGCTTAATAGGCTTGCCACAAGCATCGGAATTACGGGGATAAACATCGATAGTACTATCCATATCGGATATACCGCAATCGCAGGCTTAGCATACATTGCGTAGCCGATTAACATTGCTACCGACATTGTCAAGTACCAGGGAAGACTCTTAAGATACATATACATGAACTTGCTTCCCACAACGGTCTTCTCTGTAAAAGGCATCGCCATCAGCATATCGTATTCCTTGAAGCCGTACAGATAACTGTTGCTCTTGAGAATGGTCAGCATAAATGCAAGAGCCGTAAGTATCATGGTAAGCAACATCGGCATCGCCTCGGTAAGTCCCGCACGGCCATAGCCCATTGCCATAAGTACGCTGTATGCAAGAAGCATCAGGTATAGCACTATATACGCTATAAAAGTTCCGATTATCTTACCCTTTTTCTTTCTGTCCTTCGACGTCTTCAAAACATTGAGACTGCTGGTGGACCTAAGAAGGGTCTTTAGCAAAAGAACATTTTTGTTATTCATTGACACCCTCCAGGAATACTTCCTCAAGAGACTTACCGCCGGTAAGTTCTTCCATGGTTCCTTGCGCAATAATCTTACCCTTCTTGATGATGGCTACCTTGTTGCAAAGCTTCTCTGCCACTTCAAGCACATGGGTGGAAAAGAAAACTGCCGAGCCACGCGCGCACATCTCGTGCATGATTTCTTTGAGCATAAATGCGGCTTTGGGGTCGAGTCCCACAAAAGGCTCGTCCATAACCATTAACTTAGGCTCGTGGATTAACGCCGAAAGGATTGCCACCTTCTGCTTCATACCATGTGAGTAGGAAGAAATCGGGTCGCCGAGCGCTTCCGTAATCTCAAGTCTGTCGCCGTAATCCTTAATACGGGCTTCTCTTACATCTGCATCGATGTCAAATACATCCGCCACGAAATTTAAATACTGAATACCGGTAAGGTTCTCATAAAGATCCGGGTTATCAGGGATGTAAGCCGTAACTTTCTTACATTCCATAGGCTCTTTCTTAACGGAATGACCGTCTATAAAGATCTCTCCGTCAGTAAAATCAAGCACGCCCACGATTGCTCTAATGGTAGTACTCTTACCCGCACCGTTGTGGCCGATGAATCCGTATATATCACCGCTTTCAACGGTCAAAGAAACATTGTCTGCGGCCTTTTTGTCACCGCTGTAAACCTTTGTGTAATTTTCAATAGTTAATACACTCATTTTAAGCCTCCGTAAATAGACTCTGTGTTGTTGTTTGATATCATTATGATATCACATTAATTTCTTTTGTCAACTCAATTTTGGAACAAATTAGGAAACTGTAATTGGGTGGGTGTGGCAAATTACGCGTAGAAAGGCCGGTATGCAATACGCACACCGGCCAATCTGACTCTTATTCATTATTTAATTATTGTTTATACGCCCGAAAGCATTATGTTATTAAGTACTGCCTCGAGATATTCCTGCTTGCCGGAAACGGGTGTGTTCATGCCCTTAAGCTCGCATGCCTTGTTGGAAAGCTCGGTAAGGGTTGCTCTTCCGTCCCGAATCTTTCTGCCGAGTTCGGAATCGAAGCTTGAGTATTTTTCTTTGGTGAATCCTTCGATTCTGCCGTCCTCGATAATCTCAGCAGCCTTCAAAAGTCCGAACGCAAAAGAATCCATTCCGAGGATAAACGCATGGAACATATCTTCATAAGTGTTGCTGGGACGTCTGTTCTTGGAATCGAAGTTGATTCCTACGGGAAGTCCGCCGTTCTTAACTATTTCATACATTGCAAGCGTTGTATCGTATACGTTGCTAGGGAAGCAGTCTGTATCCCAGCCAAGGAGCATATCGCCCTGGTTGGCATCGATTGAACCGAGCATACCATTGATACGGCTGATTCTTAACTCATGCTGGAATGTGTGTCCCGCAAGAGTAGCGTGGTTCGCTTCAATGTTCATCTTGAAGTCTTTATCAAGGCCGTATTCTTTTAAGAAGCCTATTGCTGTTGCTGCATCGAAATCGTACTGGTGCTTCATGGGCTCCTTCGGCTTAGGCTCGATTAAGAAGGTGCCCTTGAAGCCGATGCTTCTGCCGTAATCTCTTGCCATCTTCATAAGGTTGGCGATGTTTTCCTGCTCGAATTTAACCTCTGTATTAAGAAGAGTTTCGTAGCCTTCACGACCGCCCCAGAATACATAACCCTTACCGCCGAGTTTAACGGTAATATCAAGTGCCTTCTTAACCTGCGCAGCTGCAAAACAATAAACATCCACATCATTTGTGCTGCCTGCGCCGTTCATGAAGCGGGGATTGGAGAACATATTGGCAGTTCCCCAAAGGCACTTAATGTCGGTTCCTTTGGTCTTTTCGAGAATGTAGTCCGAAATCTCATCAAGACGTCTGTTGGTCTCGTTGATATCGTCAGCTTCGGGAACCAGGTCCACATCGTGGAAGCAATAGTACTTAATACCGAGCTTCTTCATGAATTCGATACCGGCATCTACTTTAGCCTTGGCATGCTCCATGGTTCCTTCTTTGGCCCCGAAGCTCTTGTCTGCGGTTCCGCGTCCGAACATATCCACACCGTTGGCTCCGAGGTTGTGCCACCAGGCCATGGCAAAAGGAAGCTGCTCCTTCATCTTCTTACCGAGAACTACTCTCTCGGGGTCGTAATACTTAAAAGAAAAGGGGTTGGTGCTCTTTGGTCCCTCATATTTAATCACGGGGACGCTTGTAAAAATATCACTCATATAGTACCTCCTCATATGTAATTTTGTAATCATGTAGCTTGATTATAGTTGTAACTACGCCATTCGTCAATTAGCATATGCTAACTTTAGTGTAAAATTTTCATAAAAATAACGCTTGTAACGTTTCATTAATATTTTTCCGTAAAATGAAACTATGGGTGAAAATAATTCTTCGGAAAATGAGACTAAAAAAGAAAAGAAAATAATTGTTTACAGCCCGATCATGGAGTTATATGCACTGGCGGAGATTCCGCCGAATGTGCCTCGTAACCCTATTATTAAGTGGTACCAGACGAACATGACATATGAAGAAAAGTATCGTTTCGGGCATATCACTTACGAGGAGTATTGTGCCTGGATGTATGAGCTTATGAACCAGGCGCAGAACGGTAGTCAGGGTGACTCGACTCCTACGGCCGACGAGCGAGGAACGTTCTGGCACAACGATCAGGCAGAGCGTACCAACCTCTCTTCCAATGATTACAATGATTTTCTTTCGCAGAATAATGTTGATATTTCAAACAGAAGTACCGTCGATTTCGACAAGCTTGCAAGTGAAGTCGGCGCTCAGGGAGCCGCGCCGGCACCAGCGCCTGCTCCTGCTCCCGCTCCTACTGAGGCCGCACCTCCTCCGGCAGCATCCGAAGAAGTTGATGTCAACGAAGTTCTTGCAAACGTTAATAAAGATATTCACGGAGGCGATCAGATGCTTACTCAGGAAGAGATTGAAGCCCTTTTCGCAGCCGCAGGAAATTAGAAGCTGTGTCACCAAAGTTAGCGACACAGCTTCTTTTTATTTACATATTCTTTTACGGAACTCTTGACCAGCTCTTGTATTCCTGATTAGGGTTAACTCCCTTGAGTTCGAAAAGCTCGCTAAGGGTTACAAATGTGTAGCCCTGGTTCTTGAGGCTTTCGATGATAGTGGGAAGCGCCTGTACGGTGTTGTAGTTCCCCTGGAAGTCGTGAAGCAGTATTATGCTTCCGTCCTGAACGCTGTTAAGCACCGTGCTTGCTCTCTGGCTTGCGGATACGTAGGATTCCCAGTCGTTGCAGGTGATGCCCTGAATGAAAGGAAGATCAACGCTCTGATAAACCGTGTTGTTCACCGAAAGATTGGGTGCTCTGAAGAACTTAACATCCACTCCGACAGTGTTCTTGATGGCTGAGCTGCACCACTCCACCTGATTCTTAATGTCCTGTGCGCTCTTGTAAGCCAGGTCTTCGTGAGTGTATGTGTGGTTGGCAAGTTCGCAACCCATTCTTACCTGTCTCTGCATTGTAGCCATGGTGTTAGAGTTAACATTTTGGCCGATAAGGAAGAATGTAGCCTTAACATCGTATCTTTCAAGGACATCGAGCACATCGTTGGTAGTTGAGGAAGGTCCGTCGTCAAAAGTAAGCGCTACGAGCTTACCGGTGGGCTGAGGCTGTACGTAGCCTGTGTTGTTGCCCCCCTGGTTACCGGACTGATTACCGCCGCCGTTGCCGCCTGAGCTTTCGCCCGAACCGCCGCTTATCTTAAAGTAATCGATATAAGCGTCCCAATTGCCGTCATCGGCTGTTACGATAAGTTTAACTTCCTGGTTGCCGGTCTTGTGACTTACGTTCTTAATGGTGTACTCTGCGGGATATGAACCGCCATAGTAGAAGGTTCCCTTGTACTCGCCGCCGATCTGTAAGTCTACTCTTGCCATGTTGTTATTGTTCGAGCAGGCTCGCAATGTGAAATCGTGAGTACCGTATCCAAAGTACTGATTGTAAGTAACCGCATCGTTATTGGCGTATAATGCGACACCGTTAAAAGGATTGCCGATTTTGCCTGCGTAAGGGCCACTGATGCTCATGCTTTCGCACTGAACTGTGGTGTCACCGCCTGATGAACCGGTGTTGCCGCCCTGATTGCCACCCTGGTTGCCACCCTGGTTGCCGCCCTGGTTGCCACCCTGGTTACCGCCGCCGTTTCCGCCGATGGTAAGAACGTTTTTGTAAACGTTGGCAGTACCGCTGCTCTGATAGCCTTCAACGGTAAGTGCGGTCTCATAAAGGTTACCGCATCTCATGCCCATGCGCTCCCAAGCCTTAAAGTGCTCGGTAACGGAAATGGTTCCGCTTGTACGCTTGGATGTGCGTACACTCCAGTACTGCTGGAATGTAGTGTTTCCTTCGATGGAAGGCTGATTGTAACGAGTTGTCTCGTATACATCGTAAGTACCTCCATCAACGGTAATCTGACCCTTCGGTGATGCTCCCGGCGGACGCCAGCTGCCCCAGCTGTCTACGATGTAGTACTCTACAAGCGGATTCTTCATCCAGCCGTAGACACAGAGGTAAGAATTACCGTTCGGCTGATAGTTACAGCCGTATTCGACAGAAATGTTACCCATCTGACTGTAAGTACGGGTACTGTCGAACTTCTGGCCCTTTCTGAAAAGGGCATTACCAATATTGCTCCAACTGCACTCAAAATTTCCCCCCGCGTTAAGAGTCATACTGGTATTTCCGTAGTCCTTCCACAGCTCAAAGCTGTATCCGTCCTGCGTTCCTGTTCTGTTGTCATAAAGTGTCTCAGCCGCATAAGCTTTTATGCTAGGCACAGCAAGCTGAAGAACCAATATGAGAGACAGAACAATGCCTTTGAGTTTTCTCCTCATAAGTGCTACCTCCTTTCGCAAGAAAATGGTAACACAAGTTGTGCGCGCAATACATATCAGATTTTGCTATTTTCTACACATTTTATGCGCACATGCGTTATTTTTAGCATGTATTGACGAAATAGTCAGATATCTGTAATAAACTCTATATAGTTTATCGTTTTTCTGTACAATTTGTGGCAAAGAAAGACCACCTGTCTTTTCAAAAAACAGGTGGTCTTATATCACTATCTCTTTCTTTGTATCAATCAGTCCTTAATTGCGTCAAGAAGAATCTCAGCCGCATAAGCTGTAGACTTCTTAACAGAGCCTGCCTCAAAAGGATTGGAAACATTGGCATGCTTAAGAGTTTCAAGATATGAAAGACTTCCGCCACACTTGCAAAGCTTAAGGTAATCATCCCAAGCTTTCTCGTGATTCTCATGGTCCTTGGCCTTAAACTCCATAGCACCCATAGTGGTAAGCGTGTAGTTAATGTAGTACATAGGATAAAGGTAGATGTGAAGCTTGTGGTACCAGTATCCGCCTCTCTCCATGAACTCGTCGTTGTCGTATGTTCTCCAGGGCATGTACTTCTCTTCGAGCTTGTGCCACTCGTAGGTACGCTCCTTGGGAGTAAGATTTTCATTGGCATAGCAAATATGCTGGAACTCATCCACCGCAACACCGAAAGGCACAAAGGTAATAGCCTCCTGAAGGTGAGCGAATCTGAACTTATCGGCATCCTTGCCAAAGAAGTTCTCAGCATAAGGATAAGAGAACTGCTCCATTGACATGGAATGAATCTCCGCAATATCGGTAGACTCCATGTAATAGTTCGAAATAGGCTGATGTCTCATAGCCATATATCCTGCAAAAGCATGTCCGAGCTCGTGAGTAAGAACCTGCATATCAAAGATTGTCTGGTTAAAGCAAGAGAACACGAAAGGAGCTTTCTTGCCGACAATCATGGTCATATAACCGGTGGAAGCCTTGCCGGGCTTGTTCTTTAAGTCCATAAGATCGTGCTCAATCATGAAATCGATGAACTCACCGGTCTCGGGGCTGATCTTGTGATACATCTTGCGAGCTTCTTCAATCATGAAGTCATCGTCGCCCGCAGGAACCGCATTGCCGTCGGCAAATATCATCTTCTCATCAAAAGCATAAACCTTGTCAATGCCGAGTCTCTTGGCCTGAGCCTTGTAAAGCTTCTCGCAAAGAGGAACAAGCACTTCCTTAACCTGTGCTCTAAAGGATTCAACTTCCTTAACACCGTAATCGGTTCTGCCCTGTCTCATGTATCCGAGGGGGATGAAGTTCTCAAATCCGAGATTGCGACCCATTTCGTTACGAATCTTAATAAGCTCGTCCCAGATTTCCTCAAGTCTCTTCTCGTTGTCATGATAGAAGTCTGAGTATGCCTTAAATGCGGCCTTTCTCTTCTCTCTGTCCTCGTGCTCGAAGTATTTCATTATGCCGTAAAGGTTAAGAGTCTTTCCGTCAAAAGAAATCTCGCAGCCTGCCATAATCTTCTGGTACTCGTCGGTAAGAAGATTTTCTTTCTGCTGAAGAGGAATGTTCTTTTCGCAAAAGCTCTTGATGGAAAGTTCAATGTCGGTAAAAAGAGTCTTACCGTACTTGGCCTCGATATCCTTTCTGAAAGGGCTGCCCGCAAGTGTCTGAACGTACTCAACGCTTACAGGGGAAAACAGGGGGTACTGCTGACCGAACCATTCATTTTCCTCTTCATAGAACTTGTCCTTGGTATCAAGAGTATGTCTGATTGAAATTATGGTGTACAGGTCACGTAACTTGTCCATATAATCATCAGCTTCAGCCATGGCCGAGAATACTTCATCGGCACTCTTGGCATTTTTAATCTTTTCAATCTGCCCGGTTACAAAAGTCTTGGCAGCTTCGAAGTCGGGGCGGGTATATTCAAGCTCGCCGAATTTCCAATTGTCCATTCTTTATACCTCTCTTTATGTTATGTTAACCTCAATGTGTTACTTTGAAACTCCGATTTATGATATCATACACAATACATTTTGTACAATCATTATATGGAAAAACCCCGACAGAAAAACTATCGGGGTTGGAAAGTTTTATATTGATTATCTGTCAAATTATCAGAAGTTTTCAACCTCTTCATTGGTAACAAAGTCAAACTTCTTGTCTTCAAGTGCCTTAGCACAGGCCTCGGCATTCTCGGGCTTAATTACTATGCAGGCGTTCTCGTCCTTGGTGGATAACGCATACATATATTCAACGTTAATACCCGCATCCGCAACTTCCGAAAGAACGTGCTCGAGTGAGCCTACCGTATGGGGAAGCTTGATTGCAAGCACATCGGTAAGGTGAGCGGAAAGACCCGCAGCCTTTAACGCGTCCTTGGCTCTTGCGGCATCGGATACAATCATACGAAGCATTCCGTAGTCATTGGTATCAGCAAGACTTAAGGATACGATATTAATGTTTTCATTCTTCAAAACTTTGAGTGCGGACTGAAGTCTTCCGGCACTGTTCTCAAGAAATACAGAAACCTGCTTAATAAACATAAGTAACCCTCCGTAATGAATTAATCAAATACTCTCTTGTCGATAACATGAACGCTCTTACCTTCCGCTCTCTCGAGTGTCTTAGGCTCAACGAGCTTAACCTTAACCGCAAGTCCGATGGCGGTCTTGATAACGCCTTCGATACGCTTGGTAAGCTTCTCAAGTTCTTTAATCTCATCGGAGAAAAAGCGCTCTTCTACTTCTACCTGTACTTCTATTGTATCAAGATTATTTACTCTGTCCACTATTATCATGTAGTGAGGAAGAATTCCGTCCATTTCAAGAAGCGCGGCTTCGATCTGCGAAGGGAATACGTTAACGCCTCTAAGCACAAGCATATCGTCGGAACGACCCTTGAAGCGGGCGATTCTTGCGGTAGTACGGCCGCATGCGCAAGGAGTTCTGTCGATGGAGGTTAAGTCCTTGGTACGGTATCTTATAAGCGGAATGCCTTCTTTGGTAAGAGTGGTAAAAACAAGTTCACCGAGCTCACCGTCAGCTACAGGCTCTAAGGTACCTCTTGCAACGATTTCGGGAAGGAAGTGGTCTTCCTGTACGTGTAAGCCCTTGTGCTCGATACAGTCGCAGGCCACACCGGGACCCATAATCTCGGAAAGTCCGTAGATATCGAAACAGTTAACATGAAGCTTCTCTTCAATCTGCTGTCTCATCTTCTCTGTCCAAGGCTCAGCGCCGCAGACTGCTGCTTTAAGCTTGATATTATTAATCTCGCCTGTCTCATAAAGAGTCTCGGCAATATGTAAAAGGTACGAAGGGGTACACATGATACCCGTTGCACCGAAGTCATTCATCATTGTGATAAGTTTCTTGGTATTACCTGTAGACATGGGAACTACAGTCGCGCCTACATTCTCAACACCGTAATGAGCACCGAGACCGCCGGTGAACAAGCCGTAGCCGTAAGCAACCTGCACGATATCGTTCTTGCCGATTCCGCACTGAGTAAGGGCTCTTGCCACACACTCTGCCCAGATGTCGATGTCTCGTCTGGTGTAACCTACAACGGTAGCCTTACCTGTGGTACCGCTTGAAGCGTGAATACGCACAATCTCGGACTGGGGAGCTGCGAAAAGTCCGAAAGGATAGGTATCTCTCAAATCGTCCTTGGTGGTAAAAGGAAGCTTGGTTAAGTCTTCAAGTCCGTTGATATCGCCGGGCTCCAAGCCTACGTTCTGCATCTTTTTACGATAGTATTCTACATTGTGGTATACATATTTAACCTGTTTCTTAAGTCTTTCGCCCTGAAGCACGCACATCTGATCGCGGCTCATACATTCTTTAGCTTCATTCCAAATAGCCATTATTTTATCCTCACTTTTCATCATTAAGTTTCGGGATAAACTCTAAATGCCCCAAACGGTGGTCTCCCACTCCCCGTTTGGGACTCAAAACTCGAATCCCTTGATGAAAGCTGCTTTGTTAATGTCTATGGTCTTCGGAGGAACGGTCTCCTCGATTACTTTAAGCCACTGTTCCTTGGAAAAATCCATGTGCTTGGCTGCAAGACCGAGCACGATTATGTTAAATACCTTGGCATTGCCCATCTTTAAAGCTTCTGTCTGGGCATCGATTGAATAAACTTTATATTCTTTGGAAAGATTCTCGATAATGTCTGCGGGATACTCTGCTGCACCTGTAACGACGGGCATGGGATCGATTCGCTGGTCGTTAACGATGAGTACTCCGTTCTTTTTAAGGAAGTGTGCGTATCTTAACGCTTCGAGACGTTCAAAAGCAATAAGCACGTCTGCGCATCCTTCCTCAACGATAGGCTCCGCAACCTTCTCGCCGTAGCGTACGTAAGTTACTACAGAACCTCCGCGCTGAGCCATTCCGTGAACTTCGGAAAGCTTAACATCGTAGCCCGCGCTTAACATTATTCCGCCTAAGATTCGGCTGGTAAGAAGGGTTCCCTGTCCGCCCACGCCGACAATCATGATATTCTTAGTTTCCATCTGAATGTACCTCTATCTCTCTACGCATTCGATAGCGTCAAACTTACACATCTGCTTGCACAATCCGCAACCGTTACACATGGTCACATCAATTGAAACGGTGCCGTCCGCGTTCTTGGTAAGAGCGGGACAGCCGGGCTTTAAGCAGGCTCCGCACTTCTTACACTTGTCGCTTACAGGCTTGCACACATTGGGGAACTTCTGTCCCTTAAGGAGTGCGCAGGGTGCCTGGCATATGATAACGGAAACCTCGTCGCGAGCCGTCTCTTCTTTGATCGCCTTTGTAAGGCCTGCCTGGTCAAAAGAAGAAACCTCGACAACGTGCTCGATTCCCATGGACTTGCACAAATTGTAAATGTCTATAGCGTATGTGGGCTCACCCATGAGGGTCTTACCTGTAGCCGCATGGTCCTGATGACCTGTCATACCGGTGGTGGAGTTATCAAGAATCATAACCGTGCCGGTGGCTTTGTTGTAGACCATGTTCATAAGGGAATTCACACCTGTATGAAGGAAGGTGGAATCGCCGATAACGGCTACCCAGTTCTTAACGTAATCTTTGCCCTTGGCCTTCTCCATGCCGTGAAGTGTGGAAATGGAGGAACCCATGCAGACTGCGGTATCTACAACATTAAGAGGCGCAACTGCGCCGAGTGTGTAGCATCCGATGTCGCCTGCGGCATGAATCTTTAAGTTCTTAAGAGCGGTATATACGCTTCTGTGAGGACATCCGGGGCACAGAATCGGAGGACGTGCGGGAACTTCTGCGGCCTTAGTCTCAGGCTCCGAACCCTTAAGTACCTTTCTAAGCATATTGGCACTGTACTCACCCTGAATGGTGAATGCTTCCTTGCCGATGCATTTAATACCCATTGCACGAACCTGCTCTTCGATAACGGGCTCGAGTTCTTCGAATATATATAATGTCTCGATTTCTTTGGCAAAATCTGCGATTAAAGTCTTAGGTAAAGGATTGAGAAGTCCGAGCTTAAGTACAGATGCGTCAGGACATACTTCCTTAACATACTGATAAGCGATACCGCTTGTGATGAAGCCAAGCTTCTTGTCGCCCCATTCGATGCGGTTGATGGGCATCGATGCGCCGTCTTCAGCCATCTTCTTAAGACGCTCTTCCACGAATACATGGCGCTTCTTGGCCATGCCGGGCATCATTACGTTCTTCTGGATGTTCTTTTCATAAGGCTTGTCCGGAATCTCCTGACGCTCTTCCAAAGTAACAAGTCCCTGAGAGTGCCCGAGACGTGTGGTAGTACGCATGATTACGGGCGTATCGTACTTCTCGGAAAGTTCAAAAGCATACTTAATATAATCCTTGGCTTCCTGGGAATCCGAAGGCTCGATAACGGGCACCATGGAGGCGCGTCCGATCATTCTTGTATCCTGTTCGTTCTGTGAAGAGTAAAGACCGGGGTCATCGGCTACCACAAGTACCATGCCGCCGTTAACACCGATATAAGAAACTGAGTAAAGCGGGTCGCTTGCAACGTTAAGTCCTACGTGCTTCATGGAACACATGGAACGTGCGCCCGCCATGGAAGCTCCGATTGCCACTTCGCATGCAACCTTCTCATTGGGGCTCCACTCACAGTAAATCTCCTTATAATTAACAAGGTTCTCGCTTATCTCGGTACTGGGAGTTCCGGGGTATGCGGCAGAAACCTTAACACCTGCTTCATATGCACCGCGCGCAATTGCGGCGTTTCCAAGCATAATCTTCTTTTCCAACTCTAACCATCCTTTCACTTCTAAAACGCTTTAGCGATTTAAACTACTAATTTGGTATTTTAGCATTGTGCCTATCTTAAGTCAAGTACACGTATGAATTACTTCAAATAAGGATATGCGGAGATAAGAATCTGCCCGCCGAAATAGGTAACAAGCGCAAGAAGCGACCATCCGTAGGTACTTCCGAACACTTTGTTGCGCGCCATAAGCCAGTCCGAAATCGGAAGCAGGCACAAACCGATGCCCAGAACCGCAAGAGGTGCACCGCCTCCTATACACAGATTTACCCCAAGGGCAAAAGAAGCACTTATCGTAAGATTGTACCCTACCAACAGAATCCTATACTTCTTACTTAGTAACTTGTGCGTAAGTATCCAGCCGGCCGCAGCAAGAACTACATATATAATAAGAGCAATCGGACTGTAGTGCTTTGTAATCGTGAGAATAGCCGCGATATAGAGAACATGTCCGAAAAAGAACAGGAATCCTCCCTTAATAAACTTAATCTCAAGCACTATATCTCCCGCTGCGCACACGCACATACCCGCCACCAAAAGAAAATCTCCGACGGCAAGTCCCTTTGACGCATTAAATATAGTACCAACGATTATTGCAATCACCGGCACACCTATGCAAGCGCCCTTCCACATAAGCTTCTTCTTACGCGGAGTATGGTCATATTTGCACTTCGTGTATTTGGGAACCATTAAGAATAAATCCGTAATATACATAAGAGTAACTATAAGATAAAGAACTCTCATTAGAAGAATTGACGATCCGTCATCTGCAAGAATCATAATAAGTACACCCCTGAAAGCTTTCTTTTACCGTATTGTAACATATTTCAGCCCGTTTTTCTCACTTTAACGAAGAAAAATTTTCACAATTTAGCGAATTGCATTGACAAAGCATTTTGTTTGTATTATCATATCGACCAATAAAGAATCACTCGTTATTCTTTATAGCAGCAGTTTAGGAGGAAAAATATATGAGAAAGTTAGGAAAACTCACAAGTGTTGTCCTTTCCGCAGTTATGGCAGTGTCCATGCTTGCAGGTTGCGGCAACCAGGCTAAATCAGGCACCTTCAAAATCGGTGCAATCGGACCTTTCACAGGTGACGCCGCCATTTACGGTCTTGCAGTCAAGAACGGTGCCGACATTGCTATTAAGGAAATCAACGAAGCCGGCGGTATCAACGGCTACAAGATTGAATACAACTCACAGGACGATGAGCTTGACAACGAAAAGTCAGTCAACGCTTACAACGCCCTTAAGGACTGGGGAATGCAGATTCTCGTAGGTTCCACCACAAGCGGATGCTCTATCGCAGTTTCCGCTGAATCTTCAGCAGATAACATGTTCCAGCTTACCCCTTCGGGTTCTGCCAAGGACTGTATCGCTACTCCCAATGCTTTCCAGGTATGCTTTAACGACCCCAACCAGGGTATTGCATCCGCTCAGTACATCGGCGGCAACAAGCTTGCTTCCAAGGTAGCGGTTATTTACAACAGCTCCGACCCTTACTCAAACGGTATTTATGAAAAATTCGCCAAAGAAGCCGAGAATCAGCCCTTCGAAATCGTAAGTGCGGAAGCATTCACATCAGACAGCAAGAACGACTTCTCCGTACAGCTTCAGAAGGCCAAGGAAAACGGCGCAGAGCTCGTATTCCTTCCCATCTACTATGCAGAAGCATCCTTAATCCTTACTCAGTCCGCTTCCGCAGGATACAGCTTTAAGTTCTTCGGTTGCGACGGCTTAGACGGTATCCTTGGCGTTGACAACTTTGATAAGAGCCTTGCAGAAGGCGTTATGCTTCTTACTCCTTTCGCAGCAGATGCTACCGACGAAAAGACTCAGTCATTTGTTAAGAAGTATCAGGAAGCTTACGGCGAGATTCCCAACCAGTTCGCAGCAGATGCTTACGATGCCATCTACATCATCAAGGCAGCTATCGAAGCAGCCAATGCAACTCCCGATATGAGCGTTTCAGACCTCTGCGAAGCTATGAAGGTTCAGATGGGCAAGATTTCCGTTGACGGTCTTACCGGTCTTTCAATGACATGGGATGCCGACGGTGCGGTTAACAAAGCTCCCAAGGCTATGGAGATCAAGAACGGCGAATACGCTTTGATTCAGAACTAGTTTCTTTTAACAAGGAATCCCAACGGAGGGCGCACTTATCATGCGCCCTCTTTTTAGAAATTTTCTGTTGTCTTGATTAACAAGACTTCATGTACTAAAATTATTTTTGTGGTTGTTATTTTACAAAGAAGAAGGATGAGTGGATATGGCTTTTTTATCGTATTTGATTAACGGCATAAGCCTCGGCGCCGTATATGCCATCATAGCCCTCGGCTACACCATGGTATACGGAATTGCCAAGATGCTTAATTTTGCCCACGGCGACGTAATAATGATAGGCAGCTACGTAGTATTCTGCGTGGTAAGCATGCTTAATCTTCCCGTGTGGCTCGGAATACTTCTTTCTGTATTGGTGTGCACCGTCCTCGGTGTTACCATTGAAGCGATTGCCTACAGACCTCTTCGACAGGCGACATCTTCTCTTACAGTTCTTATTACAGCAATCGGTGTCAGCTACTTCTTGCAGAATGTGGCGTTGCTTATCTTTGGTGCCAATACCAAGGCTTTCACATCGGTTGTTCCTTTGGATGCGGTTAAGATCGGTGACAGTCTCACCATTACCGGCGAGTCTATCGTGACCATTATCGCCTGCATCATAATCATGATTGTTCTTACCCTTTTTGTTAACAAAACAAAGGCCGGACGCGCCATGCTCGCGGTTTCCGAAGACAAAGGTGCGGCTCAGCTTATGGGTATTAATGTAAATAAGACAATTTCTCTTACTTTTGCCATCGGTTCCGCACTTGCCGCCATCGCAGGCGTGCTTCTGTGCTCGGCATACCCTTCTCTTACTCCTTATACAGGCTCCATGCCCGGTATCAAGGCGTTTGTGGCTGCGGTATTTGGAGGAATCGGCTCCATTCCCGGAGCTTTCATAGGCGGTATCATATTAGGTATCATCGAGAATTTGTCCAAGGCATATATTTCCTCACAGCTTTCCGATGCCATCGTGTTCTGTGTGCTTATCATCGTGCTTGTAGTTAAGCCCACCGGACTTCTCGGCAAGAAGCTTCAGGAAAAGGTTTAAGGGGGTGTGGTATGAAAGAATTATTTAAGAAAAACAAAGACACTCTCATAACTCTCGGCATCGTTACGGGTGCTTACGTTTTGATAGAAATTCTGCTTAAAGCCGGCGCTGTTTCAAGCCTTTTTAAAGGTCTTCTCGTGCCGCTTTGCTCCTACATAATCCTTGCGGTATCGCTTAACTTAACCGTAGGTATCTTGGGTGAATTGAGTCTCGGTCATGCAGGCTTTATGTGTATCGGAGCTTTCACTAGCGCTTTCTTTTCCAAGATTACCGTAGGTGTCATCAATCCCGGCTGGCTCCGATTTGTGCTTGCAATCATTATCGGTTTCTTTTTCGCGGGACTCTTCGGTTTCTTAATCGGTATGCCCGTATTAAGACTTAAGGGCGACTACCTTGCAATCGTAACGCTTGCTTTTGGCGAGATTATCAAGAATGTTATCAACGTTTTGTATATCGGCCGTGACTCAAGAGGTTTCCACTTCTCCATCAAAGACTCGGTGTCTCTCGGTCTTGAAGAAGACGGTCAGATGCTTATAAACGGAGCTCAGGGTATTACCGGAACCCCCAAGGATTCCAACTTTACCGCAGGCTTCATACTTATAATGATTACGCTTATTATCATTCTTAACTTTATCAAGAGCCGTGAGGGACGTGCTGTAATGGCTATTCGTGATAACGTTATCGCAGCCGAGTCTGTGGGTATTAACGTTACACGTTACAAGCTTCTTGCGTTCAGCCTTTCCGCCGCTCTTGCGGGTGTTGCCGGAGTGCTTTATTCTCACAACTTAAACTCACTCATGGCTACCACCAAGAACTTCGGTTACAACATGTCCATCATGATACTGGTATTTGTGGTACTCGGCGGCATCGGCTCCATCAGAGGATCGGTAATCTCTGCTATTATCTTAACTCTGCTCCCCGAGCTTTTAAGAGGCCTTTCCAACTACCGTATGCTTATATACGCAATCGTGCTTATCGCCATGATGTTGTTTAACTGGGCGCCTTCCGCTCGTGCTTTCAGAGAGCGCATGGTTGCCGGACTGCCTTTCTTTAAAAAGAAATCGGCAGAGAAGGAGGTGTAAGTTATGGCATTAATAAATACACTCCTTGAAGTTAATCACTTATCCATTTCTTTCGGCGGTCTTCGTGCCGTTGATGATTTGAACCTTTCCATCAAGAAAGGTGAACTTTACGGTCTTATCGGTCCCAACGGCGCCGGCAAGACTACTGCTTTTAACCTTCTTACGGGCGTTTATAAGCCTAATGAAGGCATCATCAGACTTGACGGTAAGAACATAACCGGTCTTAAGACTATTGAGATTAACAAGGCGGGTGTTGCCCGTACTTTCCAGAACATCAGACTTTTCAAGGACTTAACCGTTCTTGATAACGTTAAGGTAGGACTTCACAATCTTTACTCCTACTCTACTCTCTCTGCCGTTCTCAGACTTCCTTCTTACAGAAAGGTTGAGAAGCAGATGGATAAGAGAGCCATGGAACTTCTTGAAGTCTTCGGTCTTGAGGAAAGCGCTCACCTTAAGGCTTCACAGCTTCCTTACGGTAAGCAGCGTAAGCTTGAGATTGCAAGAGCACTTGCTACAGAGCCCAAGCTTTTGCTCCTCGATGAGCCTGCGGCAGGTATGAATCCTCAGGAGACTCAGGAACTTATGTCAACCATCACTTTCATTAGGGATAAGTTCAATTTGACCATTCTTTTGATAGAACATGACATGAAACTTGTGGCAGGTATCTGCGAACGCTTAACCGTTCTTAACTTTGGTCGCGTCCTTGCGGAAGGTCCCACAAGCGAAGTACTTAAAAACCCTGAAGTTATTACAGCATACTTAGGAGAATAATCGTCATGGCAATGTTAGAAGTTACAAACTTACATGTTAAATACGGAATGATAGAGGCCATTAAAGGTGTCAACTTCACCGTCAACAAAGGCGAAGTTATCGCTTTAATCGGTGCCAACGGTGCCGGCAAGACCACCATTCTTCACACCATAAGCGGTCTTATCACTCCTTCCGAAGGCGCAATAGAATTTGAAGGCAAGGATATCACCAGAACCCCCGGCCACAAGATAGTATCCATGGGAATGGCTCACGTTCCCGAAGGCCGTCGCGTGTTCCAGTCGCTCTCCGTCCTTGATAACTTAAAGATGGGCGCCTACACCCGCACAGACAAGAAAGAAGTTGCCGAGACCCTTGAGATGGTCTACTCCCGCTTCCCCCGTCTTGCAGAGCGTAAGAACCAGCCCGCAGGTACTCTTTCGGGCGGCGAACAGCAGATGCTTGCTATGGGCCGCGCTTTAATGAGCCACCCTTCAATCATCCTTATGGACGAGCCCTCAATGGGTCTCTCACCTATTTTCGTTAACGAAATCTTTGATATAATTAAAGCAGAAAGTAAGCGCGGCACCACCGTTCTTCTTGTAGAACAGAACGCCAAGAAAGCCCTCTCCATCGCCGACAGAGCTTATGTCCTGGAGACCGGCAAAATAGCCTTAAGCGGTGACGCCAAGGGATTACTTAACAACGAAGAAGTCAAGAAAGCTTATCTTGGGGAATAAAGGAGAGTTACAATGGACAAATTCGTAATCACTATCGCCCGCCAGTATGGGTCCGGCGGACGTACCGTAGGCCAGAGGCTTGCCAAAGAATTGGGCGTCGAATACTACGACAAGGACCTTATTATCAAGGCAAGTGAAGAAAGCGGCATCAACCTGGACCTATTTGCCGGCGCTGACGAAAAGAGCAAGCGCTTTTTTAACCGCTTTAAGAAAAAGAATTACGGTGGCGACGTACTTCCGCCCTCTCACAAGAATTTCAATTCCGAAGAGAACCTCTTTAACTACCAGGCCAAGATTATCCGCGACCTTGCGGAGCGCGAATCCTGCATCATCATAGGCCGTGCCGCCGACTACATCCTCAAGGATCGTGGCGACGTAATCTCCGTCTTCGTACACGCCCCCAAGGACTTCCTCATGGAGCAGGCCGCCAAGAAGCATGCTTTTGACCCTGCCGAGCTTGAGCGCTACATCGCCCACGTGGACAAAGAACGTGCCGAGTACTACCGCACCCACACCGGCCGCGAATGGACCGACGCCCGCAACTACGACCTATGCCTTGATTCCTCCAAACTTGGATTTGACAAGTGTGTTGAGGAAATCATCGCTTACATGAACGTAAGATTACATTAATTACAAAAGCCACCGATTAAGACTGATTGTCTTGCGTCGGTGGCTTTCTTTATGTCCGGTACTGTTCTCACATAATAGGGATTAGTGTCGACAGAATCGGCGGAATATTCATGAATTCTTCTTTGATTCTTATGCCGGCCTCTTTAACATCCAGGTATTTACCCAAATCTTCGTTCACAATCTTCTCTATCGCTTCCGTCTCAATTTCCGTATCCTCAGATATCCGGTTAATTGATACATAGCTTATTTCATCAGCTGATGTATGCTCGTATATTGTAAAAAGAACACTGAGTGTCCACCTGTTTGAAACTGCCTTAAGGAACTTACTAAGCTTGGAGCAATCATCTTCCATATGTAACTTCTGGCTTCCTGAGAAGAACACGCATCCGCCACGCATGGTGGCTCTTATCTTCGGAACAGAAATAACTGAAATGCCCCATTCGTTGTTAATTGCATGCTCAATAGTCTCCTCCGGCTCGGACTTTGGATAACCGGAATCTTCCTTCTTGCTTTCTTCGACAAATACAATTGCATGAAGTGCCTTGGCTATTTTAAGTATTTCCTCGTATTTATCCGGCTCGGAAGCTTCATCTATCGTGTTTTTTATCTGCATTATCAGGTCGTTTTCTTTGGCAGATATCTCTTCTCCGAATAACTCACTAATTGATACGTCAAAAAAAGTCGCTATCTCGGGAATTAACTGTATGTCGGGAAGGCACTGTCCCGACTCCCACTTGCTCACCGCTTGGTTGGTGATATTTAAAGCCTTGGCAAGCTGCTCTTGCGTAACGCCTTTATTTTTCCTTAGGAAAAGGATTCTTTCGCCTATATCTTTGGTGTTCATATTGTTTACCCTCCGTTTCACAGTACCATGCATGTTACATGATTATCGTAGCTGTGAGGCTTTTATTATTCAATAACGCATTAGTTAACACGATTATTATATCATCCAACCTGCGGTTGAAAAAGAATTTTAAAGAGCTTGCCCGCGGACACTGCTTTTTATTGACTTTTAGCCGTCTCGGTACTAAACTATTAAAGATAATTTGCATCACAAGAGGTGTTTAAATGGACAGAATTTACATTGAAAACGTTAAAGACTACGCTGACAAGGAAGTTTCCCTTGCAGGTTTCGTAGACAATTACCGTGACGGTAAGGCTATGGCCTTCATGGTACTTAAGGATATCACCGGCAGAGTACAGGTTACCATCGAGAAGGAGCTTCATCCCGACTGGGAAGAAATGCTTAGCACCATCACTCCCGACTCCGTTGTACGTGTTACCGGTAAGGTTCAGTTAAGCGATTTTGTTAAGCTTAACGGCGTAGAGATTATCCCTACCGCTATTGAAATCGAATCTATCGCAGCCGCTCTTCCCATCGCGCGCGAGTTCATTCCCGCCACCAAGAAAAAAGCCGCTGTTGAACGCTCTTCCATCGACCAGCGTATCGAATACAGATGGATTGATCTTCGTACCGAGAAGAATCAGCTCATGTTCAAGGCTCAGACAACACTTACCGCTGCTTTAAGAGAGTTTGCACTCGACAGAGACTTCATCGAGGTTCACACTCCCAAGCTTATTGCGGCAGCTTCCGAGTCAGGTGCGGATGTATTCAGACTTGATTACTTCCCCAGCTACAATTTACCTAACGCTTACCTTGCACAGAGCCCTCAGTTCTACAAACAGATGGCTATGGCCGCAGGCTTTGAGAAATACTTTGAAGTAGGCCCCGTATTCCGTGCCGAGAAATCTTTCACCAGCAAGCACGCTACCGAGTTTACCTGCTTCGATATTGAGTTTAGCTATATCAATTCTTTTGAAGACGTAATGACCATGGAGGAGAACCTCATCACTTACGCCCTTCAGAAAGTTAAGGACAAGTACGGCGACAAGATTAAGGAACTCTTCTCTACCGAGGAATTCGATGCAGAGATTATCGTTCCCACCACTCCTTTCCCTCGTGTTAAGCTCGCAGACCTTTACGACGCACTTGAGAAAGAATACGGTTACACAGTTCCCGAATCCGAGAAAGGTGACCTTACCACAGATGCAGAGCGTCTTTCCTATCAGTGGGTTAAGAAGCACTACGGTCACGAGTTCTTATTTATCACCGATTACAGCGCCGAGAAGCGTGCTTTCTACCACATGCGTGACGAAAAGGGCGTTCCCCAGGGTTACGACCTTATCTGGCGCGGCGTAGAGATTACCACAGGTGCTCAGCGTGAACACAGATACGAAATTCTGAAGGCTCAGGCCGATGAGAAGGGTCTTGGCGAGGACGTTAAGTTCTACCTTGAGTTCTTTAAGTACGGCTGTCCTCCTCACGGCGGATTCGGTCTCGGTATCGACCGTCTTACAATGCTTATGCTTGGTCTTCCCATCAAGGAAGCAATGTTCTTGTTCAGAGGACCTTCACACCTTACACCTTAAATATAGGCATAACAAAGCCCGCAATTGCTTGCGGGCTTTTTCTTTGGTCAAATTATTTATTTGCTTCCGATTGAGGCTTCTCTTTCTTCTCTGTCTTAGAGTACAGGAAAAGATCTCTCTTCGTCTCAAGCTTAAAGCTGTTGTCTCTTGTATAGTCGGCTGCGGATTCGCTCTTGTGAACGGATGTGAGCTGGCCTTTTAAGCAGAGTATTCTGATCAGTCCCACGATAAGCGCAATCACTATCGAAGCAATAAGAATCGTCTTGTAGTTGGGACCCTGCTTGGCTACTTGAGCGGTAGCCTCCGCGATAATGTAATACATATTCATCTCTGAGCCCTCCTACTTAAGTAATCCAAACAGCGTCATGGCGCCGAATGCAATTAAGAATGTTATTCCTGTTGTTAAAAAGAAATTCTTCCAAAGAAGGCTCTTATCGCAAGGCAGATTGCCTACGAACTTACCGGTCTGACCGTTCATTGCGAAAACAAATTTCTGGTCGTTCCAGGTTGTATTGAGAATCCATACGGGATACAGTGCATACTTGGCTACACCGTTCTTAAGCTGAATCGTGCTGTTCTCTGTATCAACCGAGTCATATCCTTCAACGGTTTCCTTGAATGCTCGCTCTGTGGCTACTTTAACACGTTCATTGGCTCTGGAAACGGAGGTCTCGGCGTCTACATCATACTTGTCGGCCATGTAGCCTGCAAGGTATGCGGTTTGGAACGGAACTGCTTCTTTGAACTTATAAGGCTCAAGAGACTCCATCAGCGTATCATCCATCTTGGTGGAACCGTCAACAGGCACCTTGTCAAAACCAATCTTACCGGAACGAACCACGCTAAAGTAATCGGTTCTCTCATACTTAAACTTCGAATCTTCCCATCTAGACTTCTTAGTGGCTTTATAACGGATGTTGGCGTCAACATCTGTATCAAAGAGCCAGTAGGGTACGTAGATGCCCTTAATCGACTCTAAATGATTGCCTGCCGTAAAGCTTCTCGGAAGAAGCTTCTTGCCCTTTAAATGCTTGGCAAATTTGTCCATAGCGGCTTCTTTGTTAAGCTTAAAGGGTATTACATAATCGGGCTTAAGACCGCCGGCAAACTGACTCATGACCGTGATGGGATTGCCACAGTACGGACACTCGGATGCCGCCATATTGGCATCACCGATAATCTCGCCGCCACAGGACTTACACTGATAATGCTTCATACCGTCGGTTTCGCCGGCATTCCACTCGGTACCTGCGGATGTCTCCCATGTAAAGTCATTACTGCCTTCGCTCTTTAAAGCCTCGTCATAGGACTTCAAAGCGTCCATCTCGAATTCCGTCTCGCAGAAAGGACACTTCATCTTCTGAATGGTAGAGTTAAATTCAATAGCGCCACCGCAACACGGGCACTTATACTCCTGCAAATCAGACATTGGTATTCCCCCTTATATATACATTGTATAAAGAAAACGGGGTGGTCTGGCCACCCCGAATATCTTACTTAATTACTGCTTGTCAGCGTCATCAAAAGGATCGCCGCACTGAGGGCAGAACTTCGGAGGGTTGTGAGGATCTGAAGGAACCCATCCGCACTTATTGCACTTATATGTGGGTGCTCCGTCGGGCTTTCTGGTACCGCAGTTGGTGCAGAAGTTACCCTGGTTAACAGTGCCGCATGAGCATGTCCAGCCGCCCTGAGCGGGAGCCTGTCCGCCACCCATAGCGAAAAGTCCGTTAGCGTTGATTCCGCCTGCCTGCTGAGCCATTCCCATACCTACGAAACCGTTCATGGCACCGCCCGCATTCTTAGCAGCATCCTTCATAGCGTCAGCCTGTGCAGATACAAGTGTTGCGGCTGCCATGTTGGGATTCATGTTGATAGCGTTCTTCTGAGCGGTCTTGATAATCTCCGCATCTTCATCGGGAAGAGTTACGGAACCAAGTGCTACGCTTACAACGCTAAGACCTCTTAACTCGCTCCACTTATCGGAAAGCTCTTTCTTCATAGCTTCGGCAAGTTCGGTATTATGAGCGATAATCTCGTTGGGACGAAGACCCATAGCGGAAAGTGTTGCAAGAGCGGGCTGTAATGCAGCGATAAACTCTGTCTTAAGAGTGTTATCAAGCTCTTCTCTTCTGTAATCGTGTGATACGTTACCGCATACGTTAGTGTAGAAAAGAAGGGGATCCGCAATCTTGTATGAGTAAACACCCGAGCATCTTAAAGATACGTCAAGGTCAAGTCCGATCTTATTATCAACAACTCTGAAGGGAACCGGATTGGGAGTTCCGAACTTGTTGTCGATAAGTTCCTTGGTATTGAAGTAATAAACTCTCTGATCCTTACCGGTATCGCCGCCGTAAGTAAATCTCTTACCGATCTGCTTAAATGTAGCGATAATGCTCTCACCGAGCTTACCTGCAAAGATTGAAGGTTCTGTTGATGTATCATAAGTGAATTCACCGGGTTCGGCACAAACTTCAACAATCTTGCCCTGCTCGACGATAATCATACACTGACCGTCAGCAACAGCAATTCCCGAACCGTTGGAAATGATGTTGTCATCACCGTGGTTGTTACCTTTGGTACGCTTTACACCCTTTGTTACCATTACATTCTTGTCCATTGCTTCGCAGTAAAAGAACTCTTTCCACTGGTCCGCAAGTACGCCGCCGGCTGCTCCGGCAATAGCTCTGATCAATCCCATATAAATATCTCCTTTCAAATATCACAAAGGCTTTTCACCCATATGATTCTTACACTCAGGCGGTCGGCGCGTACGTCAGCCGCCACATATAATTATACCCTTTTCACTCCCATTAGTCTAACAAATATTTCTAAAATTTTTACCACCCAAACGAGTAGTCTTAATTTAGAAACCGGGAACGATAAGTTTTTGTTCAACTGCGTCAATCGCCAGCTGATACCTGTTGGAATAGCCTGCTTTCTGAAGCATATTGTTGATGTGGAACTTAACGGTATTCTCACTCATGCACAGTTCCTTGGCTATGTCTTTGTTAAGCTTGCCGTTACAAAGTTCTCTTAATACCTTCATCTCCATGGGCGTAAACTCCACGCTCTTGGCAAGACCCACTGAAACCGTGGGAGTTGTGTCGGGATATACGCTCTCGCCTCGCATGGTACGGTTCATAACGTCAAGAAGGCCAAGCTCACCGACTTCTTTGTACCAGAAGCTCTCACAGCCTGCGGCCTTGGCCTTTTCGAGGAAAGACTCCTCCGGGAGGCTTGTGGAAATGATTATCTTAATGTCCGGGAACTCTTTCTTAATCTCGCGTGCCGCTTCAAGACCGTTCTCACGATCCTTCGTGTAGACATCCATTAAGATTAAGTCTACGGGGCTTCTCATGCAGAAAGGAAGTGCCGCCTTGGCATTCTCAAGTGTTCCTGCCAAAGAATACACGTCGCTACCCTCAATTATCGATTCAAAAAGCGTTCTGACCGTAACAGAGTCATCCACTATCAATACTCTTGTCATTTCGCTTCCTCCTTAAAAAAGATATAAAGCTCTACACCGTCGGGCACTGCCACTCTCATGGTGCCGCCCTGTTCTTCTACAGCTCTTCTGATGGACTTAAGACCGCCACCCTCGACAACCGAATCGGTATGGGCCTTACCGTCATCGTAAATATGCACTCTGTAGCCCCCGTCTTCCTTGTAGCTTTCAACCGTAAGGCTGTTTGCATAGGCGTGACGAATGGAGTTGTACATGGCCTCCCTGACGGCTCTGATGGCCACCTCATTGTATACCGGGAACTCACCGAACATGAAAAGCTCGATTCCCAGGGTCTCTGCCTGACTGTAAAGTGCCGCGAGACTTCCTTCTTTGTTCTGCTCTACTTCGAGGCGGTTGTTTTTAAATGCCTTTATGGTGTTGCTCCAAAGTCCCAGGATACTCTCACGCGCAGGCTCTTCGAAATTCTGAACGCTTCCTCTCAAAATCTGTCTCGTACGAAGAATGGCGTTACCGAGTCTGTCGTGAATATGAACCTTGTAAGCAAGAAGCTCCTCGTCGTTACCCGTGGTGGAAATGTTCTTAAGTACATCCTGCAATCGTCCCTGGACACTTGAAAGCTCCTTAATCTCTTCCTCCACATTGACTCGCTTATTGTAAAGGTCCGTAACGTCTCGGGCCACAATTTCAAGATATCTCTTATCCGCATCCGAAAGAATCGACCGTTCAAAGCTCCACACCGTATTGTCCTTAAGTAAGAACGCAGGCCACGACGTAAAGTCTATTCTCTTGGCCTCATCGCTTTCGTTAAAAGAAATAATCATGCGCCAGAAATCAAGCGCGTTGTAATACTGTACATCTGAGAAAATTCGCGCCAGCTGCCACATCTTGTGATTGATAAGCACGATAGTTCCGTCCCACTCCGAATACATAAGACCGCAGTCCACGTTATTAAGCGCATCCGCGACAGAGTTAACGTTAATCGAGTGTCGCCTTACATACCTCTCTCTTCGCACGAGGATGAAACAGAAAACATCTTCAAGCAAAAGAATGCCTTCGTGAAGCCATATAGGCAGGTTGTACCAGGCCTGCGTATACCTGTCGAGATTATCAAACGTTCCGAACTTCACCTGATAACAGATTACCAGTTCATACAGCGTATAACACACAAATATCGGTGCAAAGAACATCGGGAACAAATGCCTGATTCTGAGCCACCTTACCGCAGATGCCAGCGAAAGAAACAGCACCGTAAAGTAGGCGGTAGCCATAATTATCTCATGCTTCATGACCACCCCTCCCTTCCGTGAATCAGGGCAGAAACGGTCACGTCTCCGTCACCCTTCTCAACATTCACAACAACCGCCGACGGGAAGGATGCCTCGTCTATGGTAAAATCCTGCTCCATAAGTTCATTCTCAACGCTCACTGTAAGCGAATAATCTCCGCCGTAATTGGTAAGTATCGCATTTACAAGCGTCGCTCCGGTTAGTGTTGCCTCCAGAACCGTTTCCAGTGTCTCGTATATCAAAAGTGCCGCGGTGTTGGACATATCTTCCGCGCTGTTAAACAGGAAGCTTCCGTCGATTCCGCCTTCTTTGAGATTATCAAAGGTCTCTTTAAAACATAACTTAAGTTCTCCCGAATAATCGGAAAGCTCGGTCTCCATAAGGATAATAAGATTGCTCTTACGCTTTATAAATACGCCTATTACGTCAATAAGAAACAGCTGCTTAATAAAAGCCTCACCCGAAAGCTTCGACGCCTCCTCGATTAAGCTTTCAAGAAGCGTTACCTTCTTCTCGACTCTGGAAAAAGTAAGGTCGTAGAGTCGGTTTTTCTCGGCCGCGTTCTTTTGCCGCTTTTCTATCTCGATGCTGGCGCGAAGGGAATCCGTAACGTCGCGAACGTAGCTCTGGGTCTCAAAAAGTCTTGTCATAAGACGGTTAATCTCTTTGATATCCCGCTCGGTCACCACAAATCCGCCGCGAATAGGCGCCATAACAAGCTCGGTATCACGGTCGACCTTATAAAGCCTTGTCTTTCTTAACACCTCGAACTCGGACTTAACCACGGGCCTTGCTTCGTAAGAACGGTAATGGATATTGCCCTTAACATCCACAATCTGCGCCCTCACGGTGGAATGATTGAAGCACCACTCATAATCCCTGTTGGTGGGGATAATGCCCATGAAAATGAGCGCCTCCCAGGTTCCTACCGTCCCGAGGCAGAAAGCCGTCGTGAAATCAAGGTAATCATTAACGCTGAAAGGAAGCGGAAGCAAATAAAGAATGCAATAAGCCAGCGTTAACGTTACGCACGAAAGCGGCAGTAACAGCTTCTTAAAATGATTCTTAACCTTCCCCAGGCCCGGCAAAAGAAGGACTGCCAGAAAAGATCCGAACACTATCCATGCCGCAACAATAAAGTAGCCTACCTCATGAGTATCGGCACCGGTAAATGAATCGATGCCGAAAACCTTATGGTGAAATTCGTTGGAAAGAACAAGTGCCGAAAGCAGGCAGGAAATGACGAACATTACAAGGCAGCGACGCTTGTGCTTAACCTTGTTCTCGTTACGCATATGATCTACGATTACAAATGCGTGATAGATGCTGAAAATCTGCGGAATATAATAAAGATACCAGAAATACCTGATAACTACGGGACCCTGTATTACATCATATTTGATAATACGGATATAGAGCCAGAGTACAAGAAGAATATCGATATATAAAAGATTGTCTCTTAAGACCTTGTCAACAACACGGATTCTGATGGAGATACCCCAGTACACAAGTGTACCGAGCATGATGGAAAAAGCAAGGACGCTCATAATACCGTCCAAGAGCTTACCCTGCCAGCTTATCTTCTGAATCACCATGGATATTGTCACAAGTGAAACGATAATGAATGTAGTTTTTCCAACCCTTTTTCCACTCTTCATCATAAAAACTATTATAAACAAAAAGAGCGTAAAAGAAAAGCCGTTTATCATACGACAAACGGCATTAACTCATTCTTTTTTATGTTTTTTTACAAACTCGGCAAATTCTTCCACCGATACCGGTCTTGAGTAATGATAACCCTGAGCCGCATCTCCGTCGATGCATAATGCCTTTCTTACATTATCAACGTTTTCGACTCCTTCCACGATAATCTTGGCATCAAGGTTATGAATCATTCCGGCCATTGCGTTTACGATTACTCCGCCCTTATGGTCTTCTTCACCGTCACGCATAAAATCCATGTCAAGCTTAACGATGTCAAACGGCAGTTCCATCAATGCATTAAGCGAAGAATATCCGCTTCCGAAATCGTCTATCTCAACCACAAAGCCCTTCTCGCGTAATGAATCCATCATACTTATAAGCGCCGCTTTATTGCCTTCGCATGCGCTCTCCGTAATCTCTATATGAAGCATTTCGGGCTTTATTCCATACTTACTTACAATCTTTTCGAATTCCTCGGCAACGTTCATTGCAGTCACGTCAACTCTGGATACGTTAACAGATATGGGCCCGTCGTATATTCCTTCTTCGGACAGGTTCTTAAGCGTTTCCGCCGTTTTCTCCCACACAAATTTATCTATGTTTGATATAAATCCGTTCTCTTCAAAAAGAGGAATAAACTCTGTCGGCGCAATTTTGCCGAGAGTCGGATGGTTCCATCGTACCAAGGCCTCTGCGCCCGATACGTAACCTTCCTTAAGATCTATTTGCGGCTGAAGCTCAATGTAGAACTCATTCTTTTCAATAGCCTCGTGCATCTCGGCAATAAGTGTCTGTGTTCGGCGCTGCTCCATTGCCATTGCATTTGAATACTCGAGCACAGAGTTTGAGACATTCTTTTTACACTCGGCCAAAGCAAGAAGCGCTATCTCATAGTAATACTCTACAGGCTTGTTCATATCCGACATCACCACAAAACCATGGCACATATTGACATTTACCGACATTTCTTCCTCAATGGGAATCTGGATGTGACTTAATTCATTTACAATCCTGTCAAGGTAGTCAAAAGGAAGAATACTGGTAAACTTACCTTCCGCGGTTCTTCCGTAGAGCATGGGCACGTTGTAAGAATAGTCGGTAAAGCGCCTTGCGATTTCTTTTAACACTCTGTCGCCCGCTCTGGTGCCGTATAAGCCGTTAATGCCCTTGAAATCACGTATACCGCTTACCATTACCGCATAGCCGCCGGTGATTTCTTTGTCCTCGATGAATTTGTCTACGTTTTCAAAGAAGCCTGCGCGGTTGTAACAGCCTGTGAGAGAATCGATGGTCGCTGCCTTATGCTCTCTCTCGAGACGCTTCATGCTCTCGGTAACATCGTAGAATATGAAAGTGGAGCCCACATAGAAGCCTCTGTCGTCGTGCTTGGGCTTGTATACCACTTCATAAGTGCTTTCATTAATGGTCTTTATGGTGCGGCTTTCTTCATTCTCGAGTTCGAGATATTCCAAAAGAGCATCCTTGTTTTGTATCAAATGATCATCGACAAGATTCTTGGCCTTGGCGTTAATCTTTAAAACGTTGCCCTTGTCATCATAAATTATGGTGGCATCGGACATATTTTCATCCACATACGACTGGAGATTACGCATAAGTCTTATCGGCTGGAAATCAAAAGAAGCAACGTATAAAAATACTGCCGCTATACCCATAAACAATTTCGACAAATCGATAACGCTGTATTCGTCATATATGAATAACATTATAAAAACCATCGTAAGCAGGCACAATGTGCCGACTATCTCATATCTTACTCTGTAATATCTCGAAGTCGTGAGGATACCGCGCACGAGAAGGAACATAATAACCCCTATCATCGTACAGCCCACAAGCATATGAACCCAGAAGAAAGCCTTCGGATCCACAAGTGCTACGGTATTAAAGATTCCCTGTCTTATGTGATAAGAAAAAACAAAGTGATTGATGGGATTGGTAAGAATTGCCGCAGTGTCGATACTTACAAGTACAATAAAGAAATGCTTCATAAAGCTGTGTCTTTTGCGTCTTGTAAGTTCCCATACAAAAGCAGTCATAAAGAACAGCATCCAGTCGTAGGATGCGTGACACACGCTCTCGGCAAAGTACATAACAAGCGGATTGGTGCTGTGGTAATTGGTGTGATATGACACTATAGAAATCAGCATCATTATAAGAACTCTGCCCAGACGGTTTCCCAGCAGAGTTCTTCTTTTGAAACTTTTATAGATAAAATAGATGCACAAAACGGCGGATATAGCGAGTCCGACGTTCAACAACACATGCTCCATATATGTCCTCGTCACATTAGAATCTATGGGTATTATATGGAGTTTTCATTATCATACGATTAACGAAAAGACTGAATTTAATCCTTCTTTTCCTTAGGTTTTCTGCCAATTCCGGCTGTTTTGGATACCGGAAGTGAAAACGCAATACCCTGCCCGTTGGTATCAAGACCTGCGCGCTGGTAAATTGCATGCAATACATTGTCCTTAATCTTAGCGGGCACGATCATCATCACTATGTCTTTGTCCGGCTGGATGGTAATCTGAAATATCGCCTCGGCTTCTTTATTGGCCGTTCCTCTTGCATGAAGAACCGTTCCGCCGCCTGCGCCCTCGCTTCTTGCGGCATCCATTACAAGATCCGAAAAGCCTGCGTTCACTATACAACATACCATTTCGTATTTAATATCGCTCATAGATTAATCTCCGTAAACTGCGCCCTTCGCGCTACTTGAAAGTCATCCTGTTGTCGCTTAAAAAGTTAAATACCGAAGCGCCTATGACGCTTGAAAACGGTACCGTAAAGGCAATTCCCTTGCCGTCCTTAATCGAAACGAACTTATCATCAAGAGTTCTTAGAATCTTGTTCTGACTGCTCTCCTTAATCACGCTGAAAACCGCTGCTTTAAGCGAATCCGTAAGTCCCAGCATATCAAGCATCTTGGCATTGGCCGTACCCTCGCCCATAGCGACAAAAGAAAGATTCGCGCCCATGTCCTGTATCAGGTCTGCATAATACTCCGCTTTTCTACGATTCACTATGGTAACAAGGAGCATGAGCCTGTTGGTGGAGACGTTCTTTTCTTTGGCCTTCGGGGCAGCTGCCGGCTTCTTGTCCGAAGCGGCCTTAACCTTCGGCTTAGGTTCCTGCTTGGTCTTTACTTTAGGCTTCGCCTGCGGCTTATCCTTCACTTTCCTGTTGTTAGTCTTCTCTGTATCCATCTTTAATCCCTTTAAACGTTGTCAAAGTAAATTATCTGTTCATCGTCCGCATCAAGAATACGCTTCATGACAATTCTCTCGCGCACTGCTCTTGCCGCTATCGCCTTAAAGCCCAGCGCCTGAATGGTGATAAGAGGCGTCATTGCTACCATTGCAACAATTCCGAAAGCATATGACATGACGCTCTCCTCGCCCCTTAATGCAGCGCAAACGCCTATAATAAGCGGGAGTATGAACCCGGATGTCAGCGGTCCGCTGGCAACACCGCCCGAATCGAAAGCAATTGCCGTGTAAAGCCTTGGCACAAATATAGAAAGTGCCAGTGAAATAAAGTATCCGGGAATCAAATAATAAAGAATCGAAAAACCGAAAATGGCTCTGATAACCGAAAGTCCGATAGAGACTCCGACACCGATTGCAAGGGCAACCATCATCGAGCGCTTGGTAACCGTACCGCCGGTAACTTCCTCGACCTGCTTGTTAAGTACATGAACCGCAGGCTCCGCAAGCACCGTAACCGCACCGATTACAAAAGAAAAACCTATTAAGAAGCTTTCATTTCCCGCCGCAAGCTCCTCGCCGATTTTAAATCCTATAGGCATGAAGCCCGCAGTTACGGCACTTAAGAACACCACAAGACCGATGAACGTATACACGATACCCACGATAATGTGCATAATTCTGTCCTTGGGAAGCTTCAGCACAAAATGCTGCATAATGACAAAGAAAAGAATGATAAGACCCAAAGCCCTTACAACTTCAAGTCCTTTCTCGATGAGAAGTCCGAAGACTCCCGCATGAAGAGCAGCCTCCACGGAATAATCGGGAAGCACATAAGTAATATGACCCGTGGCTCCGATGGCAAGAATCATAACGGAAGCAATGGGGCCTACAGAACACAGTGCCACAAGACCGAAGGAATTCTCCTCCGCATCGTGACCGCCGATAGTCGACGCAATACCAAGACCGAGCGACATAATAAAGGGCACCGTAATCGGTCCCGTCGTAACGCCGCCCGAGTCAAAGCATAAAGGAATAAAGCCGCTCTTTCCGCCCTCAAGCATAAGTGCCGCAAGCGCAAAAAGAAGCATATAAAAAAGCATAAGTAACATCGAAAGGCTCTTGTTAAAAATAATCTTTAACACAGCCATAAGCAGGAACAATCCCACTCCCACGCCCACTGTGATAATGAGGCGCGTCTCATGAAACACGTCCTTAACCTGAGTCGCCAGCACCGAAAGGTCCGGCTCTGCCACCGTAATCAAAAGTCCCATCAGAAACGTCACCGACAAAAGAAGCTTAAGATTACGGGACTTGGTAAGACCCGTTCCCATATAGCTTCCCATAGGCGACATGGCGATATCGGCACCGAGATTAAACAGCGCGATGCCGAATATAAGCAAAACCGAGCATATCAAAAAAGTCACAAGTTCCCTGCCCGATAAATTCACGAGCGGTGTCAGGCACAACACGAGCACTATCACCACTACGGGCACTACCGATAACAGAGATTCTTTTAACTTTCCGAGAAGTGCTTTAAACATTCACTGTTCCCCTTTATTCAAAACAGTCGTCAGGCTTATACACAGGCATAAGTGAAAGTTTGAAAAGATTGCGTTTGTGAAGGGTGTCGATTCGCTCCTTGGTGGCGGGGTCGTCGCACACGCCCTCTCTTATATATCTGTCTAATACTTCATAAGTAAATCCGAGATTGTCTTCGTCTGTCTTACCGCAGAGGCCGTCCGAAGGAGCCTTATCCACAAGCTCTGCGGGAAGTCCAAGATATCTTCCCATCTCCTTAACCTCATGAACGGTAAAAGAAGAAAGGGGGCTAAAATCACCTACGGAATCGCCGTATCTTGTGGAATATCCCACCCAGTCTTCAGAAAGATTGCAGGTATTGGCCACACGGCCGTTGTTACACTGACTTACCGCATACACGGTAGACATGCGGATACGAGGTGCCAGATTGATACGCGCCTGGTCGGTATAGGTAAATTCCTGCGCCTTGAGTTCTTTCTCCAAACCTTCTACGGCTCCGAGGATGTTAATCTCGTAAGATTTAATGCCCAGATGGCTGATTAAAAGCTTGGACATATTAATATCGGCCTGCTCGCCCTTAGGCATCATTACACCGATTACACGGTCCTTGCCAAGCGCCTTTACAAGAAGAGCAGCTGTTACGGATGAATCCTTACCGCCCGAAATACCGAGCACCGCATTGCAGCCCTTTCCGGCTTCCTCAAACCAATCCTGAATCCATTTGACGGCACCGTTTACCGCCTTTTCAACGTTAAACTTGTACATAACCCATCTCCCCTATTCTGAAAAAATAATATCTCTGAGCTTCGGGTGTACATCAGAGTACACAAGCCCCATATTTCTTACATGCATAGTAAAGACAAAAGAAGTCGCGGACGCCGTATCCATCTGAACCGCACTTCCCGCAGCTCCGTCCCATCCGAAGATTCCGGCGGGTGCCTTGCTGCCTACAGCCGCAGGATCCATGAATATCTGCATACCAACGCCGTAGCCGTAACCTACACGTCCCATGCTCTCTCTTATATCTTTAAGCGAAGCCTCTCCAAGAAGATTCTGCTTGATAATCTCAACAGTCTCAGGCTTCAAAATACGATTGCCGTTAGCACCTACACCGCCGCAAGCCAGCGCGTCCGCAAGTCTCGCATAGTCTTCGGTACAGCTGATAAGGCCCGCTCCGCCACTCTCATAAGCCTCGGAAATCTGGTAACAGCAGCTCTGCTCCATAACGCGAATATCCTTGATATCGTAGAACATATTCTGCTGAGCGAGTCCTTCAACTCCGTCGTTCATAGGACGGGCAAAGAATGTGTTCTTAATGCCGAGGGGCTCCCACACGTTCTTTGTCATATATTCGCTGAACTTAAGGCCCGATGCCACTTCCACGATTGCGGCAGCCACATCATGGCTTAAACTGTATAAAAATCTTGTGCCGGGCTCGAATTTAAGAGGGCTCTCTGCAAAAGAATCAACGATTTCTCTTGTAGTCGCCTTCATGCCTTTCTCGGCAAGAACTCTCTTGATACCGGGACGCTCAAGATCATAATCAAGACCGGACTGCATGGACACAAGATGCTTAATCTTAAGAACATTGGTCGCATCCTTCACGCCGCTTTCGGTCTCAACCTTAAGGTTCTTGTAAGCAGGAAGAAACTTGGATACTTCATCTTCTAAGCTTATCTTGCCCTGCTCCACAAGCTGCATAACCGCAGTCATGGTCATAACCTTGGTCATCGAAAACATAAGATACTTCTGGTCTGCTTTAATCGGCACTGTTCTATCAGCGTCGGAAGTACCTGCCATATGTCTGTAAATTTCCTTGTGATTCTTGTAAACGATACAGTCTACAGAAGGGATTCCGTATGTAGGAAGTAAAGAATCAAGATACTGTGTAAGTTTATCTGCGTTCATTGTAACTCTTTCATGCATGTCCGATTAGATTTAGCATGTACCCCGCTACGGACATGTCCATTCTCTGCATTAAATATATCATAGTTTGCCCGCATTAAAAACATGTTAAGGCGCATAATTATATACTATTTTGACACATCAAGTTTTTCTTTTAACTCTTTAAAAATCGCTTCTTCATCAAAAGTTTTGTCAATTTCAAGCACGGGGATGTTATTCGCTGTTCCAAGCTCCTTAAACTCCTTGCTGCACATGATAAGTCTTTCCACATCAACTTCGTCTTTGATACGTTTCTCAATCACCGAAGCCTTGTCAATTAAATCGTCCACGTGATTTCTGATATAATCTTCACTCATCACGATATAAACAGCCTTGATATCCTTTAAGTACGACTCATCAAAAGCATCCCTGAAGTTTTCCGGAATATAGCATCCTTCCAGGATAAGACTCTGTTTATTCTCGATACAGGTCTTAATGTATTCAGCCACATAAGGCCACAGGAAATAGCGCATCTCGTAGTCATCATCCGGAGTAAGAGTCGTAAGTCCGCTTCTTATGAACATCATCTTTATGTGGTCAAGCGAAACATACGGAACCTTAATATCTTCCATCAGCTTCTGAGAAAAGAAAGTCTTACCCACATGTGAACTTCCGCCGATCAAATAAATCATTTATATCACCTCTTACTCAAGAATTTCCGCAATTCCTTTGAGTCCCTTTTCTTTATAAATACGCTTATAATAAGCCACTTCGTCCTGTATCATCTCATCGATAACCTTCATGCCCAGAAGCTCTACGGGTGCTTTATCATCGGTCATTATAAGGTCGCCGCCCTTGTACTCTTCCAGGTTGCGACCCACCATAGATATCATGGAATAAAGGCCGGTATCACCTTCAAGCTCTACATTCCTGTTCATCGTCTCAAGCAGCGCTGCGTTATCTGATGCAAACACCTCAGTGTTACCCGAATATGACACATCTACCTTGTAAACCTTACCGAAGACGCTTGCTATGGTATCGCACAAATACTCATTAATACTGCCCTCTCCCGAGCCGCGCATGTTCATGTTGACTACCATTACTCCGCCGTCCGTCAAGTGTTCTTTGACCAGTGTGAAAAACTCAACGGAAGACATCTGAAAAGGAATGGTAATGTCCTGATAGGCATCCACCATGATTACGTCATACTTGCCTGCGTCGGCATTAAGAAATGCGCGACCATCGTAAGTTATAACCTCTACATCCTCCGGAAGATTAAAGTACTGCTTGGAAAGCTCTGTAATCTTGTCGTCTATCTCAACACCGATAATATCCGTATTGTCAAAATATCTCTTACACTGCGTAGCATACGTACCCGAGCCATTACCGAGGATAAGCATTTTAAGCGTATCCTTCTCATGAACCCCGGTCATAAACGGTGCCGCCATGGCGTAGTCGTAATACATGCCCGTTAAGCCCTTATCCTTAACATACACCGACTGCACACCGAACAGCACATTTGTCGAAAGAACAACTTCTCTGTCGTCCTCGTACACCTGCAGGTAGTTATAAACCGATTCGCCCTCATAAGTTAAGTCGTTTTGCCAGAAAGCAAAGCTTGAATTATGGCCAAAAAAGCAGCAAAGGACGAATATAAGAATACTAATCGGTACCTTTTTGGCCTTTAAAAAATTTACTTTAATACTCACGAAATATATAATCGAAAGAATCAAAAGAATGCCTGCGAAAATCAGGAAGGTTATGGATGTTCCGACTGCAGGAATGGTAATAAATGTAGGCACGAACGTACCGATAATGCTTCCTATGGTGTTAAAAGCATTAAGGCGTCCCACGATACTTGCGCTGTCGTCAAGACTGTCCATGGTGAATTTAACAAGTGACGGCGTAACGGTTCCGAGTAAGAATAGCGGGAACACGAATATCACCATACAAGCCGCGAAGCCCGCAATTACCAGGAAGTTCGCATTAACAGCCACAACTATAAGCGCCGAAAGCCCTATAATTATATACTTGCCGACTACCGGTATCAGTGCAAGCCACACCGCTGCGATAATAATGCGCCCGTAAAGCTTGTCCGGATTGGGATCCTTGTCGGCTTTTCTGCCTCCGTAAAGGTTACCGAGCGCCATCGCAATCATGATGGTACCGATGATTATCGTCCACACAATCTGCGATGAACTGAAATAAGGCGCCAGCAGTCTGCTCGCACCAAGTTCTGCAGCCATAACCGCCATTCCCGCAAAGAACTCGGTTAAGTACAGATACAGTTTGTTCTTTAATATTTCTCTGTCCATGGGAACCCCTTAAGATATGCCATAATCCGCCCGCTTGGGCTTAAATTGGCTTTTATACAATCAGATTATAGCATATCGGGAGTTTCTTCTTCACATTAAATTATTATAAAAATTTCTTGGGAATTCTGACCCCGAAAGCATCGCCGAGACTTATTAAATCTTGCGAAGTGATGCTTTGTCTTCGCGCGTCTGTCATTGAAAGAATCTTTACCAGCACCTCGGATGCTTTTTCCACCGTATGCATAAGCCCGAAAGTCAGATCAAAATCTTCTCCCGCCGCAAAGAGTCCGTGGTGCGCCCATACGGTAACGTCGTATTCTTTCATCTTCTCAACCGTTGCAAGCGCAATTTCTCTTCCTCCCGGCACCATCCACTTCACAACTCCGACTCCCTTAGGAAAAATAACGGGGCACTCCGTCATAGTTTCCCAAAGTTCTCTTGTAAACACTTCATCCTTAAGCGGCAGCACGAAAGTAAGTGCTATAAGATTGGCGGGATGCGCATGATATATTACTCTGTAACGCCCGTCGGTATACATTTTCTTTATTTCGTGATTCATCAAATGCGTGGGAAGCTCGCTTGTGGGGCGGGCGCCGTTTAAAAACCCCCATACAATGCTGTAGTTCTCACCCTTTTCGTCAATCTTTATTATTCCGATATTTTCTTCCGGACTTGCGGCTACGTTGGCAAAATACTTGCCTGAACCCGTAACCAGAAAGTATTCCCCGGCCAGTCTCGGGACGCTTACACCTATTTCTCTCCATGCATCCGACTCGTGTATTTCTGCCTTAATCAGTTCAAGTTCATTGGCCTTTATGCGGTAAGACAGATTTCCACCGTTTCGCTCGTGCCAGCCCATCTTGCTGCCGTTTTCACACATATTGCAAAACCCTTTTACAAACTCCGCATCAGTTATCATTGCATTTATCCTCGCTTCATCAAAACTTCTTTTTCGTATCGATAAATTGCCCCATAAAGATCGATATCCTTAACCGCTCCGTCCATCTCACAGTATTCATCCCAGATATCGCCGTAAGGAAGCATTTTAATCATCTCCTGGCTTATCATAAGTTCTGTCATACGATTCTCATCCTGAAGCTTTTTAAGCCTCTCCCAGGGAGTTAACAAGGCCATAAGAAGCGCCTTTTCAATACTTCTCATTCCGACAGACCACGCCGCAATTCGGTTAATGCTTGCATCAAAGAAATCAAGCGCCACATGCACCCTCTCAAGCGCATCGCAACGTACTATTTCCTTGGCTATTTCCCTTGTCTCGTCATCAAGTATCACCACATGGTCCGAATCCCATCTGACACCTCTTGTAATGTGAAGCGCAATCTCGTCAAAAAATGCAAGCAACGCCGGAATCTTGTCTGACACCACTTCCGTCGGATGATAATGCCCATTGTCCATAAGCGGAAGACATCCTTCATGAAACGCCGCAAAAGAAAGGGCAAACTCACCGCTTCCCGCCGTATAAGACTCCACACCGATTCCAAATACCTTAGACTCAACCGTCACCTTCACAAGTTTCCTGTCATACGGCTCTTTAAGAATCTCCTCTATAGATTCTTTGTATCTGATACGCGGCCCCATTCTGTCTGCGGGTACATCCTTGAATCCGTCGCCTATCCAGATATTCATGACGCAAGGCACACCCGTTTCGCGGGCAAAATATTCGGAAATCCTAATGCAGGCTTTTCCGTGATTAATCCAGAACTTTCGCACCTCCGGATCGGGGCTTGTGAGTGTAAGCCCGTCCTTACACATGGGATGAGAAAAGAAAGTGGGGTTAAAATCAATTCCCAAATGTCTCTTAACCGCGTAATCCACCCACGCCTTAAAATGCTTCGGTTCAAGCTTGTCTCTGTCCGCATACCCGCCTTTTTCAAAAATCGCATAGCTTGCATGCAGATTGATTTTCTTCATGCCCGGGCAAAGGGACATTGCCTTGTCCATATCCGACATAAGTTCTTCCGGTGTCCTTGCCTTACCGGGATAGTTACCGGTAGTCTGTATTCCGCCTGTTAAGGGCCCCTTACTGTCGAATCCCGAAACGTCATCTCCCTGCCAGCAGTGTACGGATATCGGCACCTTTAAAAGTCTCTCTATGGCGCGGTCGACATCGACTCCCAGCTCTTCAAAGAGTTTTTTGGACTCTTCGTACCTTTCTTTGACTGTCATGGCTTTTCTCCTTCGTAATCATATTTCTTAACGGCAAAAGAACGGTATACGCACTCTCTTGCCTCTGTAAGATTCTTAAACCTGCCGGCTTTAATCATCTGAGCCAGCGCGTTTCCTATGGCCGTAGCCTCCGCCGGGCCCGCATACACAGGCTTTTTTAAAAGCTTCGCTATCTCCCTGTTAAGGAAATCGACATTTGAACCGCCTCCGACAATGTAGAGTGCATCGTAAGAAACGCCGGTAGTCTTTTCTATTTCTTCAAAGGTCTCGACGTAACACTCCGCAAGGCTTTTATATATAACCGCGGCAAGCTGCCCCAACTTAAACGGGACCTGCTGACCGCTGTTAATGCAATACTGCCTTATGGCTGTCGACATGTTCTTTGGCGAAAAAAACCTTTGTGAATTAACATCGACTCGCGCCTCAATATCCCCGTATTCTTCCGCCAGTTCCGCTATTTCCGCGTAGGAAATGTCTTCCGTCAATTCCTTTTTTACCGATTGAATCATCCAAAGGCCCATTATGTTTTTAAGAAATCTGAAGCGTTTATCGTAGCCGCCTTCATTGGTGAAATTGTATTTACAGCTGTCGCCGTTTATGATTGCGCTGTCTGTTTCCGTGCCCATTAACGACCAGGTTCCTGAACTTATGTAAACCGAATCGTTTTCTTTTGCAGGAACTGCCATCACGGCCGATGCGGTGTCGTGGCTTGCGCACATTACTACTTCACAATTGAATCCGACCTTTGTCTCAATTTCTTTTTTCAGCTTGCCTACGGTAGTCCCCGGCATATTAAGCGGCAAAAAAATGTCTTGCGGGAGGCCGAGACTTTCAATCAGCTGCCTGTCCCAATCATAAGTTTCGGGATTTACGAGGCCCGTAGATGTCGCGTTTGTATACTCAGACTTCTTAACACCCGTAAGAAGATAGTTAAAATAATCCGGAAGCATCAGGAACGCGGAAGCAGCTTCAAGTCTCTCCGGCTCATTGATTCTGTCTGCGGTAAGCTGGTAGATTGTATTAAATATCTGCTTTTGGATGCCTGTTCTTAAATAAAGCTCATCCTCCGAAATGATTTCATAGACCTTTTTATCCATGCCTTCGGTTCTTGAATCCCGATAAGCGTATACGGGGCCGACAGGCTTATCTTCTGCATCCGTCAATACATAATCCACCGCCCAGGTATCTATCGACATGCTTACGGGAATCAAGCCTGCCTCGGCGCATTTGCGCATTCCCGTAACGATTTCAGTAAAGAGTTTCTTGGTGTTCCATACCAGATGTCCGTTCTTTTTACTCATTCCGTTCTCGAAGCGATATATCTCTTTAAGCTTAAGCTTTCCCCGTTCAAAGCTCATAATCATGTGCCTTCCGCTTGATGCCCCTATATCGACGGCAAGATAACAGTCACTCATTTTCAATCCTTTCTTGCAAATAAGCATTTTCCAAGCATACTGGATTTTTCTCGGTATAGCAGTTATGATAGATGGGTAGTCTAAGATTTTTTAGGTCCTTTATTGCATGAAACAGGGACCTTTCTTGCAGGGTGTAATTATGACCGACAGAATAATTGAATACTTAAGTACCATAACCGATGAAGAAAAAAGAATACTCAAAGAAAACGCAGACATCAATCAGGCGGATTACACATCTTCCATTGATTTTGTGGTAGATAACAAGAAACTGCTTCAGAAGGGACAGCTGATAGAAATTCGTCCCCACACACGATTTGCCCACTTTCCGAGGCACAGCCACAATTACGTGGAAATGGTGTATATGTGTCAGGGCTCGACGACGCATATCATTAACGGGCGTGAGCGGATTACTCTGGCTGCCGGAGACCTTCTTTTTATGAACCAGCATGCGACCCATGAAATATTGCCCGCATCAGAAACAGATCTTGCGGTTAACTTTATAATTCTGCCGGAGTTTTTTGACCGCTCGCTTTCGATGATTGAGCAGGATAATGTTGTAAGACACTTCCTGATTTCGGCGCTGACCGGTGAGATGTCTTCGGTCAATCACTTGTACTTTAAGACAAGCGATATTGTGCCGATTCATAATCTTATCGAGAATATGCTTGTGACCCTTATAGACAAAAAGCCCGGAACTTATAACATAAACACCGTTACTATGGGGCTTTTGCTTATGAATCTTTCGGTGTTTTGTGAGACTATCGATATAGATGCCAGTGATTATGAGAAAAATCTGGTGCTTAGAATACTTAAGATCATAGAGACCAATTACAGCACGACATCGCTTAATGAAATATCGGGAGACTTTAAGCTCCCCGAATATTACCTAAGCCGCCTGCTAAAGAAATATACGGGCCATAACTTTAAAGAACTTTTAAAGCAACAAAAACTGCAGCAAGCCGTATATTTGCTCGACAATTCTTCACTTTCCGTAGACAGAATAATGGAGAAGCTCGGATACAACAACAGCAGTTACTTCTACCGGGCTTTCAAAGAAAAATACTCGGTATCTCCTGCCGATTATCGTAAGAAAAACGGCTCAAGTCAAACTTAAGCCGTTTTTGTTCTGATTATTGTATTGCCTTCACCAAAGAAGGAATGGTTGCCTCAAAGTCCACGCCGTACCAGGGCTTCTTGGGATTTTTAAGCGTCTCTTCAATGGTAAGCGCTGTATAGTCGGCCGCAATCTTGAAGGCTTCGTAAAGGCTCTTGCCTCTGAGCAGTGCGCCGACGGCGGTGCTTGAGAAAAGGTCTCCTGTGCCGTGATAGGAAGCGTCTACACGGTCGTTCTGATACGAGAAGTATTCTTTGGCCTCGCGGTCGTAACCGTATACGCCGGTCTTGCCCTTCTCTAAGGATACGCCTGTTAAAACGCTTACTTTGGCGCCAAGGTCGTTAAGGCGGGATAAAAGAAGCTTAATGTAATCTTCTCCGTATTCCTCTCGATACTCAGTGCCTGTCATGAAGGCCGCCTCGGTGATGTTCGGAACTATAACGTCCGCACCGGCACAGAGTTCTGCGTTTTTTTTAACGTATTCGTCGTTAAAAGCGGCATAAAGCTTGCCGTTATCGGCCATTACGGGATCTACGAAGACAAAAGAACCGTCTTTCTTAAAATCCTTGAATATGCCTTTCATAAGCTCAATTTCTTCGATTGTACCAAGATACCCCGTATAGATTCCGTCGAATTCCACTTTCTCGCTCTTCCAGTGATTGACGATGGGTGTAATCTGGTCGGATAAGTCCTTGACCGTGAAGTTCTTAAACATGGTGTGTGTGGAAAGAACCGCCGTAGGCAGGATTACAGTCTCCACTCCCATGGCTGAGAGTATCGGAAGCGCTATTGTAAGTGAGCACTTTCCGAGGCAGGAAATATCCTGAATTGTAAGTACACGTTTCATACCATTCTCCTTGATATATAAAGGTCCCGACCGGCAAGCGGCCGAGACCTTAAATGCATTAGTCGTTTATTTATTCTGTGAATAAAGGTGTTGAGTAGTATCTGTCGCCGCTGTCGGGAAGTAAAGCTACGATGGTCTTACCCTTATTCTCGGGACGCTTAGCAAGCTCGATTGCTCCAAAGAGTGCCGCACCTGATGAGATACCTACAAGTATACCTTCTTTTTTGGCAAGAAGCTTAGCGGTTGCAAAAGCATCTTCATTGGTGGCATCAAATACTTCGTCGTAAATCTTGGTGTTAAGTACGTCAGGAACGAAGCCTGCGCCGATACCCTGAATCTTGTGAGCGCCTGCGTGACCCTCTGACAATACGGGTGAATCCTTGGGCTCAAGGGCTACAACCTTAACTGCGGGGTTCTTGCTCTTAAGATACTCGCCTGTACCTGTAACGGTACCGCCTGTGCCTACGCCTGCGATGAATATATCAACCTTGCCGTCTGTGTCTTCCCAGATTTCGGGACCGGTGGTCTCTCTGTGAATCTTGGGGTTAGCGGGGTTAACAAACTGTCCGGGGATGAAACCGCCGGGGATTTCTGCCTTAAGTTCTTCGGCCTTGGCAATGGCACCCTTCATGCCCTTGGCGCCTTCGGTAAGTACGATTTCTGCGCCGTATGCCTTTAATATATTACGCCTCTCAACGCTCATGGTCTCGGGCATTGTAAGAATAATTCTGTATCCCTTGGCTGCTGCGATTGATGCAAGACCGATGCCGGTGTTACCGGAAGTAGGCTCGATGATTACAGAACCGGGCTTTAATGCGCCTGATTTCTCTGCATCTTCAATCATAGCCTTGGCGATTCTGTCCTTAACGCTTCCTGCGGGGTTTAAATATTCGAGCTTAACCAGTACAGTTGCTTCAAGTCCAAGTTCTTTTTCAATGTTTGTAACTTCCACGAGGGGAGTCTTTCCGATGAGGTCGAGTGTTCCTTTAAAAATCTTTGACATAGTGTTCTCCTTCTTTCTTTAAAATTAATTCTAACCCTTTTACGCATTTTTGCAATTCCTAAATAGCCGAGAAGCCCTTTTCCAAATCGGCGATGATATCATCGATATGCTCTGTGCCGATTGAAAGTCTGATGGTGTTCTGATTGATTCCCTGATCCTTAAGCTCAGCCTCTGAAAGCTGTGAGTGAGTGGTGGATGCGGGATGAATTACAAGGCTCTTAACATCCGCAACGTTGGCAAGAAGTGAAAAAATCTTTAAGTTGTCGATGAACTTCCAGGCCTCTTCCTTACCGCCCTTAATATCAAATGTGAAGATTGAAGCTCCGCCATTAGGGAAGTACTTCTTGTAAAGCGCATGGTCGGGATGATCTTCAAGCGAAGGATGGTTGACCTTCTCTACCTTCGGGTGATTCTTTAAGAACTCAACGACTTTCTTGGTGTTCTCCGCGTGTCTGTCGAGTCTTAAAGAAAGTGTCTCAACGCCCTGCAAAAGAAGGAAAGCGTTGAAAGGTGAAATTGTAGCACCCGTATCTCTTAAGAGAATAGCTCTGATGTAAGTTACGAAAGCTGCGGGGCCTACTACATCGTAAAAAGAAACACCGTGATAGCTGGGGTTGGGAGCTGCAATTTGGGGATAGTTGCCGCTTGCTTTCCAGTTAAACTTACCGCTCTCGATGATGATACCGCCGAGTGTGGTGCCGTGGCCGCCGATAAACTTGGTAGCTGAGTGAACTACGATGTCTGCTCCGTGCTCGAAAGGACGGATAAGATAAGGTGTTCCGAAGGTGTTGTCCACTACTACGGGAAGTCCGTGCTTGTGAGCTATTTCCGAAATAGCGTCAATGTCCGGAATGTCGCTGTTGGGATTGCCGAGAGTCTCAAGGTAGATGGCTCTGGTGTTGTCATTGATTGCGGCTTCAACCTCTGCAAGATTGTGTGCATCAACGAATGTAGTGGTAATGCCATACTGGGGAAGAGTATGTGCAAGAAGGTTGTAACTTCCGCCGTAGATTGTCTTCTGCGCTACGATGTGACCGCCGTTAGCTGCAAGTGCTTCGATTGTATATGTAATAGCCGCCGCTCCGGATGCAAGTGCAAGTGCTGCGCTGCCGCCTTCAAGTGCCGCTATTCTCTTTTCTAAAACGTCCTGTGTGGAATTGGTAAGTCTTCCGTAAATGTTCCCTGCATCTGCAAGACCGAAACGATCTGCAGCGTGCTTGCTGTTGTGGAATACATATGATGTTGTCTGGTAAATCGGAACCGCTCTGGAATCGGTTGCGGGGTCTGCTTCTTCCTGTCCTACGTGTAACTGTAATGTTTCAAATCTGTAATCGCTCATGATAATGTTCTCCTGTTCTTATGTTCAATATTTCAAAGTCTGCTTGTAATTGAGTTTCTCTTGAGAAACTCATGCGCCGAGCACGATTGCCTAAGCAATAATTTTCCGCTCGTGCGAGTGTGCATTGTATTGGCTATTTTTGTGTTTTATACAAAAATAGCCCGAGGGCTGTGAGGTGCTCCCGGGCAAATGACCTTAAGATATGTTTATCTTAACAAAGCATCAGCGTATACATCGACACGTTAAAGCTCCGGCCATACTACATACCCGGGAGTTAAACATTCGACAACAACACATGACGATGTATTTAACTGTAGCTTCTAAGTGTCTCATATCGGCTTTCTCCTTGTTTTATTTGTTCTTTTGAACAATGCCATGTTAACATCATTTACCTACCATGTCAATAGGTTATTTGCAAATTTATAAAATTTTACCTATTTAACCTAAGGAGTAATAGGTATATAATGAATTTAGGGAGGTAAATGCCATGATTTCAACAAGAGGACGTTACGCATTAAGAGTTATGTTAGATCTTGCGGAGCAGCATTCCGATAAGTACATTCCGCTTAAAGATATTGCCGAAAGGCAGGAAATCTCCAAGAAGTATCTTGAGATTATCGTTAAAGACATGGTAACGGGCGGTCTCATCGCCGGCACCAGCGGAAAGGGCGGCGGATATAAACTTACCAGAGACCCTAAAGATTATACCGTGGGCGAGATTATCGAGCTTATGGAAGGTTCTCTCTCTCCTGTTGCATGCCTTGCCGATAAAGACTACAAATGCACCAGAAAAAAAGTTTGCCAAACCCTTCCTATGTGGGAAGAATTTGACAAACTGATTCACGATTTCTTTTACCAAAAGAAACTCACCGATTTAATTAACTAGATTTTACGACAGGCCTTCATTTCGGTCTTGTTCTCATACATGGCATCGTCTGCGCGCTTGAATACCTGGTCGCAGTCGATGTCTTTTTTCTTATCAAAGACTCCAAGGCCGATTGCGGCAGAAGGTCTTAACCATTCTTCCAAATCCGTCTTTTCCGAAAGTTCTGTCATCTTAGCCTGCAATTCGCTTATAAGATCATCTCTGTTCTCATAATCTCTGTGTATAAGCACTACCACAAACTCGTCACCGCCCACACGGAATACAGGGCTGTGACTAAAAACGTCGCATATCATTGTGCACATCTTCTTTATGTAAATATTTCCTTTTTCATGACCGTAATTGTCATTGATGCGCTTAAGGTAGTTAATATCTATCATAGCAATGGCAAATTCAGCATCTCCGCCCTGAATATCAAGATTCAGTCGCTGCCTCTGCTGATCGTATGCGGCCTTACTTTTAACGCCTGTAAGCGAATCACGCATCGCAAGGTTGTTGGCACGGGTAACCTCATCGCGCATACTCTCCATTTGCAATGCTGACTTAAGAAGCTCTTCAACATACGCCTTAACATGCAGGGACATTGCCACCAGAGTGTCTGCAAGCGCTTCAAGCTCATCGCCCTTATGAAGAGATTTGTTCTCCATAACAAGCGCCTCGGGATCCTTAGTGTCGCGGCTCTTTCTTTCAAAGTCATCCGCTACCGTTCCTATCTGTTTTAGAGGCTTTATAACTCTTCGTTTGAGCCATTCCACCATAATTACCAGAAATACTGCCGCCAGAGTAATGATACTTATACCTATAACTTTCATGTACTCGCGCATGGTAGCATCTATCTCATCAAGGGACGCGCTGGTAGTAAGAATTGCAACAGGCGTACCGTCTGCATCTCTTATAGTGTAAGCGGCATAATAGTCATTACCGAATGCATTCTTTTCTTTGGAATACTTAATATCGTATCGATTTAAAAATTCGTCATATATCTGGTCGGCAAATCCCGGAGGAAGAAAATCCGTAATATAATCACCTAACAGCGGAAGCGGAATCTCCTTTCTCGAATCGCCGTAACGCTCTTCCGGATAGAGTCCCGAAACGACCTGCATAATCTCAACTCTATCGCCTATTATCTCAGGATACACTATGGTTATGGTCGACAGGCTGTAGTTGACTCTTGCTTCATCCAAATAAGCAGTCAGTTCTTTGAATTTATCCGTCTGCTCCTTAGACTTAATACAATAGGCCAAATCATCGGTATCGATATTTGCAAGCGTCAACCGCATAATGTCTGTGATATGTTTCGTATAAAGATTCATCATTCGTCTCTCAAATATCTTATACGAAATGCAAGCCACGGCCACTCCGAATATAAGTGCAAAAATGACACCGCCTATGATAATTGTCCTTGTTAAAGGATTTCTGACCTTTTTCTTATCCTTCATCATATCCTCTTAAATTCGTTCATATGAAAAACAGCCGTCATATGAGTATTTAATTCCAAATACCATATTAACGGCCGTCTATTAACGGATAATAGCAAAAGAAACCCTTCATCACCTAAAGCTTCTTTTCATAACAAAGCATATTCTGTTCAAAAATAAAGCACTCGCCGACAGTGTTAAAGCCGAACTTTTCGTAGCTTTTAAGTGCTTTGACATTAAGTCTGTTCACCAGGAAATGAACGCTTTTGAAGCCTCTTTCTTTTAATAGCTCCATTCCCTTCTTGAGCATCTGCCGCGCTATGCCCTGATTCTGATACTGGGGTAACACCGCAAGTCTGGATAACTCTCCGCCCGGCTTAAGCGACTCGGTCCAGTAAGGAAGCTCTTCCACCGCCTCGTCTTTATCAAGCGATATCGCGGCTATTATCCTGCCGTCTTCACGCATCACCACAAGCGAGTCTCGCGACAAGTCGTAGTCTATCTCTTCTTCTCCGGGATAGTACTCATTCCAGGGGCAGAACTCTCTGCCCAGCTGAATCTTATAAAGCGCCAGCACTTCGGCCTTATCCGCTTCCGTTGCAAGTTCAATTACTCTCATAACCCATTCCTGTCATTCCATGCCGCAAGATATGCGATGCACGGCCACAAATCTTTTTTATCTAAGATACTGTCAAGCAGTTCCTCCGCAGGCTCGCCCTTCGCCTTCTTAATGCAATACAGTCCGTAACCCGCGATACAGTAGTTAAGAACGTCTTTCTCCGACTTAAGCTCTTCAAGTGCCGTATCCATGTCAGTCTCACCGGCAAGTACGCTTACCACAAGTCTGTAAGCGGTATGATGTCCCACTTCCATGTCCTTACGGTAATACTTAAGAAATTCAAGCTCACCGCCGGCTCTTAACATCGAAAGACAGTGCCAGTATACCACACAAATCATCATTTCGTCGTCGCAGGGAAGACATTTGGCAAAAGAATCTGCTGCTTTTTCATATTCTTGTCTGAAAAAGTGCCATATTCCCATGGGATATGCAGCCGCCTGCTCAGAGCCTCCGAGTTCAAGATACTTTTCATGAGCCTTTAAAGACTTATCAAACTCTCGCGCCGTAAGGTATGCTCCGCCGATTTTAAGATACAGTTCTTTGTCAAAGTCGCACTCTCCGGCAGCTTCACTCAATATGTCGGCAGCTTCTTTGTACCTGAACTGCGCAAATAAAGCGTTGGCAAGCTCCGTGCGGCTCTTTAAGTCATCAAGGTTACGAAGTCTCATTATTTCTTCGGTATCGGAAATGTTAAGCTGTGCGGTGCCAAGCTGGCTCTCTACTGATGCCTTATCCATAGTAATTCTCCCGTAATCAACAAAGCGGTTCTGCCCTGTAAGCAGAACCGCTTGAAGTAATTCTATCTAGTTTTTCTTAACAAGTGCGGTTCTTACAACGCCCTTGGGATCTTTGATAAAAAGAACTACAAGCCAGATGATAAGGCCGAGTGCCACAACCGAAAGACCTAAGAAAAAGTCGTTGAGCATATCTACCGGTGCGGGTGTGAAGTACTCTTCCTTAAGCTCAGCATACTCAAAGATTGCATCGATAAACCACATAAGTGATGCGCCCCAGTACATAAGGCTTAAAGTACCGAGCTTCATTTCGTCTCTGTTAGGGCTCTTGTACCAGATAATTGTAACGATAATAGCTGCAAATACTGTTGTAAGTAAAGTCATTATTATAATCCCCCTTATGCTTTCTCGGTTTCGGGAAGCTTAGCTGCGCGCTTCTCAAGTACGGATGAAACAACCAGCATACCTGTCCATACAAGTGTTACAAGAACTGCCATGGATACGCCTACGGTTGACATCTCATGAAGCATCTCTGCGGCATCCTCGGGATTGCTTGCTGCTGTAAGGAAAGGGAACCACGGAACAACTTCGCCGTGCCATACATGCTCGAAAGCAAGAAGTGCGGAACCTCCCCAAAGCATATTGTTAAGCCATTTAAGCTTCTTGGAAAAAGGAACCTTAACCTCGGCAGGTACTTCCTTGTGATCTACGGAAACCTTAATCTCCTCTGCCTTTTCCTTCTTCTCTACTACGTGAGTCACAACTGTGGTGACTACAGCTTCTGCTGCGGATACCAAAAAACATGCCATAATTTCTTCCTCCTGAACTTTTTTTGCATAATAAAAGACGCACTGCGCTTTTCTTGAAAAAGCAGTGTGCCTCCAAGTACACATTCCTCAAAAATAAAACAACACTTCAGTGCCTTACACCCTCGGCTTCGTGCCGAATCTTTACAATATAAATATTACATAAGAAACTGATATTTGTCAAATAGTTTCCTTTGCGCACAATTTCTTTTTTTGCAAAATTTTTTAAAAAAGTACTTGACAAACACAAATTTGGAATTTATTATCCGTTTAGATGGTCATCGAATTAATAATTGTGTAAAGGATTGACAGATATGAAAAGAGAAGTTTATGAGAAAATAGTTAAAGCAGCAGGAATCGCTGCAGGAGACATGGTACTTGTACAGTATTGGATGGGCGAGACCTTCAGTGAGGATGTAGCCTTCTTACAGGCAGAAATCGCCAAGGCCGGCGCTACCCCCATGATGGTGGTTCAGAATATTAACGTAAGTCAGCTTATTAATGAAAATGCCACTGAGAACACTTACAGTGATAAGTTCTTTAAATTATTCGAGGATGCGGATGTGGTAATCGACCTTATGGAACGCCCCATCGGAGTGCTTAATAAGCCCCTCGACCCCGAGCGTATGGGCATCCTCGGCGCTTACATGGGAAGACTCTTTAAGACTTGCGCTACCAAGAAGAAAATGCTTCAGCTTCGTGTTCCCACCGCGGTGATGGCCGCCTCCGAAGGCATTGACGAGGCAGATTACGCTGCCCGCATGGAAGCCGCAATGGATATCGATTATGAAGCTCTTTACGCCGAATGTGAGAAACTTAAAGCTGTTAACGAAGGCTACAAAGGTGTTACAATAAAGACCGGTGAAGGTAAGTACAGCCTTGAGCTTTCCTTTGAAGGCCGTGAATGGGAAATCGATGCCGGTGACGGCGACATTCCTTGCGGCGAGATCAGTATTGCGCCTGTTGAAGCTAAGACCGAGGGCGAGGTGTTCTTTGAGAAGATTTACCTCCCCGATGCGGAGAACCCCCGCGCTAAGGTTTTTTTTGAGGGCGTTGTACTTACTGTTAAGGGTGGCGTAGTTACCACCACAAGCGATTCCGAGCTTAACAAGCTTATCGAAGCTTACGGTCCTGCCAATGCTACCGTATGTGAGCTTGGCATCGGCATGAATCCCGGCGTTACAAGCCTTTGCGGCTGCGCCGTACTTGATGAAAAGATGATTGGCACCTTCCACATCGCCATCGGTGACAACACAATGTTCGGCGGCACCAATGAAGCCGATATGCACACCGATATGATTGGTAAGGGTGAATTGATTTATAAGTAAAGGAGAATTATTATGAACGAACAGATTAACGAATTTTTTAACTGGCTCGACACGGCCAAGGAAGCTGTTCTCTCCGAGGTTGCTGCCCTTGCATCTGACGGCAGAACCGACGAAAGCAACAGTTTAAAGGCCAAGGCCAATGTATACGATATTTGCAAGTCAGTTACCGGAGCTATTTTGAAGAAGGCTCCCGATATGTCCTTTAAAGATGCTTTTGCTCCGTTCGAGCGTATTACCGCTCCCTGGCGCGAGTCTTTAGTGGCTGCAAAGGCTCACGACGACGCCCGCAAGATCATGGTCGAGGAAGCCAAGCTTTCCGCCGTGACCGAAATTTTTGCAAAAGCTAAGGAATTATTTTAATCAGGAGGTGCCCCATGACCGAATTGGAAGCCATCAATTTATTTAAATGCCTTTCCGACAAGTCTCGCATACAGATTCTTAAATCCCTCATGGACGAGGATATGTACGTCGAGCGCCTTTCCGAGCGCCTCGGCCTTACCGCCGCCACGATTTCTTTTCACCTTAAGAAACTCATGGACGCCGGTGCCGTCACCTCCCGCAAGGAGCAGTACTACACCGTCTACTCCATCAACGGCGATGTGTTTAACGTATCGATTCTCGATATTCTGAAGGAAAAGTCTGAAGAAAAGAAACTCCAGGACGAGCGTGATGAAGCCTACCGCAAGAAAGTCATCGAAAGTTTCTTCGAATACGGCAAGCTCAAGAGCATCCCCTCCCAGCGAAAAAAAGAACTCATCGTCCTCGAAGAAATCGCCAAGGCCTTTGAACCCGGCCGCGACTACACCGAGCGTGAAGTCAACATCATCATCGCCGACTTCAACGACGACTTCTGCACCATCCGCCGCGACATGGTAGCCGAGAAGCTTCTGACTCGCGATAAGAGCGTGTACAGACTGGCTGCGCCCGTATCTAAATAACATATACAAAACAATAGCTCACCGCATGTCGCGATGAGCTATTATTATATTTTAGTAAAACGTCGCGGCCAAGTGCCACAAAAGTATAAGTGCTCCAAGCAGCACTATCAGAATACCTGTCATGGCTTTCCTGTACTTCTTGGCTTCTCTGCTTTCTATTTCCAAAAGGTATTCTTCTACAGAACGCCTGCTTATGATATAACGATTGTCACGCTTAAATCCGAAGATTACACCCTTTTTAATGAGCTTATAGATTGTATTTCTGCTTACATTAAGCATAATTTCAGCCTCGGAAGCTGAGATGGCATCTTCCTCAAGGACTACGTCATTGATGCTTTCAATCGTAAGAGGCGAATCCTCTCCGTCATCAGACAGACTTCCGTCCACCAGCGTAAAATCATAGTCAGACAGCGGACGGTCTAAAAGTTCCATGATTTTAAGCTCATCTCTGGCATCATAGAGCGCGTTGTGAGTCTCCGTGAAGCTTACGTCCCCGCTCATTCGCCTTATCATGGCTCCCACGCCGAAATCTCGCTTTAACCGCCCATCCTTGTTACATGGCTCTCCCGGTCCGATTGCGGGATTGTGCTGCTTATACGCCGCAAGCTGCATAATATCATACCAGGCAAATTCACTGAGTTCCGGAAGCATATCTCTGTCAAATGCCGCATTGTAAGCATATATTGACCTTACGTTATTATCGCGTAAAAAGAAAAGGATTTTGTCCATCGCCTCTTCTCTTGAAATTGCAGGCGAGTTAATGCAGTCGCCGGTACGAAGTTCTTTTAAGAACATTCCCCCCGCAAGGTTCTCCGGGGTAATAATATAGTATCGTTCGTCTTTGATTCTGAATGTGTCGGCATCCGCCACTACTACGCCCACAGACATAACTTCGTTGTTCTTATTAAGCTCTGCATCGACAACAGCTATCGCAACTCCGTCACCTAAGCGCTGTACCATATCTCTCGTATTGCTTGCGGACTCTTCCCTGTACTCGTCGGGAAGACCCATTTCATCATCATCGTCGACCTCGTCTCTGATTTTTCGCTTCTTCTCCGCGCCGGAATACATAGGTATATCGTAGCAGTTCTTAAAACGAATCTCCTCATGCTCACCTAAGAGCTCATCCGCAAAAATCTTGGCATCGAATTGAGCCTTGTCATAGAACTTATTCTCAGTATTTCCGGCCAGAACAATCTGCAAATCCGAACATGAACTCTTAATTATCTTAAGCATCTGCGAGCTTTCAGCATCTATAAACTGAAACTCGTCCACAATCAAAATATCATAGCCGGTAATACTGGGGCGCGCCTTGTTAAAAAGACCCAAAAGCTGATCGGCTTCACCATATATACCAATCTTCTTAAGTTCCTTAAATGCAAAACCGTAGAAATACGAAACCGTAACATTGTGCTTGTCGATTGCATCTTCTAAATCATTTTTCGAATTTCTGTCGGTAGCAAAAAAAAGTATCTTCTTTCTGCCCGGAAGCCTGTCGCACAGCTCAATAAGTGCAGTCGTCTTACCGCAACCTTCGGAGGCGTCAACAAGCACATTTTTCCCCGCCGACACCTTCTTAATGAAATTTAATTGTTCTTCCGATAGCATCATCGATTTCTTTTCTGCCATATTTTTCTTTTGCGCACACTTTCTTAATGTAAATAATAGCAAAAGACTGATAACAAATAATTTAGAGTCTTCTTTTTTCTTTTAATTATCCTAAACGTATTCTCGCTATAATAGTGGTATAGGAGAGATTACCAATGACAGAAAAAAAGAAAAAGCACATGCTGATTACCGATGAAGGCACATATATAAACAAAACAGAAATACACTCTCTGATTTTTGTTACTCTTTGCAGAATATATACTGCTGTTCTTATTATTGTGGGAGTGGTAGCTTTTGTGACCGGATTATCCTGACACAAAGCTTGCGGATTATGGAAAGGATAACTCTTTATGTATGATTTTAAAAGAAGAATCTACGAAGTAATTGAAGCATCAAGTACGGGTGACGCCTCCAGTAAAGCCTATGACATACTTATGGGCGCCGCGGTCTTGGTCGGCATGATACCGCTGATGCTTAAAAGCGAAAACACTTATACGATACTCATCGAAATACTCACGGTAGTAATATTTGTAATCGACTATTGTGCCAGAATATACACGGCAGATTATAAGATGGGATACAAAAGCGTCAAAGCTTATATTGCGTATATTTTTACCCCTCTTGCCATTTTGGACCTTTTATCGATTGTCCCCATTGTATCGCTGTTCCTGCCGGTTTCATCGGTAATCCGACTGCTTAAACTGTTCAGAGTATTCCGTATACTTAAACTGGTACGCTACTCTAAGACCACAGTCGTAATATCCAATGTATTAAGGAAAGTAAAAAAACAGTTACTGGCAGTCCTTATACTCATCACCATATACATATTCGTATCGGCAATGCTAATCTTCCAACTGGAACCGACATTGTTTGAAACCTTCTTTGATGCGCTGTACTGGGCGACTATATCCATCACCACCATCGGTTACGGCGATATCTATCCCAAGACTGATATGGGACGTTTTATCACAATGATATCCGCCCTCGTAGGCGTTGCAGTAATTGCCCTCCCTTCCGGTATGATAACCGCAGCGTATATGAACGAAATCAACAAGAAGAAAACGAAATACGAATTATAATAAAAAGCGCACTCCGTTATATTCCGCGGGGTGCGCCTTTTGGTTCAGTATTATTCTTTTAACAGATATACATCGTCCGGAGTTATTCTTCCCTCCGGCGTATATATTATCCAGTCGGTAATGTCTTCGTAAGGATACAGTGCCGTGTCACCCTTCTTAAGCCCCGAAACGTAATACGGCTCATTGGTAAGCGTAGCTACGATACCATCCTCTCTCACCTCTTTAAGATCGAACCACATGTGCTCTTTCTGAGGAGTGTCGCCGTTCCAGTGCTCCTTGTCCGTGATGACACCGATCTTGACTATCACTACATTGTCCTTATTTTTAAAGCCTTTCTCGGCAAAAGAAAATCTCTCTATCGCCAGGCTCTTCATCCTCTCCGTCTCCTGAGTGGATAAAAGGAATACGGGATTCTGCTTAAGAAGCGGATTGAATGCCTGCACCTGCGTATAATTACGTTTCTCGGCATCATCGGTATTGCGATACAGCATAATAACGCAAGTGTCCTCATCGTGAACACCGTCTTCTCTGTCTTCCTCGGTACCGACTTTGATGTTCGGATAGTACTGAAGCGCTTCCTTCCAGTCAACAGCCGTGCCCACAAGGTAATGTCCCGCAGCCTGACCGATATATACGGGGTCGCCGGGGAATGTACTGCCGCCGTTTTCAAGAAGCCGGTATGCAAAAGTCTCTATAATCTGATAATGCGTGTTGTAAGTGTCCTCATCGGAACCCAGAATCTCAAGCTCATACATACCCGCGCGCTTAAGTCCGTGAGAATGTAACCACACCTCTCCCGACTCATCGGAAACCGCCTGCACGGTAAATAAGTATCTGGGTGAGGGTAACGTCTCCGACTCAGCCGCCATAGCCACCCATCTTCCCGACAAAAGCTTCTCGGAAGGACAGTCAAGCACCGCCAGAATCTCCGGGAACATCGCATTTATAATGCGAAGCTGGTCGTGAAAGCACAGAGCCGTATCGCCCGCAAAATCCATTGTCACGGCAAGTCCCGACTCCGCCGCATCAATCGCCTCGGACTCTTTCTTGGTAAAAGAATGCACGGAGCGAACATAGCTCGGAATCTGCACCATGGTAGGATAAGCGACTATCTGATATGAGCGGTCTTCAACGCACAAATCAATAATAAGCCCGCGTCCCTCGTCCATATTCGTATCTACAAGCGTGATAAACTCAGATTTCTCGAGATTTGAAAGAAATACCCCCGGATCGTGAATATCGTCTTGTTTCTTAGGTATAACAATCATGAATGACGGTTCTCGCATACATAACCCCTTAAAAAGATTTCTGAATAGATTTAGTATACCACAAAAAAGGGTCGATGCATTGCACCGGCCCTTAAAAGAATTTTTAAATCTTTGTAAAGATAGCGGTTTCTTCGTCAAGCTCACCCGCAATACGCTGGTTTTCATCCATTCGCTTGGTAATGTTATCCATGTCGTATACAAGGTTCTGAGTGCTTTCGGCTGCGGAAGAAACTCCTTTAACACCTTCGTCGATTGCAGTTGTAATGCTGCTGATAGAGCCTGCAATCTCGTCAAATGTAGCCTTAAAGCCTTCCGTCTTGTCGGTAAAGTCTGCCATTACGGATTCAATGTAGTTTGCATTATCTCTGTATTCCTCACCGTCTTTTACAAATCGTTCAAACTCCGGAAGAATTGAATTCTGCATATAATCCACAAGGTCGTTGGCACTGCCCGATAAGTTATGAACAGCGTTTACAACAATAGAGTTAATCTGCTGGATGTTGCTTGCAGTCTGACGGCTGTTTTCGGCAAGTACACCGATTTCGCCCGCAACAACCGCGAAGCCTTTACCCATCTCACCCGCTCTTGCGGCCTCAATGGAAGCGTTCAGCGAAAGAAGGTTTGTCTTACTTGCAATGCTCATTATTTCATCGGTAAGAGTATTGACCTGATCTACACTTTCGCTGTCCGAAATTGCCTGATTAAGGTCTGAAAGAATTGCTTCCACCTTGTTGTTGGTCTCTTCCATGTTGGTTCTTGCGGTTTCTTCCATGGAGTTGGCGTGTTCTTTCATACGTTTTGAGTATTCGTTAATATCACGGCTCTTGGCTGCCATCTCATCAACTTCTGTCCTGACAGCTTCGGTATTCTTATTGATTACACCCGCGCTGTTTGCCACTTCTGACATCGTAGCAGCCAGTTCTTCGGTAAGTGCCGACAAATCCGATGCACTGTTATTTGACGTCTGTACGCTGCCCAATACGTCAGATACAACTTTGTCCATTGCGGATGAGTTATTGGTAATCATCTTAAATATTGACTGCAAACGCTCAATAAATTCATTGATACCGTTACTTAAAGCACCGATTTCATCCCTCGAGCTTACGGAAATTCTCTTTGTAAGGTCGCCCTGTCTTTCATTTATTCCCTGAACAATATCCTGAAGTTCGGATTCTGCCTTAATAACAGGCCTTATTACAAATCTGCTTACCACAAAGATAGCTACAATTACCGCCACTACACTTATTGCCACAACGATTATGCTTGAAATATTGGCAACTCTGTAATTTGCCGCAAGAACACTTCTTTCTGCAGCTGTATTATTTTCAATGGCCGAAATAATGGCATCTATATCAGCATCAAGTTTTGCGGCGCAATCGGCCACCTCACCGTTAGCGGTTGCATATGCATCCTTGGTCTTCTGATTGGCACTCTGCGCAAGAAGGACTCTTACCGAATTTTTAAGACTTTGAAAATCGGAAAGCATGCTGTCATAGCTCTTTGTAATGGATGCATCGCTGTATCTTTTAAAGTCTACTATCGCATCATACAAAACGGCCTCTGTAGCTTCTATCTTTCCTACTACCGAAGTCATGGTTTCAAAATCCGTAGCCACGATATGTGAAAGTGCCAAAGCATGCACATCCTTGGCCGTCTGTCCGATTGTATCAAGTTCAGATATTGCCACAAGATATTCATCGGATATCTTGGTTGCTGTGTCATTAACCTTCTTAAGACTCGACATGGCGAGAATGTTTGAAAGAATGGATACAATTCCCAAAAGAAGAACCGGCCCCATAATCAATGCACGAATACTTGTTTTCTTCTCCATATTTGCACTCCTGTTCTTATAATCGATCCGACGTTACAGTGATTATTTGGCTTCTGTTTCAACCGGATCACCCGTAGATTCTTCATCTGTTATCCCTTTTACCATCTCGTTTAGAAGAACCTGCAAGTCTTTGTTTGAGGGATTACCGTTGCTTATTTCATTACCGAAAGTACTTGCGGCATCCCAGTATTTGCCACCCACTCTCTGAAGACTTGAGTAAGGCGCCTGCGCCTGCAGTGCCTGAATGGCTTTGGACTCAGCCACAGCGCCCTGGCTTGAAGCGGCTGAATTGGAAGGCCCCTGCCCTCTCATTTCAAATCGTAAAGTCTGATTCTTTTCGTTGGTCATCCAGTCTGCAAACTTGGCTGCCCAATCAACATTATTTGAGTATGAATTGACTCCCACAAGCTTATATCCTGCGTAGCTTGACATCTGAAGCTGCGAGCCCGCAACTGTATATGTGGGAAGCTTGGCAGCCGCATAGTTGTCGCCCCAGGCTTCTTTGATTGCACTTTCATCCCAGATTCCGCTGACACCTGCCACAAACACATCATCGGCAGCTCCCTTGGTAAATCCATCGGGCGCGGTAGTGCTGAAAGCAGGATTCTTGCCGATATTGAGCATTCCTTCCGCCACCTGAACTCCCGTAATATTTGTATACTTGGCATTCCAGTTACAAAATGTGGAGATTCCGTCATCGTTAAGACCTATCTCCATATCCGTATTACCAAAGAAAGCGTACATATACCAGCCCGAAGTCATCTCCATGAACACCTGCTTGCCGTTTGCTTCCGCCGCTTTTAACAGCCCGTCCATGGTCTCTGCATCGGACTCGCTTATATATTTTTTGTTATAAAAAAGAAAATATCCGTTATCGGCCGTAAGCGGATATGCGTACAATTTGCCCCCGATAGATGCCGCATCACTCGATGCCTGAAGATTGCGTCCGTAAATTGTCGAAGAATCCGCAACTTCTTTTAACACGCCGGAAGCCACAAGCGCCATTAACTGATCGTCTGCAAAAGTAAAAACATCGGGTGCATTTAAAACATCGCCCAAAATGTCATCTTTACAGTTAGCCTCGCTGTGTGCTTCGTAAGTGATATTAAACGTGGCCTGTCCGGCATACTCCGCCTTGAAGCTCTCGATTATATTACTTACTAACTCCGTATCTTCTTCAGAGCCCCACACTCTTAATGATATATTTCCCGAAGGTGCACTATCCGATGCTGTGGCGGTTGCAGTCCCTGTACCCGCTTTTTCTGCGCATCCCGTAAGAAGTGCCGCTATTGTTATAAATAAAAGTAAATATTTTATCAGCTTTTTATACATAGAAAAAACCTCCAATCCTTCAAAATAATATCAGAAAGCTGTAATACCCCAATTACCGGCATGCAACCAAATTTACCTTTGAGCGCAAAAAAGCCACCGCTGTTACGGTGGCTTAACCTCGATATGTTTATTTTTTAATTACTACCTTATTCCTGCCGGTTTCTTTGGCTTCGTATAAGGCTTCATCGGCTCTCTTAACAAAGGAATCCATGTCGTCATCCCTGTGTGCCTCGGTAACGCCGAAACTCATTGTAATGTGCCCTACCTGTCCGAAAGAACTCTCTTCAATTTGCTTTCTTAGCTTCTCTGCAAAATTCCTTGCATCATCAAGCGGAGTGTTCGGTAGGATATATATGAACTCTTCTCCTCCCCATCTTCCAAAGACGTGTCCCTGCTCAAGGTTTTCTTTGATCTCACTGACAACGGTTCTTAATACCATATCGCCCGCATCATGACCGTAAGTGTCATTAACCCGTTTGAAATGGTCTATGTCCATAAAGATAAGGCAGAGTTTGTAACTATCATCCTGAGCCATCAAAAGATTATCTGTAATCTGATGCTCAAGCTCCCATCTGTTAAAGATTTTGGTAAGACGGTCCGTGTATGCAATCCTGCCAAGTTCTTTGTTGACTTCATTTAACTCCATGGAAGTGGTCTCAAGGAAGTTAAGCACACGGTCTATAAAAGGAATGTGGCCTCTTCCGTCGTAAGAACTTAATACATCCTCTTCTGCCTTAACACATGCATTGATGACATTGCCCGCAGAGTTTTCTTCCGTAAGTCCCACAGCTACAAGCGAGCTGTTCATGGCGCCTCCGCCGCCGTTTGATGTTATAAACAGTTCCGCATATCCGATGGCGACAGAAGTATCGGGCGCGTACCCTAAGTAACCTATGATTTCTCTGTATGCCTGATCCTTTAAGAAGCGTATTCGGTTACCGCACTCAAAAAGAAAAACTGCCTCGGGATTAAATTTCTTAAGCCCATTTATGGACCTGTTTACTACCGCAAAGAGTCTGTCGGCATTGCCGTAAGACAATCTGAAGGTGTCGCCCTTTCTTACATCCGATGTAAAAGTAATCGAGCCGTCTTTCCCGTAAGCGGCCGGAACTCTGGCCACTTTACATCCTTTTCTGTCAAATATAAGCGGAAACTCACACACATTCTCCACAAAATACTTGTTGGGCTTAACTTTCAGATATTTCTCATACATATCCGTTGCAGGACGATGATTGATGGTCGTAACTATGTTATCGCCCTCAGTCTGTGTAACCTGCATGGCTATGCCGATTTCCTGAAAGCCCATACAATTGTCCATGTAAACATGGAGCGAATCGCTTTCAAATACCACCGCAACGATTCCGTTCTCTCTGGCCTTAGTGCCATAGACTTTGGCGGCATTTAAAGCTCTTATGTTTCTTCCCGCTTTTGCACCGAACATCGGAAGCGTATGGTGCCCGAACTCATGTATAAAAGAATTGATACGCGCACTGCTGCAGGAATAGCATACCTCTATGCACTTGGCTCCGGGAATGCTCAGCAGCTGCTCATTTATGGTACGACCCGCTTCAAAACCGGTCGCATGGTCCATATCAAAATCAAGCTCATACAGCTTAGTCTTGAAAAAATACGTAACGTTTAACTCTATAGGATTATCGCTTATATCATACTCAGCATCAGCAATATCCGCACAGGTAAGTCCTATCAGACAGGCCTTGTTACATTTCTCGTTGATATACTCGACTATTCTTTCATCTTCCGCATCAATCTTGGGATTGTACATCTGCAAAAGAACGCCGCTTGCATCATTATAGTGCTGCGAGCCGCATATCTCATCTAACGTCTGCGTTAATTCTTCAAAAGAGTCGAACAAGTACTTTTTTTGTACCATATTGCCTCCGAGCGTAAACGGATTACATAGTTACAAACAATCTCAACACTAAAACGATATCATTTGAGAATTAAAGCAAGATTACTGCCTACGGTACGCAATACCTCTCACAAAGCCCTGTATACGGGAACTGTAATTAAATATCCAAAATCATCTGCTTGGCCTTCATCTGATTCTCCATGGTGTAACCCATAAGAGCGCCGGGACATTTCTCTGCAATCTGATTGTAAATGCTCTCAACTTCACCGTTGCGGTTCTTACCTGCGGGAAGTCCGAGAATTGTGCTTTTGCCAAATTTGGGACCGCATACCGCGATACCGCTGTTGGTAAGAACTCCGTTCATATAGTGATTGGTAGGATACATCCATGTGATATCCTTATATCTTGCAAAAAGCGTAACGTTGTTAACATCGGTTGTATCCTTGTAAGCCGAATAAGGCTCTAACATTACGATATAGTTCTCTGTAAGGAACAATCCCTGAGGATGACTCTTAGTGGTGCTTGAAGCCATCTCTCGCTCAATCATGGAGTACTCGGAATCGCTGTATAATCTTAAACCGTTAATCATGTGTCTGAGCTTGGAAAGTGCGGAGAATCCGAATACCACACCACATACGATAAACACGATAAGGCTTGACCAAATTGCTGTAATTGTCTCTGTTGAAAAATCAGGATTAATAAAAGTCTTATATGCGTACATTCCTGCCGTTGCAACTATCAATAATCCGGCCAAAGAAAACGGTACGGTAGACCAGATTTTTAACTTGTTGTAGCACTTTCTGATGTGTTCTTCGGTAATTCTTGCTTCAGCTTCTTTATAAGAAACAAGATACTTGTCGGACAAATCTACGGCCATGGACTTATTGGCCTTGGCAGCATTCATGTTTCGAACAATAAATCCAATAACAAGAACGAGAAGTCCCGCCAGTACCATAATGCCCGAAGCGATTATATTGTGCTTAAGTCCTGAACCGTTTGTAAAATCAAGAAGCACTTCTCTGATGGTGAAATCGTTGTCGGTGATGTTCATTTCATCCAAAAGATCGTGGTAATATTTCTTAACCTCGGCGCCCATGGACTCAGCCTTAACCACGCCCGCATAAGGAACCGATGCAAATGTAGAGGAGTTACCGTAAATATACTCCCATGTAGCATCCACGATAGCATCAAGCTTATCCTGGTCGCTAGGATAAACTGCAACAGCCGCGATAGTATCATCGTCAAGCCATACAACATAGTAAGTCTTTGTTACTTTACCGTTTTCTTTCATATCGGCAAATCCACCAAATGCTGCATCCATGGACAACTCATAGTATCCGTTCGGAATACCTTTTATCGTCTCATCAAACAATACATCGTCGACATTTTTGTAATTTCCTTTAAAAGCTGTTTCAATGTAATTTCGGTTGGAAAACAAACCGAGAAAGCCCATCATCATAATCATGACGGCAAAGAGAATAAAAGAACGTGAACCTTTTTTCATATAGATACCCCTATCCCTTCTTTTTATGTCAAACAATGTAATTTTATGAAAAAGGGACACGTATGTCAACTGCGGAGTTAATTGCGCTTTTTCACCTTTTACGGAAAAATTATGATAAAATCTTTCCTGTAACCCATAAAATTAGGGACATCGAATCGTATCACAAGTAAGGAAACGGTTCTGTCTTAAAAAAATAAAGGAGTAAGCAATTGACAGAGGCGACATTCGACGCCTGCATTCAAGCTATCCTAAAGGGCGACAAGCAAGGGCTTAGGGACATCTACGACGCTTATCTTGACTACATTTACCGTATTGTCTACGGTGTGGTCGGAAGCCGCGAAGATGCGGAGGACATTACTTCCGAGTTCTTTATAAAGCTCTGGCAACAGGCCGACAGGTACAAAGCGGGAAGCGGGCACAAAGCTTATCTTGCGACCATCGCAAGAAACATGGCAATCGACCATACCAGAAAGTACAAAAAAGAAGTTCTTGAGAGCTTTACCAAAGATGACGACGATGATGTGGTCATTGAACCGGTAAGCTCCGACAACACCGAGGCCGAGGTAATCGAAGACATTGCGATTAAGGAAGCCATCGGCAAGCTTAATCCCAAGGAGCAGCAAATCATCAATATGAAAATCCTATCTGAAATGACCTTCCAGGAAATCTCGGATATTCTCAAATGCCCGATGGGCACGGTAACCTGGCGCTACCGGGAAGCCATCAAAAAATTAAGGAGGTACGGCTACTATGAAGAATCTTGAAAAAGAATATAAAGACCAAATCGACCGTGAAGTGCCGGACCTCTGGAGTCGCATAGAGGCAGGCGTGGATGCTTACGAAGCCGAAAAGAAGGCTGCCGGCACCGCTCCCTCTTCAACACCCGTAACCGAAACACCCACCAACATCACACCCATTCGTAAAAAGAACGTGATAAACATCATTACAAGAATAACAGCCGTTGCGGCCTGCGTATTGATTCTGGCAGCAACAGTTAAGGTAACGCAGCGTACCAAGAGCGAATCCACCGCTCCCGCCGCAGATGCCGCTATGAGTGAGATGCCTCAGAACACTAACGAGCCTGAGAACATCCAACACGCTGAAGAAGCCTCCGAAGCTACGGAAGCTCCCGATTATATCTCACCCATTGCCGAGGCTGAAGCCGACGCGGAACCGTCCAACTCTTATAAGCCGATTGCGGGAGCCGATTCCGATAAGAACGCATCGCCTTCTCTCTCACCTTCCGAATCGGCGGTAATCAAAGATCCGGTGACCTTTGACGATGCAAGAGACGATCTTCTTCCGCAGCTTGAGGCGCTGGGCTTTAAATTGATTAAGGACTTTGTCTTTGAAGATTCTGTTGATAAGCGTTCTTTGACAGATGATATGATAAGTGATGACATCGATATCCGTGTGGCAAGCTTCACAGACAGTAAGACTTCAGATAAGTATTACGTCGTCTACACTGTTAACGACGACGGCGCGGCCGACATTCTGATAGTCAGAAAGGCCGATAATACGGGCGATATTCTTTATACAAACCCGTCTTACAAAAATAAATAAAAAATTTTTTAAAAACCCCCCATAAATTTCCGGATGTGGATTCGTATCTATAGCATAAGGGTACAGAACCCACACAAACATACCTGGAATATGGGAGGTTTTTATTATGAAAAGAAGAAAAGTTTTAGCATTATTAATGGCAATGACAATGGCAGTATCAACAACAGTAGCATGCGGCGGCGCGAAGACCGATACCGCTCCGACAGCAATGGTGGATGTGACCAGAGAATCATCTTCCAACTACGCTTACGAGCCTTCACCCGCTCCCTCAGTCAAAGGAGCAGTAAACACGGCTCCCGAAGCCGAGTACTATGTCACCGATGCAGAGTGCGGCGCGGACTACTACCTCGAGGTTGAACCCTACTACGAGCGCGAGACCTACAACGTCCTTGAAGAAAAAGGCTTCAGCGACGTAAATCTCTCTCCTCTTTCAACCTTCGGAGCAGACGTTGATACCGCAAGCTACTCCAACATGAGAAGATTCGTTAACTCAGGTTACGGTCTCGGCGATTTCGACGGTGTTGCAATCAGAGCCGAAGAATTGATCAACTACTTTAAGTACGACTACAAAGCGCCTAAGAAGGGCGAAATCTTCGGAGTAGACGCAACCGTATCCGCTTGTCCTTGGAACAAAGATCACAAGCTTATGGTTCTCGGCGTTAACACCGACACTTTACAGGAAACAGAGAAGCCTGATTCCAACATAGTCTTCCTTATCGATATTTCAGGCTCCATGAACAGTGCCAACAAACTTCCTTTGCTCAAGGATTCCATGGAACTTCTTGTTAAGAATCTTTCCGAGAATGACAGAGTATCTATCGTAACTTACGCAAGCGGCACCAGAGTCGTTATGGAAGGCGTGCCCGGCGACAAGACCAAGAAGATCAACAAGGCCTTCAAGAACCTTTCAGCAGGCGGCGGCACCAACGGCGCAGGCGGAATCGAACTTGCATATGAAATCGCAGAAAAGTACTTTATCGAAGGCGGCAACAACCGCGTCATCCTTGCAACCGACGGTGACTTCAACATCGGCAAGTGCCGCGGCGACGAGCTTAAAGAGCTCATCAGTGAAAAGAAAGAGACCGGCGTATTCTTATCTGTTCTCGGCTTTGGTATGGGCAACTACAACGACGTAACCGCAGAAACTCTCGCAGACTCCGGTAACGGTAACTACTCTTACATCGATACTCTCGCAGAGGCCAAGAAGGTTCTTGTGGATGAATTTACTTCAACTTTATACACCGTAGCCAAGGACACTAAGCTTCAGGTTGAATTTAACCCCGCAATGGTATCAAAGTACAGACTCATCGGTTACGAAAACAGAGCACTTAACGCAGAAGACTTTACAGACGACACCAAGGACGGCGGCGAGCTCGGCGCAGGTCACCAGGTAACTGTAGTTTACGAACTTGAGCTTGCCAAGGATAGCTCCGGCTCAAGCCTTAAGTATCAGGAAAATTCCCTTAGCGACAAAGGTCGTGCCAAGGACGAATGGTGCACACTCTCCATCGCCTATAAGGACCCCGATGCAGATACCTCCAAGTACTTAGAGTTCCCTATCGGCAAGGACAACTACACCGATAAACCTTCGGACAACTTCATCCTCGCAACTTCTGTAGCTGAGTATGCAATGGCTCTTAACGACAGCGATTACCTTGCAGACAAGACAGCCGAAGAAGCTCTTGAGCAGGCTATCAAGAACGTTGAAAAGCTTGACTGCGAAGATGAAATCGTAGAGGAATTCTTATCACTTATGCAGTGCGTAGCCGAGAACGACTATGACGATGACGACGATTACAACTGGTATGAATAAATAAACCCCCATTCATGCCTCCTGAAAAAAGCCCCGGCACTTCTCCCGTGCCGGGGCTTTAAACTGCCTTACTATTCTGCGCTTACGCGTTCGTATTTTCTTTTGCCGATAAAGGATAATACTGCTCCTATCAATAAGTAAATTATCGGCACAACTTTCCATGAAACAAGGCACTTTCCCGCAATGGGAAGCGTTCTTTCATCGAACATGTTCCAGATAGCGGGATAGTTGGTGGGAAGCCAGTCCCAAATCTGTCCTGCTACTCTCATGCTTACGGGGAAGGATATCATGCCTCCCGCAATAATAAATACCATGGATATCGCAAGTGTCGCTATACCGTTTTTCAAAAACTCGGACATTACCATCACGATTATCGCCCATAACAGCACTGCTACCTGCAATACCAGATAAGCAATCACGCAAACCTGCCCTACCGAAATGTCAATTGCCGATGCACTGAATACCATAATAAAGGGAAATTCAAAGCCTTGCGTACCATAATACCCCAGACACTCAGCGAAAAGTATCGCGCTTAATATCAATGAGCATCCGAGTGAAACCGTAATTCCCGCCAACAGTTTGGCCGCATAAGTAGATTTGCGTCCCAGAACGTTTGACAATATCAATTGGTCGGTCTTTAACACTTTTTCATTGGGGAAAAGTCCTGACAAAACAATCGCTATAAATGCCATGACAATAACCGAAACTGTCTGAAACGAATCAATCAGTATCTCATACGCATCGTGATAAGTGTATGTAAAGGGTCCGTCGATTTTGTCATTCTTTTCTTTCCAGAATTTAAGCTCCGCATCGGTAATGAAGCTTTCCTCAAAGTAGCGATTGAGGGTTTCTTTTCTGCTCTTATACAGCTCCTCTTCGTCCGGCTCCCAGGCTTTGATAGCCTTAAAATCCATTCCCGTAGACATGCGTATAAAAGAAAATATCTCGTTGTAACCGATAGCATACTCTCTGTACTCGGGTGTTGATGTATATCTCAACTCATCGGGAACCTGCCCGTAAGCCTCGACTGTCTCTCTAAGTAACTCGTTATCTATCGTTCTGCCCGACAAAGCCATCTTGCGACTCTGCTCAATCTTGTATATGTCCAGACAGCTTCCTATCGGTTCGCCGTTTTCATAATGTGTACCGAACAGGCCCGAAAAGGGCGTTAACGCGATCAATACGAGCAAAAGAACGCACATTACAACAAAGAGCTTTTTGCAAACTATTTTTTTGACCTCATACTTATACAGCGTTCCGAAATTATTCATGAGCTTCATCCTTCTCAAACTGACTGAGGTAGAAGTCCTCAAGACTCATCTCGCTGTCATTCCACTTGCCCTGGAAAATAAAACTTCCGTCTTTCATTATCATTACTTCGTCGGACAGGTGCTCCACATCCGAAACAATATGCGTAGAAAGAATAACGATACAATCCTTGCCGATGCTTCCCAGAAGATTTCTGAAACGTACCCGTTCCTTGGGGTCGAGTCCCGCAGTCGGCTCATCAAGCACCAATAGTTTCGGCCTGTTAAGCAATGCCTGCGCTATTCCGAGACGCTGCTTCATGCCGCCCGAGAAGGTCTTTATTTTCTTATTGGCAACATCTGAAAGTCCTACAAGTTCGAGTAATTCCGCCACACGCTTTTTGGCTTCTTTTTTCGGAATAGCTTTAAGCGCGGCTATGTACAAAAGAAAGTCCTTGGCCGAAAATTCCGGATAATATCCGAAGTCCTGCGGGAGATACCCCAGTATTGCCCTGAAGGCTTCTTTGTCCGAATCTATACCGTCAAAGGTAACCGTGCCGCCGGTAGGCTTAAGTATTCCGCATATCATTCGCATAAGTGTAGACTTGCCGGCTCCGTTGGCTCCGAGTAACCCGTATACCCCTTTATTTAACTTAACCGAAATCCTGTCTACGGCAATCTTGGCGCCGTATTGCTTGGATAATCGATCTATCACCAATTCCATGTTATTTCCTCCGTGTTTTTAATAAGCATAGCCGCCTGCTTTACCATGGCAACAAGCGCAAGCAAAGCAACCAGCCCCCAGTATTTGACCGCGTCCTTTATAAATATGCTTGTAAATCTGTCGCGACTTAAAAACATAAACAAGCTTATGAACAAAGAAACCGCAGCTACCGAATAAAGTGCGGTGTTGCCTTTCATGACTCTTACGATATAAAGCCCTGCCGACGCCGCCACCAAAAAAGGCGTAACGATATAGAGCCCCGATGCTACGGCAGAATAATCGCCAAAATGAGTACTTACAGGTATTGCTATAACTATAGCCACCAGATTGACAGTCCCCATCAAAACCATTCTTGCAAGAAGCACGCTTCTTAACGAAAAGCGTGTTGCCGATTCAAGTTCCGCCATCTTATACCTTATGGAGCGATTGCTCTCGGAAACCATCAAAAGCGCAAGAAGAGGCATCAGTCCCGAAACGAACCATATAACAGAACTGTCGATGATAAACGGAACCGCTGTGATCCCCACTATCACAAGCGAAAACAGTATCCAGGTAAGCTTTCTTATGTATCCCGCCTGAGATAATACAAATCCGGCAAAAGAAATCTCGGAAGGCGCCAGACTGTTAATGAACTCTTCTTTTCTCTTAGGCGCGGGTGCCTTGAAGTATTCTTTTATTCTGTGGTCCAAATTATTCATAAGCGTCCTCCTTTCGAAGTTCTTCCTCCAGTCGTTTCCTTGCCGCAAGTATTTTTCTTCTGACGGCAAATCGGGAAATATTGTATATGGCGGCCATTGCGCCTATTCCTACGTCATTGGCATATCTTAGCAGTAATAATTCTCTGTCTTCCTCCGACAATTTACTTATGGCGGCTTTTATGCTTAAATTGTCAATTATGTTGTCCTCGTGGGGCATCTCCGCAATATCTTCGGTACTTACAGGCTTTTGCTTCCTGTATTCGTCTATGCATAGATTTCTTGCTATTGTATATAAGTATTTAAGAGTTTTTTCGCTTGAAGTGAATTCATAGTGTTCCAAATACTTTAAGAAGGTTTCCTGTGTAATATCTTCGGCCAGTTCTTGATTATATAGTTTGAAATAGCAATATCTGTATATTTTGTCGTATTGTTCCTGCAGGTCTAACAAGTTATCCGAAACCTCCTTTCATATAGTAATACGTTTATCATACATCAAATGTGCGCCTTAAATAAAAAAGAACTTATCTTTTTGATAAGTTCTTTAAAACAGATCTAAACTGCTGTCCAAATATATCTCTTCTCTTACCTTAAGCCGATACTCGGGCTTCGTCATGTAATAGAGCAAAAACTCAAGTACCACAGCACTTCCGAGGCTTCGGCCTTCAATCTTGAAATGCCTAAACCCTGCGGGTCCATACACTTTCAAAATATCTTCCGTACCTATAAAGCTCGGATTCTCCATTGCGTCTGAGAACCTATAACCCCTATCTGCTGTAGGCGATACACATACGTGATCTTCACAATCCTCGCCAAGGCTCTTCCTGCTTACGTTCTCGTAGCAGTTCTTGCGGTCGTAACAGCCGAACCAGCAGCATTCGTTACATAAGAATTCAACCTTTTTCTTAAGGCTTGCAGACAGTGCGTTAAGTTCGGAGAATGCTCTGTTAAGCCTGAAATCGGGCACCACATAGCGAAAATCGTCTCGATTGAGTTCTTCTTTAAGTTTATTAAAATCCGTAAGTACCTTAGTGGTAGACGATACGAAATAGAATCTCGGGAAGCGACCCTTAATGTAATCCATAAGAAGGTCCGAATGCACTATTATTCCACTCTCCGCCTTCCCGTTATGCTCAAAAAGCTCGCACAAAGCATTGCATTTTCTGTCCGATAAATGCTCTTCTTTTATCAAAGAATTGCTGAAAGTAAGTCTTGCGGAAATATCATACTCACGCATAAGCGTCGCCACATCGTAAGGCTTGGCATCGCCGAATCCCACGCGGCCGCCGCCCCACAGGCAATCGCCGGGAGCGCCGTATATCGAACCTATCTCGCACCAATCATAGAAGTACTCCCTATGCTCGCGAAACAGCGGCAAAAAAACGCTGTAAAGCTCATAGAACTCAAACAGCCCCGGCAGATGATAATATATAGCCATATTATCCCTCCATGCCCTTAAGGAATTCCCTCGCGGCTTTCTTCATTTCCTCCACCACATCCTCGGGGCCTACCACCTTAACATCGTGGCCGAGGCTGAATATCCAGCCGAAGAACTGAGGGCTTACATTAACATCCACAAACACTGTGCTGTGCCCGTCTCCTGCAGGAAAGATTGAAATGTCCTTACCGAACCTGTCTATAAAAACTCCGCACATGTAATCCGCGAACTCTATCTTAACCTTAGTCTTGCGCCCCTGGTACATACCGAAAGTTGCCTTGGAATACTCAGCCATATCGAAGCCTTCAAACTCGGCCTTACCTTCGCGCTTCTCATCAGTCACTGCAATGTGCATCATCTTGTCCACGCGGTAATGCTTTATTCTTTTGTCAAGGTCGTCAAAAGCAACCATATAGTAGTTCTCGTCATCCCACGTAAGCGCCCACGGACTTACCGTGAACCACGCTCCGTTGTGGCGTTCCACAAGCTTCTTGTTGATGTCCCACTTGTAGTATTTAAACTTTATTTTGACATTACCGTTTATGGCGGCATGAATATCATCGACGTTATAGTAAACGCTTTCATTCATGGTCTTGACGCGGTCGTTGATAAATACCTGACGCTGCAGCTGACCCGCCTGATGCTTGCTTACGAATTTCTTTATCTTACCTATAAGCTCACGGGACTTGGCCTGCGTAATGAACTTTGAAGACTGAATAGCGTCGATTAAGAGCTTAACCTCAGCCAGTTCAAACTCTCGCGGACCCACATGGTAAAGCGTTTCGTTGCCCACATGCTCCTTAATAATCTCAATCCCGAACTTATCGGTCATATCCTGAAAATCCGTATAGATACTCTTACGCTCTGCCGTAACATCGCGTTTCTCAAGCTCTGCTATAATCTGCGACATGGAAAGCCCATGCTCGTCATCGGTTTCTTCAAGCATAATCTGACAAAGATAAGTGAATTTGAACTTCTGATTCTGACCTCGCGCCATAGCAACCTCCGTGGCAAAAGAATATATTTCTTTCTCCATAATAACACAGAAATACCCGTTTGACTTACATGTGGCGTGCGGGTATACTAACTTAAGTATAAAATGTATTTGAGGAGTTTATATGGCACAAGAAACTATCTGGCATCTGCCCGGTCTATGCACCTTCGGAATGATCAATCACGTATTGTTCGATACGATGAAAAAATACCCCGAAATGTTCAGAGAAAACATGAAAATCGGTTCCGTATACGGGACTTTCCCCGGTGCAATCTGGAACGGAGGCCGTAACATCATAGAGGGATTTACGGGTAAGAAAGAAGTCGAAAAGATTATAGGTTCTTACAACGCCCTCGGCATTCCGGCGCGCTTTACCTGGACCAATGTCTTACTTGAAGAAAAGCACACCTACGACACCTACTGCAACATGATTATGAACGTGGGCAACAACGGTATGAATCAGGTACTCGTCAACAGTCCCGCGCTTGAGGAATATATCCGCAAGACCTATCCCGGCTATAAGGTGTTATCTTCTACCACCAAGCGAATTTTGAGCTTAGATCGTCTCAAGGAAGAGCTTGGAAAAGACTATTACCTTGTGGTACTTGATTATGACCTGAATCACGATGAAAAGGTTCTCAAAGAGCTTGAGCCCTGCGCCGACAAGATAGAGATTCTGGTCAATGAAACCTGTCAGCCTCACTGTCCGTTAAGAACGGCTCACTACAAGGAAATTTCCAAGTATCAGCTTGAATATGATACCCGCATTCGTTTTATCTGTAGCGATCCTTCTCCCGAGAAGAGACTTTTCAAGGGTTGCATGAAGCGACCTTCTTTCATCTCTTACGATCAGATAGACGAGTATGTTGCAAGAGGCTTTAAGAACTTTAAGATTGTAGGCCGCGGCGAGGGTAAGGAATTCTATGTGGATTCACTCATCTACTACCTTGTAAAGCCCGAGCACAAGGACTTCATCCGTAAGTATTTTAACAGCGTGCTTAACGGCCTCGGCGGCGGAATCGACCCTAATGACAACGGCAGACGTAAGATTGTATAAAAGAAATAAGAAAACGGCAGAATCTGTATTCGCTACAGGCTCTGCCGTTCTTTTATGCTTATTAGTATTTGTTGGGGTAATATACGTCTAAGTCCACGTCGCCCGCGATACCGTCGATGCGACCGGTGCTGGAGTGCTGCCACATGAAGTACTCGCCTTCGTAGTTGGTGGAGGTGTTGTACTGGGCAAGCCATACGGGGTTCTTTTTGGGCTTGGTCCAGATAGTATTCTGGGCATTCTTACTTCCGTAGAGACATGCTTTATAACCGTAAGACTCAACTTCCTGTTCGAAGTATACAAGGAGGTTGTTTAAGTCCTGAAGGTTCATGCCGTAGTTCTCAAAGTTCTTGTAATCTTCCCAGTCGTAAGCTATCGGGAAATCAAGCTTCTGTCCGCCCAAAACTCCCATAAGGTACTTAACACTTGCCTTAATCTCTTCGGGACCGCTCTCCTCAGCGTGCCAGTAGATGCCTACCTTCATGCCTGCTGCCAGAGCTCCTGCCATATTCTGTACATAGTATCTGTCTGTGTAGTGTTCTTTCTCATCGTAGCCACCGAGTCTCATGTACACGAATTCACAGCCGGCGTTCTTGCACTTCTGAAAATCTATGTCACCCTGCCATCTGGATACATCGATACCAAGCATTGTGTTCTCGTTCTTGTAACCAGCTATAAAATCCGAGAACTGTTCCTTGCCGGTGGGGTTGTCCTCTCCGGTACCGCCACCGCCTCCGCCTGTGGCAATAACTTTGACTTCCATGTTCTTGGATGTCGAGTGGCCTACGTCATCTGTAATTGTAATGGTGAGATTATATGTGCCAAGGGTAGAGGTATCAACCGAACCCTGCACGTTAAGGTCGACGTTTCTGTCTACGTCGTCCGCATATCCTATGAATGAATGTACATTGAAAGTATCGCCCTGCTTAATCTTGGGATTGGCTCTGTAATAGAGGAACACAGGGGCCTTGGTATCCTCGCCCGTCTGCTTAAGAGCTTCCTCGGCTGCCTTGGCTCTGGCGGCTTCTTCCTCGGCCTTTTTCTTGGCTTCTTCTTCGGCTTTCTTGCGGGCCTCTTCTTCAGCCTTAGCCTTGAACTCAGCCTGTGCCACACTGTCGGCTTCTGTCCATGCAGTACTGAGTGCCAGAACGGTGGTCTTCGTAGCGGCCTTCATAAGCTCAGCACGCTCCTCGTGCGTAAAGCCTTCTTCGACCGGTTCAGGTTCGGGCTCGGGCTCCTCTGAAACCGACACCACCTCTATGGTCGTCTCCGGCATCAATTCGACTATCTCACCGTCGTTATTACTCTGTACTTCCGAAAGTACTATAGCTGCCAGAACACCCACACCGCTTAGCAGTGCAAGTACCACGACAGTTGTCAGGATAACTTTCGCTTTCTTCATCAACTTCTCCCCTCGGTCATTCTCGGCAAGCCAAGCAACAACCCATAATCAATTATTCGATATCACACATATGCTATTATAGCATGATTTCCAATATCGATATCAAGAGGTGGGGTATGGTAGTTTCTTATTTCATTCTTAATTTTTTACCCTTAATGATTCTGCTTGCTCTCATCACTATGATGTTTGTAAACAGAGACGTTAAGATTCCGCGCTGTGATAGCGTGGGTTATCTATTGTCGAATAGACTTTAACTACTTTGATTTAACTACTATATTGTCAACCCTTTCATTCGTGTCATCATATATAGTACTGAATCTGATTCTCTCTTGCTTGTTGCCATCACCATCAATATACTCAACAAAGACTATGCTGTAATAGATATCGCTTCCGCCGGCATTGAGTACCGAAGTCTCAGACATATTCATGCCATAATCGTACTCTTGCACTTCACGTTCCACAAGAACAAATTCCTTCTTTTCTCCAAACAAATCTGTTGTTATAAAAACAATGTTTCCGGGAAGAACTTTGACTTCTGCCGTACCTTCTGTTTCATGAGAAAATAAATTGCTTGTAACATATTGTCCTTCCCAATTAACCTTAAGTTCTTCTCGGCCAAGCCATTCTCCTGCCAACTTTGCAAGTTCGCTTTCATCTATCTTAGTGACTTTTTTAGAAGGTTTAATCTTCGTAAGGGGAGTTTCTGACCATGTGCTCGTCTCCGTAAGAGTTAATTCAGCCTCATCTATATTGTCCAAAAGATGTCCTGCTCCGTCACCGTAAAAAGTAGCAAAATAGCTGTTTTCCGTTATTTTGAAAGTATCCCACGCATAAAAGGATTCAGATTCATCGCCCTCAAGCTTATGCCAAAAACTGGCTGTCGTGGAAGTAAAGTGAATGTTTTGGCTAAAGTCAGCCGCTTCAAGTTCCATCTCATATTGAGCCTTGTCCTTCCCCGCTTCGGGTATAAGCTTCGCACAATCTTCGCCTTGTATAAGCACCGCCAAAGTGTTGTCTCCGCAAGCATAGAATTCAACGGTAGGACCCTTCTTACCGCATGCAGCCATAACAAAGGCAAAAGAACAAACAAGAACCATTAAGGCTATGTTCTTGGCTTTTCTGATAAATTTCATTTTTAATTGTATCCTCCTAAAAGTAAACTCGAGTTATTATATCATCATTTGTCAAGTAAGTTCGTTTCTCTGTCTTCCTCGCGGCGCTTATTTCTTACCGTAATCACCACGTTACCGATTATCAGCGTGAGCGCAAGTGTGATTAACTGCGCCGGGATGAATAATTGGAAGGCAAATGCCGCTACGTGAAAGTCCGATGATGTGAGTGCCGATGCAACTTCTATCGCGATTACCGCAAGTGTTGCCAGAACTGTTATAAGCGAGAAAATATCTTTCTTCTTAACCCCAAAAAGCAACAGTAAACACATCAACGGACATAAACAGATTATTACTAACTCCATTTACGTATACCCCCTATTATCTCTTCTTAATGTCGTACAAAGCCCAATCCTCGTACTCGGGTCTGTATTCGGTGCCGCAGTACGGGCACTTATTAGTCTTGTAGGCATTAAAGCTTCCGCCGCAGGATTTACACTCGATTTCAGTTATGGAGAAGTTAGTTGTAAAAGGAACATCTAACCTTCTTCCTGCTGTGACACGGTAAGTTTCTCTCTTAGCCTTAATCTTAGTGCCGCAGTCGCGCTCAGTCTCTACGTAAAGGTCTGCGGTGACATAGACCATGTTATCTCGTACTCGTACCTGCTTACAGGTAGCCATTCCGCGGAAAGTTATATCTGTAACGTCATCAAACAGACTTCCCAAGTCTTTTCCTTTGTAGAAAGGAAGCTCATCGTCGCGGTCTGAGTAAGCCACGATTTTTAACAGCGACATCATTCGGGCGGAGAATCGTTCAAAAGTGTACTCCGGGCAAATCTGCGACATTCTGTAGGCAAAAGAACTTCTGGAAGTAATGATTGAGAATATAAGCGGTAGGTCCATTATCATTGCCTTCAATGCCATAGCGAACATGTGTAAAAAGAAACCCATGTATCCTACGATAGGTGTCATAATCACCATACACACGAGCAACCATATCAGTTTGCCCGGGTTCTGAATATACTCTATCGGAGCTATTCCATTCTCTGAATAACCTGTCCACAGAAAAAATCCGAAAGTTACAGGCAACAAGCACAGCCCATGCTTCAGCACAGTATGCCACAATTCCTTGCCGTTTCCTGCTATATCGCGTACGTAAAAGAAATTGGAAACCTTAGGATAAAGCTCCGTCATCTTGAAAGACGTACCGCAATGAGGGCATCCTTCCTGCAGTGCTGCGATAGTCGATACCGCTCCGCAGTTGGGACAACAGTAATTATCGCAACTTACATCCTCACCGTCATGCACATCCACAACAGTCTCATATATTAACTGTTTTCCGCTCTTTTTGTACATGCGCATACCTTCTCGTGAGTATGTCTTAGTATGCTCTATATTATCAACGGCCCACGTAGTCCGGTAATGGCCGTCATTCCAAGAGCGAATGTTATTACGGGGACTTTCAAATACTCCCCGCCGAACCATTTCCTCCGTGCAGCTTAGTTTCTTTTTACTGAGTCTGTCTCTCTGAAGCTCAAAGCAGAATCTAAGCTCCCTGTCCGCCGACATAACCTTGGCGCCGGGCTCGTAGGCATGCTTGATTTCTTCACGAAAGTCGTTTATTATTTTCTCTCTGTTATCGGACATAGTTACTCTTCTCTCCTGTACTTTCTATATATCTTTCCGTATGCAATCGGAAGCACGGGTACGCATAAAACGCATCCTATAAGCATAATGAGCCCTGCAATCTTCATGCTTACGAATCCCAAAATCGTGCAAGCCCAGAACAATAGAGAAAATACAATCCACATGATTCCGTTAGCTCTGTTGTATGCAGGAACGTTTGATATTTCTTCTTCCCCGACAGTACTGCCCGACCAAAACCACATGGGCTTTACGCGCTTCCATGCATACACCCCAAGTGCTGTAAAGCAGACGCTCACCGGAACCATTATAACCAACCAAATAATTACACTACCCATACGTTTACCTCCTCAAATACGTCAAAAGAAACCTCTTACTCTTATACCCTGATTATATCAGACCTGTGGCGCGGATTATACCGTTAAATCCGTAACTTAAGGTACTTATTTCACCGTTGTAACGAAAAAGCCGAAGAATATTACGCTTCTTCGGCTTTTTTATCTCTTTATTTACCTTAGTTGCTAAACGTGGAATCGCTTCTGGAACTCAGCTATTACGGCCTTTCCCTTAAATATAAGTGCTCCCGCAAACAGCACAACACTTATCATCGTGCATATGGACCACGCAAGCGGCATGGAATCTCTTACAAAGAACTGTATCACGCTCGGCACCACTCCAAGGAACAGCGCCGAAAGAAGGTACGACATGGTGTTACCGTTTTTGTCTATCATAACAAGTATGAAATTGGTTATGATGACTGCTGCCAGGGCGCTTGGAACCGCTATATCAAGCGTAACCTGCATGAACCCGAAGTAGTAGGCGGTAACGCACCACAATGCAATGGTAAAAAGCGTAAGCGTCGTTACCTTGCCCGCGGAACCGGTGCCCGGTTTAAACTGGCGCATAATGCCGAATTCAAAGGTCACAAGCCACATGGCAAGAAGCACACTCCAGTGAAGGGTCGGATACGACGGAAGTCTTATGCCTACCATGAAGTCAAGACCGACTCCGACAATCAGTACTACCCACACAAAGAATAACTGAAGCTTATATAATATCGACCGCTTCTTCTGAGCCTCTAACTTGGGAAAATAAGGTTCTTCCACGGTTCCCATTAACTTGCTTTGGCATAAGGGGCATTTATAGAGGTCGCCCGTGATTTCAACTTTACAATAAGGGCATCGTCTCATTTGATCACCTCCGTTGCGCTTACCGTAATGTCCACTCCCGACTCTGATAAGTATCTTACAAAGTTCTTCACAACCCCGGTATTGATATAAGCATATGAAACGCCCAAAGTAAGCTTGTCGCCGTAACTGAACATAGTCGAAAATACTGTATTTGTACTGCAAAAGCCGCTGTAATTATCAATCATTTCTCCAACCTCAGCCGGCGGTCTCTGCACACCCATGTTGGAGAAAGTCATGGACACTTTCTTGGCCGCTTTCTTGGCAAAGAATCTTACCACGCGTTGCTTGATAATAAGCGGAACCACTCTTACAGGTGCCACATACTCCATGGTCTCGAAGTTGTCCATCTGCTTCTTAACGTTTTCTTCAGTAAGCTTACTCTTAAACTCAGCATCAAACTCAGCCGCAAGTTCTTCAAGCGTAATATCGCTGTCAAAGACATGCGTTACCGTCACGCTGTTAAAGAAATTTCTTGCGGTCTTCGACGGATAATAGTTACGAAGATTAACGGGAAGAGAAATTGTCACCGGCATATTTCTCCGGCGCGGAGGCATCTCGTCACGAATAGCAAGCATCCAAAGCGCTCCCAGATAGCTGGTCAAAGAAACCTTTATCTCCTTGGCCCTCGGAAGCACCTGAGAGGTCGGAAACATTATTTCAAAAAACTGTAACTGATGATACGGAAGCTTAATTCCTCCGGGATGGTATGCTACCTTATTGTCGGAGCTTCCCGATAAATTCTTGCTTCCGAAAAACTGCCTGTAGCTGTCCTGATTAAGCTCTCCGTCAGACGCTCCCGAGTGAATCGTCACATCCGTGAACTTACCCGGATACTTAAGTCTTAAATAATCAAGCACGATGATGTTAAGAAACTCCATCGCACCCGTTCCGTCGGTGAGCACATGAAAAATGTCCAGATTGATCCGACGACCGAAGTACGTCACCTGATAGTGAAGCATAGTCTTCGACGGAGTATAAAGAAGGGGACAAATCCTGTCGTCCTCTTCTCTCACCGTAGGAAGAATACTCGTATCCTCCATATAGTGCCAGAAAAGGCCGCGACGAATCCTCACCTGCATCTGCGGGCGATCTTCAATAGCCGAGAGTACCGCCTGCTTAAGAAGCTCAGGGTCGACCTCCTCCTTAAGCGTGCAGGTTACACGCATCGCTCTTGTGTCTCTCTTATCAACCGTGGCAAGAAATACCTTGGCCACGTTATCGATTTTGTACCAGTTAGTGCTTTCCATATATCTCGTCTGAAACATGTGCGGCAAGACGCTTCATGGCCTCACGAGCCATAGCAATAGGCATCTGCTGATATACATGCCACCCTTTCTCCTCTATGTCAATGAGAGCCGTTCCGCCCTCTTCATCAATTTTCTCCTTGAGCCTGATACTGTCATCTAACAGTATACCGTTTCGTCCCGCCATAATGTAGACGTGCGGAAAGCCCTTAAAGCTTCCGAAAAGCGGACTGAACGCCGGATCTGCCGGGTCGCCCTCTCCTATATACGCGCGGGCCGAATCCATTACAAATTCCTCGTTAAGAATCGGGTCGATATCCTTATTGGCTTCATAGCTCGGAGCCGTTCCCGTCATATCGGCCCAGGGACTGAACAAAAGAAGTTCTCTCGGCACAGCCTTCCCTGCCGCTATCAGCCTTTGCGTAAGGCACAGTGCCATATTGGCGCCCGCCGAGTCCCCCGCAAGCAGCACATGGTCCGCTTCCGCAACATTCTCTGTAATATACTGCCACATAGCATCCGCGTCCTCAGCCGCCGCCGGATAAGGATGCTCCGGAGCCAGCCTGTATGCAAAAGAATATGTCGTAAAGCCCGTAGCAAGAGCCAGCTTCACCGCAAGGTTACCCGCGTAATCGAGACCTCCGCTTACATATCCGCCACCGTGACAATAAATAATAACATAGCTCGGATTGTGCGCAAAAAAAGGTATGATTTCCTCGCAACGCATCTTACCTATCTTAAACTTACGCCGCTCAACATCGCCCTTAGGCGTAGCCAGATGCCCCGCCCACTCAGCAAGTTTACGGTGTCTATTAAGCTCAGCATCCGTGGTGGCCTTACCCGACATGAAATTCACAGCCTTCAAGGCTTTTGTCAATGAATTGCTCATTACGTCTCCCCGTTACCGTTCTGTGTGGTCACATCTTAAGACCACATAGATGATTATACTTCAAGACACCTAAATTGCCAATAAACACGTTAATCACGTGTTATAACGAGTTCCCTATAATATATAACTAGAGTTATTTAATTATTCGAAAAAAGAAGAGTCTTAGTACCCTTACATAAAAGGAGGAGTAATACTCTATGAGAAAGATAAACAGTCTCAGAATCAAACTGACAGCATTCTTTCTGATTCCCGTAATCTTCATTGTAATAGTAGGCGTAACCGCCTATTCCATTGCATCTCAGGGAACACAGGAAACGTATCAAAGCAATGCCATCACCGCCCTCGAGCAGGTGGCCAAGTACTACGAGCTTACTTTCTCTATTGTAGAAAGCAAGACCGATCAGCTTGCAAGTCTTTCGGAACTTAAGAACCTCTACGGAGGCGCTTACAGCGACGGCGACGAGTTAAGAAGCGCACTTTCCAGTATCTACAGAAGTGCCAAGAACCTTGCCGAGTCGGACCGTATCGTTGAGGACTTATCAATCCTCGCTTTCAAGCAGACTTCTTTCTCGGTAGCAAACGGTAACTATCTTATGGCCGATTATGTCGGCTCATCTACCGCTGCCGAATTTGAAAAAACAAGTGACTACAGCCTGATGAGCGGCGAAGCCGGCACTTGGATGGGCGTAAGAACATTCATCGATTCTTATGAAGCTTCCAAGGGCATCGCGACCCAGCCTTACTGTGCTGTTTATGTTAAGCCTTTCTATAACTCGCTTAACGAAAAACTCGGATATATCACCATGAATGTTAAGCTCGATATTTCCCTTGATGCTTTGGGCAGTATCGATCTTGGAAGCGGAAGTTCTTTTGCCTTCATTACTCCCGACGGTGTAGAGACTACCAGAGACGGTAAGAGCGAAGTCAATCAGACAATCTTCTCTTACACAACATTCTATGATGATTTAAAGGCATCGTCACAGTCTTCCGGTTACGAATGGATGCAGGATGCTTCAGACGGAAAAGTATACCTGTACGCTTACGCGAAAATCGGTGAGTCGGGCGCGGTTATCTGCGGTCGTATACCCGAAAGCGTAATCAGCGCCAGCGTTAACACCATAAGAACCACCTCCATCATCGTGGTTATTATTGCGGCAGTTGTATCTTCACTCGTAGGTGTTTTCGTATCAACCAGTATGGGTCGCGCCGTTAAGGGCATTTCAAACGGCTTTGAGCAGGCAGCCAAGGGCGACCTTACCGTTTCCATCAATACCAAGCGTAAAGACGAATTCGGTGCACTTTCCGCTTCTGCCAATAAGATGATTGAAAACACGAAGCGTCTGTTACTAAAGGTATCGTCAACCGCCGACTCGCTTAAAACATCCTCGGATGATATCGGCGGTGCATCGGATGCTTTGGTAGATGCTTCCGCAAATATTACTTCATCGGTTAACGAAATCAGACTCGGTCTCGACACTCAGGCTCAGGATGCAGGTTCCTGTCTTGCAGCTGCCGATCAGCTTACCGAAAAGATTGAAGTTGTACGTGAAAACGTCAAAGTCATCGACGATATGGCAGCCGACGCCGACGCTTCGGTTAAGAGCGGTATCAGCGCCGTTGAAAATCTTAAAGTTAAGGCTAATGAAACCAGCGATGTTACAAAGGGTGTAATCGTTGATATCGAGGCACTTGCCCGCGAAACATCCTCTATTGAAAACATCGTTGCCACCATCAATGATATAGCAAGCCAGACCAATCTTCTTTCGCTCAATGCTTCAATCGAAGCCGCACGTGCCGGCGAGGCAGGTCGCGGATTCGCGGTAGTTGCGGAAGAAATCAGAAAGCTTGCCGAGCAAAGTGCTGTATCGGCCGGTGAAATCGGAACCATCATCGCTTCGATTACCTCCAAGACCGAAAAGACTGCCACCGCTGCCAAGCACGCCGAAGAAATCGTTAAGCAGCAGGAAGACGCAGTTTCCACTACGCTTAGTGAATTTAACGTTATCAGTGAAAACGTCAAGACTATTGCCAGTCACCTTAAAGATATCGGCCTTCAGGTTGCGGAAATGGAAAAAGCAAAAGTCAATACGCTTTCAGCCGTCGAAGGCATTTCCGCAGTTTCGGAAGAAGCAGCCGCATCTTCTGCCGAGGTTGAGAACACTGCTCTTACCTCACAGAATGCAGCCAAGGATCTTAATGATGTCATTAACAACTTACGAGGCGCGGCTGATTCCCTTACTACAGAGCTTAAGGGCTTCAAGTTATAATTCGACGAAAAGAACAAGGAGGATTAAGCACATGAAGAAAAAACTAATGGCGCTGTCCCTTGCAGTGGTTATGGTTTTATCTGTATCGGGCTGTGGCAATAGCAAGAATATAAAATTAAACCAGAGGACTCAGACATTTGACGTAACAACCACCACTCAGACGACAGCTGCAAGTACGAGTGCAGCTACTGTTGCCGCTCCCCCCAAATCGGTGGATGTAAGCACGCTTTCTTTTGCAGAAGCACCTATGCTTTCGGCTTTGGTAAAAGCAGGAACCCTTCCCTCTGTTGAAAACAGAATTCCAAATAGAGACAGCGTTTTCGTGGCTACGGCGGACGCCCTCGGAAACGGCCTTGAAATAGGCGAGTACGGCGGAAGCTACAGTATGACCGGAGGCGGCGGTTCCTGGGGAATCGCAAGACCCGTGCTTGAAAGTATCATCCGTTACAACAACGACGGTACTTACTACCCCAACGTAATTAAGAGCTATGAATATAACAGCGATTACACCGTTTGGACCTTCCACTTAAGAGAAGGCATGAAGTGGTCCGACGGCGATGATTTTAACGCAGATGACGTTACATTCTGGTACTACATGGCTCATATCAATAACTTTGATACCAAGGCCAGCTGGGATGCTCTTAAAGATGTTAAGACCGGCGAATTTGCAGTACTTAAGAAGGTAGACGATTACACCGTTACCTGGACGTTTGAGAATCCCAAGAAGCCGGGTGCTTTTATCGAAAGCGGTGACTTTAAGTGGTGCTGGGCTCCTTCCCACATCTTAAAGGACATTATTCCCGCATCGATTTACGTGGAGAACGAATACTGGGAGAACACAGGTCTCTCCGACTATCAGGCACTTGCCAATGCGGCGGAAAAGGGCTTTGTATACGAATCGGTCAAGGATCTTGGTAAGAATGTATGCTACTATTTCTGGAATGTATCCGGCCTTCCGACCGTGAATTCGTTTGTTCTTTCGACTGAAGAAGGACATAACTCCAAGGATTCCGAAGTATGCATTCTTGAAAGAAATCCTTACTACTGGAAGGTAGATGCAGAAGGAAATCAGTTGCCTTATTTTGACAGCATTAACATGAAGGCTAACATTGAAGATCAGACTGCGGCACTCATAAAGGGTGACCTTGACCGAATCGATATCGGAATGGAGCAGGTTTCATCAATCCTTGCCGAATACGGTGATTCCGTAACACTTAAGACTATCCTCGGTTCCAACTGGGGCTCTTATCAGATAACATTTAACTATACGAATGCAAACAAGAAATATGCCGAGCTCTTCGCCAACAGCGACTTCCGTCAGGCAATGTCGCTGTGCGTAGACCGTCAGGAAGTATCACTTCGTACTTCGGAAGGCTTCTTAAGCCCCGGACAGTGCGCTCCTACGGCCGGTAACTTCGGTTACGATGAAGAATGGTCCAAGAAATGGACAGACTACGATGTAGCCGCATCGCAGAAGCTTCTTGAAGGCTGTGGCCTGAAGCTGGGTGCCGACGGATATTATGACTTTTCAGACGGTTCCGACTTTACTCTTGACTTTATAACAATTGACGGAAGCGGCGATTATTTCTACAGCATTGTAAAGAGATATTATGAATCCGTTCACATTAAGACTACTCTTACAAGCTATGATGCAACCACTTACGACCAGATGATTGATGACAATGACTGGGTAGCGGTTATGTGTCCTCACATGTCAGTCGGCGGTTTGTCGTTAAAAGAAAGAGCAGCTTCTTTCGTACCTTGTGCTCAGGCAGCCGAGTGGTACGGCGACTACGGTACTTACTATACCGACCACACCAAGGGTGTCGCTCCTACCGGCGATATGGCTAAGCTTGTAGAGTATTACGAACAGTGGATTGATACCGCGGATAACTCCGAAAGAGACGCGATTGAGCTTAAGATTTACGAGCTTCACAAGAACAATCTTTGGTCAATTGCTTACCTTGAAGGTGCCAACTCCTACAGTCTTGTGAACCCCGCGCTTCACAACTATTCGGACAAACTGATTAGTAACGACCTTTATCAGTACAACAATATTTATCATTTCGAGACATTGTTCAAAAAACAGTAATACGGCTCATCAGATACAACAACTGCCCGGAAGTGAAATGCTCCCGGGCAGTTTTATTATTGTGTCGCTATGTTATGTTAACCTTTATAGTTACTTCCGAGCCAGATTCTTGCAAGCAGGTCTATCATGAAAAGTGCCGTGATTATGATAAAACCTATGTTGTGAGGCTTGGAATCCCTGAACTTGTTCTGAAGCTTCTTAAGTCCCGGCTGAATCAGGCACATCGCCACGAATATCATAAGGCCGAACATTAAGTCGGGCACCAGCGCTATTCTTCCCTCGAAGTTTAAGAAGTAGCCTGTGTAGTCCCACATACGCTCCCCGATAGTCGCCTCTATGATATAGCTTGCAATCAGTTCCGCAAGCGTCGCAACCACCGTTCCGACCACAAATACCCATACGGGCTTCTTGACCTTAAGAAGCGTAAAGATTCCCAGTATTACAAAGAAACCGACTCCGTATATCGGAAGCCACGGTCCGAACAGATATCCTCTGTTAATGAATCCTCTGTGGTGATATATCATGCAGCACCACACCGATTCATATACCCATCCGATTATTGCATATACCAGGAAATACTCCATGTAATCCCTGAAAATGTTCCATAACTTCTTACCGTTCATTTTGTTACCCCCTGCCTGTGTACCTATCTCTCGCTATTTCTTTCTTTGGCCGATGATTGCCAACGCTATCCTCGGAATGAGACCGATTGCAAATGTAATCAGACCGACCTTGAACAATTCGTCGCCGATGCCCATGTTGACAGCATATTGAATGCGCAACTCTTCCGTCGGGTCCTGATACGGTATTCCCGCCTTTATAATCCAGTAGTATAAGCTTACGCCAAGGATAATGATTCCGGCGATTATTAGACCGTTTAAGAGGCTCTTACATAGTCTTAATCCGCGTGTTTCTTTGTGTTCCATGTGTACTCTCCTTTGCTTAAGGGAATTTATTTGGAAATCTTCAAAATGCCTGAGCAAAATGTTACCTTCTCAAAGCTTAAGCCCGGGAACGCCTGCCTTAATTCATCGGCAACACAATAGATTTCTTCGTCGTCCCATTCGTCGCCGCTTATCTCTCGGCATTTGTCAAGTTCGTCACGACTCTCAAAAGCCACATCGCCGATTATAATCACGCCGCCTTCTTTGACATGCTCAAGCAAATCCTTTAAGAATCTTACCTTTTGTTCATCCGTCAAATGATGTATAGAATAAGTCGCAACTATAAAATCATAAAAGTTCTCTCTAAGTGGCTCCACCAAACCCTGCGAAAAGTCACCCTGATACAGGTGAGCTCCCGGCATCTTTTCGGAAGCAAGCTCAATCATTCTTGACGAAAAATCCTGCCCGTAAACAGTGCACCCGTTTTCATACAGTTTCGTAGTCAGTGTAGCCGTTCCAAAGCCTATATCAAGCACTGCCGCGTTCGGCTTATACATTATCAATTCATAAATACTTCCCAGTATTTTCTTGTATCCTGCAAACGGATAAGTGTCATCTTCATCCGATAAACCCACTGATTCATCATATCCGTCTGCCCATAAATCAAATCCTTTGTTGTCTAACATATTTACCTCTGTATACCTCGATTTACATATTCCATAAAAATTTTATGCTTATAATTTACGGGCAAATTCCTCGTTCATACCTATAATCTCTGCCAAGGGGACGATACTTTTGGATGCAGTTTCTATATTGCATTCTTTGGCCCATAGATAGGGATATATAAGTATTCCTTTGTCAAAAGAAACCGATTCCGCATCCTTGCGCCAGTCACTCCACCTCATTGAACCGTAAAAATCGGACAGATTTCCCTGAGCGAGCCAGACTATAAATTCCGAGTATTTCATCCCCAGAGCTTCCCATTCCAGCGTGTCGGGAGCAAAATACCACACCAGTCCTCTGTCTTCTTTAAATCTGCCCATATTAAGTGCAAAAAGCCCTCCGACAATATCTCTTGCAACTACAAGCAATCCGGCAGAATCATAGTTCATCGCCTCAGCAAAATTTAATACGCCGTACCTTTCGGATGTTTGCCCAAGAACATATACCCATTTATCAATAACTATCCCGCAAGTGTTAATGATAATCGCTCCGAAAACAGAGTCCGGGCTTGCGCCAAGTTCATTTATTTCTTTAATGCCCCTATCTTGCGCACCATCATATATTTCAACAGAACGGTCTGCTTTTTGAAACATATCTAAAAGCCGTTGCCACATAACTTATAACTCCTGACACTTCATTTTTTCATCAGCATATTGGAACACTTTATCCCAAAGCTTTTCATAGTTATCGTTAATCGAAAGTTTTGAGTAGCATAAATCCCAATTCGCTTGAGAAGAATCGCCTTCTAACATGGCTAATGTATCTGCTTCCTCGAATATACCAATATCTCTAAGTGCGTCTATAACATCCCTATAAGACTTAAAATCAAGTCCATTCATCGCCAGTTCTGTGTCATAATCAATAACTGTAATGATATTCCTAATCCATTTAGGATAATTCGGCAGCTGTTCTCTAACCTCTGCATGCTCATAAATGTCTCCCAGCTCCTGTACGAATTTCTCCCCGCTATTACTCTTTGATAAAGCTTCATCGATATAGTTCACGACTATCTCCCTATAGACCCTTGATCCATCTTTTCATTTAGCAACTCTATATAATTATTGATATCTTCATCCTTGCAATTCATCTTTGGTTTGAGAAACAGCAAAGCTTTCTCAATTGTTTTAATCCAGAATGATTCTTTTTCCTTTTCATCCATACCGCTATAGCTATCAAAGTCAAACGGAATTACTATTTCCGGATAACCGGGCGACAGTTCCGAATAGACGCGTATATTTTGAGCGGAGTCGGAACATTTTATATTCAGCTGTTTCAAATATGCATTATCGATATACTTTACCTTTTGGGCAAATACAAAATCCAAGAAATTAGAATCTGCCCTTAATTGTCCTGTTCTTTCTCTTGTTTTTTCTGTGTCACCTAAGTAATCAGAATACACGTTTATACTTTTTAATCTCATATTTAGTTACAAGCTCCGATTTGCCTATTAAAAATAATGCTCCATCAAACGATCAACCCATTCCGGAACTGAAGTATCTTTCCTGTCATATACAGGGTAATATGGCTTTATATCTAAAACAGGAGTGCCATCTACAGCATCAAGTCCTCTAACAATAAGTGTATCTTCAGAAACAGAGATCACTTTAACGGAAGTCATTCCGATACGGTTAGGTCTGTCCTTTCCACGTTGGGAAAAAATACCGACTAATGGCATATCATCTCTATTCTGAGGTCTCCTTTGAAGGTGCTTTTCCTTTTCATACTTTGCTTTATCAAGATGATAAATAATAATCACATGAGAAAAATCTTCAAGTCCCTTCAAACCTGAAATATACTCTTCATTCAAAACTATAGAAGAAATATCTTCTCCCCAGGAAACATCTTTTCTGTCCTTTACTTCATTTCTGACATAGCCAATTGGCTCCATTTCGATTGTCATGACCATTCTCCTCATATCCCGATTTGCCTAAGTTTTTATCCGATAAACTAATCATTATCCCCAACAACCCAAATCAATTCTTCAGCCGGAACAACCTTGTATTCGCCCACGCCTTTCCCTACACGAAGGTAAACATTTTTAATACCTGCCTGAATGATCATTCTGGCACATAGCGGACATGGCTTAGCTTCATGTATTGAGCTGTCTTCAGGGTTAATACCTGTAAGATATAAATCTGCACCTATAGTCTGCTCTCTGGAACAATTAAGTAACGCATTTGCTTCTGCATGAACAGCTCTGCAAATATCATATCCCTGGCCTTGATGAAAATTCTTTTCTTTTCTGGGGCAATATCCGATGTCACAGCAATTCTTCTTTCCTCTAGGGGCACCGTTATATCCTGTTGAAATTACGGCATCATCCCTTACTATAACTGCTCCATATTTTCTTTTTAAACAGGTACTGCGGTAAGCAAATACTTCTGCCGCATTCAAGTAGGCATCAATCTTTGTTACTCGCTCTTCATTAGAGTTTGTTATTACCATATTATTTCCTCATATATTTCTCATCCGATACATACTTTTGTATCACCTTATCGCTCCATATATGAGCTTCTATATACCGCTCCGGCCCATACTTTCCGTCATCATTCCAGTCCTGCGGCATACCATATTTCTTTATTATTTCCAGGATTTCATCGTACATGTAGACCTTTTTCCGGTACTCTTTGCCATCATTCACTCTGTCACTGAATGTAGGCATTGAGTCACCATAGGTAAAAGAAACTGTCCGCAAGTCAAATTCCTCTACCGGAATTTTGATATATCTACACTCTTCAAACCATGTTGATAACCATGGACTGAATTCCAAAACCATATAATGAGGCGAATCTATCTCCATAATTCCGCCCTTTTTGGCAAATGCTTCCCGAAGCATTCGCTCGCAATTATGTCGATATTGTACGTATTTATCATGTCTTAATGCGCATTGAGAATTGGGGCGTTCTATCTTTATCCTCTCAATAACTTCTCTGGCTCCATCCTGAGATATAGAAGTCAGGCTTTTAAATGGACCCGATCTGGCATCATAAAAATGATATAGAAACATAATTTCTCTACTTTCTTCTAAACAAGTTTCCTTGCTTTTATGCAAAAAGAAATCGGCAACATTTGGGCTTTTCTTGTCTTAAGATCCGTTTTATCTGCCGCTTCCTCGGAATCGGTGTCGCTCTCTTCAATGAGCTGCTCTATGACAAATCCAGCCTTGGCCAATGCGTTTATGTAAGTTGAAATCTTACGATTGCATAGTATGATTTCGCTGTCGTGAACCGGCATCGTAAAGTATGATTCGTCAAAGTAGCTTCTTGTCATCACAAGCTTATCGCCTTCTATGACATCTTCCCCGTCCTCACAAGAGCGCGCTATGCAGTAGTTCAGCGTATGGTGCCAGCTGAAAATGAATATTCCGTCTTTCTTCAGATACGATGCTATTTTATCAAATGTCCCCTGCAAGTCTGTAGTCCAGCCTATGCCATAGATAGAATACACATAGTCGAAATATTCGGGAGGAACATCCAGTGTGTCCTCCATTCTGGCGCATTGAAGGTGTGCTGAGTAACCGTTTTCTTTTAACAGCTTAGATGCATTCTCAAGCTGCTTCTCGGAAAGATCTATTCCCCACAGTTCTCCTGCGCCTCTTTTCGCGTTATAAAGCAGCGAATGACCGCTGCCACAGCATATTTCCAGCATCTTCTTACCGGTTGCGTCCCCAAACAGATGCAAGTCGTCTTCCGTAGGAAAGCGAACGCCGTACTTCGGAAGTGCAGTCGTCCCGAACCACAGGTCGGCGTGGTCATTCCAGTAATTTTTATTGATTTCAATTATTTCCTCGTTACCCATATGTACCCCTCAAATTACAATTTCTGTAAATCCTATGCTTTCTTTCTCAAAAGAACAAACGATAGTTAAAAACCTGTCTCTCCGCTACGCGCGATAAATCGTTAATGTTTGCTTTTCTTATCATGATAATCACTTTTCCTGCAAACTTGAATTTACTAATCTGTTGCCGATACGAGCACCACAACATATCTATCCATGCTTTTGTCATAGATACTATAACAACATGCGCCGTACCATTCATGCCCATCATCAAAAAATTCTGACCAGTCAGTCGTCCATTCATATATCTCAAGTATATCCGTACCGTTTGGAAAAAGAATCTCATTAATTTTTTTAAAATCATCCGGCTTTTTTCTTTTGCCATGTATCGGTTCCATAAGAGCGTACCAATACGGAACCGTCGTACCAAAGTTATCATCATTCGGCTTCCATTCTGCATCGTAGATGGCGTTACCGTGATAATCGGTATTTATTACATCGGGGCAGTAGAAAAAAGCATTAGTATCTAAAGATGTCGGTTGAGCCTTATCAATATCATAGGTCAACGGGTACAACCGTTCAAAGACAGCAATCAAGGCCTTCCTGTGAGATTGCAAGCCTTCATAAGGCTTATCACTTTTTAACAGATGATATTCAACCTCACCCACAAAATGGTATTCGCAATCAGAATCATATTGTTTTATGTAATCATAGAAAATGTCATTTTTTACTTCATTCATAGTAGATGTCCCATAATTGCACTTCCACATAAGCACATTTTCCGAGAGATTCCTTAAAAAAAGCCTCCGTCGAGCCGTTACATGCTTCAATTCGTTCAAGGAGCATTTTCTTCGTCAGAACAATCGGCTCCTCGCCATGCACTATCAGCGCGCAACTGTCACCCAGCGTAAAGCTGACCTGATCATCGGGAATGTTCTTTAGATCAATAATAATCTTATCACTGCTGTTGAACCATTCTCTGAGATATTCGCATTCCATAAGGGTAAAAGAAAAAGGATGCTCAAGCTTCGGTTTTCCGCCTAACCCAATAAATCTTTCTCGTACAAACGCATCTGCTTTCTTTCGTGCTGGATAGTAATTCTCGAAATCGGCAAATCGCCCGAAGCTGGTAGTATCAGGATGTAAATCGGCAAGTTCTTTTGCCTTGCGAAAAGCCTCCTCCTTGGGAAGAAGCATTATATTCTTCCAGGGATTTGTTCCCGGATAGTAATAATGTGTTATGTATAGCTTATCCATAATGGTTGCTTTCCTTTGATGTACACATTCTCACCCCAAAATCCAAATTATACAATCAACTGTCGGTATAGTACGCTACCGAATTGTTCGTCCAAACGTGCTCTTCTATATTATTTTCTGCATTACTACAGCGTCTTTAAACACACCGTTTACATAGAAATAGTCTTTATATATTCCTATATCGACAAAGCCCATTTTATGGTACAAATTGATGCCTCTTGTATTTTCAGAGATTACTTCAAGCTCTATGACTCTAAGCTTCATCTCCCTTGCTTGCTCGATAATTTCTTTTAACATTTCTGTTCCTATTCCACGGTTCCAGCAGTCCTTTCTTACCGAAATCGAGAACTGGGCTCTGTGGCGAATTCTTGCCGGATAATATCCGTCTAATTCTGCCCTCGCAATAATCTGCCCGTCTTCAAGAGCTATCAGAATAATGCTGTTCTCCGACTCTTTAGTCATAGCCAGTTTCCGCTTTACGCCTTCAATCGGAACAGTGAATTCATCTTTTCCATATAACATGTTGTCGGATTCGCCATTTACCTGATTCAGATATGAAATCATTTTCTCGGCATCATCCGGAACAGCCTCTCTGATTATATATGAGTTATCCATCCGATTCCTTAACCCTCCTATAACTGCATATATTTATTCAATGCTTTGGTTAGCAGCGTCGTATCCGTTCTCAAACTCTCTGCCTTTATCGTATGCCTCAATCTCAGATGCCGACAAATCGCCTTTCCCGTCGTAACGATAAAAGCGGCCGCCGTCGGCTATAAACTCCAATATGCAGTAGTCTTCATCTTCTACACCCTTCGGGTAGTACTTTTCATCGCCTTCATTCCAAAGAAGCTCTCTATACTCCTTCTCAAAATGAACTACAAATTTACCAAACAGACAGAGCCCCTCAAACGTCGAATCGTCAGCGAAATAAAGACAGGCATTATCGTTCTTTTGCAGACTTTGAACGTGAGCCGAGCTTGTATTGGTAGAAATCAAGTGTCTGCCGAGTCCCTTGTGCCATACGCAGAATACTCTTCGCACATTCTGCCTGCCGGCTTCGTCGGTATAGCCAATCGTTGCGCAAAGAGAACGATTGACGAGATTCATTAATTCTTCTTTTGTCATATTTACCCCCATAAGTTTTATATAGTCTATCAAAGATGAATCTGAAACCCTTCGAATTCAAAAACACCTTCGCCCTGTTTTAATCTGCCATTCTTATCTAAAGATTCAAACCCGAACTTTATATTATCAATGAACGAAGGCTTGATGTTCAGTTCATAATGCCCGGGATATATACTGTCTATTTCGTATTTATCGAGTTTCATTATTGACCTATAGTAGGCTTGCGGATCTGTAGTAGGATAAAATGCATCGAGACAGCCTTTATAAATAAGGTCCCCGGAATACAGTCTTTTCTTATCAGATTCGTAAAAGCAGCAGTGGCCGGGTGAATGACCCGGAGTGTGTACCACTTCAAGAGAACGTCCACCTATATCCAGAATATCTCCGTCGCGTAACAGCCTATACGGTTCACCCTGAAATAGCTGATAATCGTTTATGTTAAACTCTGCCGGAAATTCACAGGGCTTCTCCGTTAAATTCTTCTTCACGGCTTGCAGTGGTAACGGAAATTTAGTTGTAATCCATTCTTTCTCCAGTTCGTGAACTGCAAATTTATCAAATAACCCGTGTCCGCCGATATGGTCCCAGTGGACGTGAGTCGTTAAAACCGTCACAGGCAAAGAAGTCAATTTATCGACAACTTTCCGAATGTCGGAAACACCCAAACCGCTATCTATAAGCAAAGCTTCTTCGGCTCCGCACAACAAATAGCAATGGGTTTCTTCCCAATGTTTGTATTCACTGATTATAAATGTTTGCGAATCTATCTTTTCAATAGTAAACCAATCATTCATACTATCCACCGATTATCTTGTGTTCCTCAGCCACCAATATCATCAGCAAACAAATCCGGCACACCTTTCTCCTTCAATGAAAGGCTGCCTGCATTTTGCCTATCTATACTCGAATCAATCGCAAGAGTATCCGGGTTCTTTGTACAGGTTTTCTTTGTCAGGAACAATCTTTTTGTCCCAGACTGATTCTTTCCAGTCGTCTTCGGCTATTTCTTTAATGGCTACCGAAACGCTTGATGTCTTGCAGCCAAGACTTTCTGCTATTACATCAGCTATTTTCTCGGCACAGGCCTTCTTTTGTTCATCACTTCTGCCCGGAAAGCAGTTGATCTCAACATGTGGCATGGGCGCCTCCTTTATAAATTTGAAGTTGTTCTCTTTGACATGCGAATCTGATATTGAGTCAAATTTGCGTGTCCACATCTGCGTGACAAAAAGTTAAAAGCATGCGAATTTCGTGCCTATTCTTTTCCTCATGTATGTATCTGTTACATATTCGAAACGCGAACATGCGAATAATGATTCATGATGTTTTTGCATGTATTACCTTACATGCTTATTCTGCTCGAGGGTCACTTCGCATGTATTCATTTGCAACCAATCCAAAATATGAACATGCGAATTTAGCTTCGTTGAGATCTCGCATGTCTTAACCAATAATTATGTAAAAATCCATACACGTATATTCCAACCACTTGTCTGCTCGCATGTAATAATATCCATAAGAAGGATATCGGCCATACAAATGTCGATTTTTGTATCATCCTTTAAGTTTCACCGACATAATATGTCTGGTAGGCCAGAACTCATATAGGTGGAGCGTGGTGACTGTTCCGGTTGGAATCGGCAGTTCGCTTAATACTATCTGTGTGGCCTCGGCTATTACGTCGGGCTTGTCTATTATCATTGTAGTGTGGGCCGACCAGCCAAATGGGTCTTCGCTGTCCATGAATTCGTCCTTCAAAAGAAGCATTTCCTTGCTCACTTCCGGTGCCACAAAAAGAACGTCGTTCGCAGGCAGTCTGAAAAGGCCTACGTGGTTAAACTCTGCCTTGAAAGGCTTGTGAGTGTCAGCTATCCGGCGAAGGCGTTCCTTGAGCTCTTCTTCTTTGGCTGTGTTGTAGGAACCCATGGTGAAATGCATGGGGATGTCCTTGGTCTGAACGCCGCTAAAGCCTTTTTCGTATAATTTGTTCTGTATTCCGGACAGGAGTTTCTCCGTATCGTCATCATATCCTGCAAGGACATATAAAGCCTTGTCTGCCATGGCATTATCTCTCCCGATTCATTTAAAATTTGTAGCGCATGTCGCGGTATCTGTGTTCTTTGTCCTTAAAGCCAACCTTGGCGTAGATCGGGTATCCTGCGTCGGTAGCTGAGAGGTCGATGCGGCCGAGGCCTCTTCTCTTACCATATTCCACAAGATTTTTCATAAGCTGAGTGCAGATTCCCTGCCCGCGGTAAGCAGGCTCTGTGTAGACGCTCAGGACGTCGGCGTACAGGCCGTTTAAAAGGATTGAATTGGCGGGCATTTCGATGATGTGCAGGTATGCGACGGACACGATTCTGTCGCCCTCCTTGGCCACAAAAGCAATCAGCTCGGTGCCGAGTTTGCGATTGAAATAGTCAGGGAGCTGTGCCTCCATACCTTTTCGCTCTTCGTCGGTAACCGACCCGAAATCATCTATCATATATTCGATACGCATGCGTATCAGTTCGTTAATGTCTTCCCCGGTAGCTTCACTGTATACAATACTCATTTTCTTAAACTCCTATGTCCCATATTATATCTCATTGTTCCTGCAAAAGCACGAAAAAAAGGCGCCATTACATTGTAACAGCGCCACCTCGCACTTACATATTCTTATTTCATGATTTAAGTCTTTCTTTGTCCTTATACATTTCTTTGTCGGCTCTCTCAAACACATCCGATACAAAGGCGTCGCTCTCAGGCTTGTATTCAGACATTCCGGCGGACAAGATTACTCCGGCTCCCACTCGCTTGTTTTCAAGGACCTGATTGCGCAATTTGTCCATCAGCTCATATCTCGTTGTGTAATCATTTCCGCGAAGGAAAACTACGAACTCGTCACCGCCCACTCTGAATACAGGGCTGTGTACAAAAATGTCACACAAAAGGCGCGCTGATGCCTTGATATATTCATCACCTGCGGCATGTCCCTGAGTATCATTAATCTGCTTTAAGTTGTTGGTATCGCATACCACTAATGCAAATGTCAGATAATCCATACCGTTGTCGATGTTTCCTTGCGCAGACTCCTCCAATTCCTTGTATGCGGTCTTGTTCTTGATACCGGTAAGTTCATCACGTCTGGTAAGTTCTTTTTCCGTCTTTAATTCTCTAAGATGCTGCCTCTCTCGCTTAACTTCGGCATCGATGTCCTCGACACCTATAATAAAGTGCGTACCGTCACTGCTCTTTCGGACGCTCATCCTCGTAAACCGAGACTTGCCATCGTCCAAAATACGATAGTCTATACTATAGTCTTTACGGTTCTCAAGCCTTGAAATCATGTTGTCTTTATCAAGGAATTCCAGCACTTTGTCGCGATCCTGTTTATGAACAATCAGTGGAATGTTTTCGATAGAATCGCCAAAGAAATCATATCCTTCTTTCTCAATTTCCAATTTTCCGTATATGTTATTTACTTCATAACCGATATAAGAAGAGTCCGCCACATCCACGTAATAGATTACGTCATAGTTGGAAGCAAGGCTCTCCGCAATCTGTCCGAAGGTAACAGTCTTTTTCTGATTTTCTTTTTGTGCTTTCTCTGCGTTAAGTTCGTCTTCAATATCTTTTTCATAGAAGATAATATACTGACTGTTGCCGTCACGCATCATTGTGAACAGGAAGAATCGCGGTTCCCCGTTAATCATAACCCTGTATTTGAAGGAAAAAGAATGCCGTCCCTCAGTATTCTTAAACATGGTTTCTTTATTATAAAAGCTCTTGGCATACTCCCTGTCTTCAGGATATACGCACTTATCAATGCTTTCCATAACTTCAGCATAGAAGTCTTTGCCCAATTCCGTTGCGCCTAAAGTCATGTATTTGCTGCTTTCGGTAAAAGAAAGGTATTCGCCCGAATCTATTTCAATGTAGAATATGGCTTCATAATCTTCCGCCATTACGGAGGCAATGTGGTCATGTATTTCTTTTTCCTTCTTTTCACCGGATAACACAAAAGAATGAACCATGCAAATACCAAGCATGAGTCCTATGGCATATGAAGGTAAAAGGGCAAAAAGAATCTGGAATACAAGGAATACCCCCAGGACCATACTTGTTGCCGCAACTACTTTGTATCTGAATTTTTGGCGTCCGGTGCTTTTGGCGGCAACGCACATCATGTAGCCCGAAACTACCGCATAGAAAGCAATCTGCAGAAAAAATGATATATTTCTTCCACACTCACCGACGTATTCATGAGCTTCATTATAAGAAAACATGAAATGATGATAACGATTGGCAATAAGGCATATTAGCCCTATTACGAACAGCACCCACACTCCGTAGAGCAGCACCGCGCTGCGACGGCCGCCCTTGTCAAGGAACGCGACTATGTATCGCGTCCATGTCAGCATGGTTAAGAGCATGAACATGAAATAGAAAACAGTCAAAAAATAAATAATCGGAAACAGCGCCGTTATATCGTGGTGCTCGTATAAAATCCCCCATGTCATATCCACGATAAAATAAATACTTGCGGCAAGAAGAAATAAATTGTATCGAACCGGCACCGAGTTCTTTGCATCAGATTTCTTTTCAATAAATCCGTACCTTTTAAGCGACTCTCCATTTAATATTATGTTTATTATCAGCAATGACGCCGGTACCATCGCGTATAACATTTTATTATAGGACCTCCATGCCTGTTAATTATCCGAGCTTAATTCTTATGCTCCTCTCACTTCACTCGGACTTGATAATTATAGCATTTGACCTATTACACATATGTTATCGAGCGGTGCCGCTTAACGCCTAAATAAAAAGGAATTCGGCCGGTGGCCGAACTCCTTGGGAAATTACCATTTCTATAGTGCCGATATGACTTTATGTATCTATGAGCGGATGCTCGTCCATGTACCTTTCGGTTGCAAGGACGTTGGGCACAGAGTGCTCCAGTTCTCTTGCGTATAAGTAAGTAAAGTAAATTACATCTTCAGTGCTGATGGCGCCGTGCGCCTTGAAGTGCGCCAGCGCAAAATCTTTTAGATGAAGGCAGGCAGCCACTGCGAGCTGTGCCTGGCCGTAATAGTACTCATCGTATGCGGAGCCGCAGAAATAGATGTAGAGGAAATAGTGAAGAATCTGCTCGGTCACAATGTCCCAGTCCATGCCTTGAGAGGAAAGGGAAGCCCTCATTTCTTGGTCCAAGGCAGCCTCATCCTGCGGGCAGTCTTTGTACAGTGCTTTCTCTGTCGTCTTAAGCACTTCTTTAAACTCGTCGCCGGTGTATTCCCACTTTTTCATGACTTTGAAGAGCTCGTAACGGTTCGAAGAAGTGATTTCCAAAGGCTTATAGTCTGCTGCTATTGCGCCTTCAACATCCACTGATTCTATGTCGCCGTCACTCATTAAAACGTCATCGGTTTGATTCTGGAATTCTCTTGCGATTGCAAGAATCCTTCCTGCTTTCGTGGCAAAAGAAAGCGTCCTGTTAAGCACGATTTTAAAGAATTCTTCACGAAGCGAATATAACTTTATGTAAACCAACTGTTCCTCGCTGTCATATTCTTCCGTATCAGTTTCTCTATCTTCCACCGTTCTGTAAGTCACGGGTTCTTTGCGTTTAAGAAGGTACTGCGCGACTTCGGGGCACGAAATGCTGAGGGAATACTCGCGCACATTTTCAAACTCCTCGATGTGCCTGGGAAAAAGCCTGCAAGTGTTGCATAAGATATCTTCGCCATGCTCCAGAATCAGCTTGCAAAGGCCCTTTTCGTTTAGGTTCTTGCATCGTTTTTCTTTGTCCTGATAGAAGCACTCGTGCTTAAAATCAACAGTCTCAATCTTCTTGTCGCGATACTGCTTTAATGCATCCTCATCAATCTCTATCTGCCAACCGGCGCAGCAAGTCTCGGGGCACTTGTCGGCTATGCATACAAAGTTATCATAATAATCGGGGTAGGTACGTTTCATATGTTAAATTCTCCTATGCGGATTATACCATAAGTGCCGCACGGCTAGTGATTAATTGCGAAAAAAATACCTCCACCACATTTCTGCAGTGAAGGTATTAATCTTTGTAAACAATTATTACTTATTTCCGCTTCTGCTGATTTCCAGAATCTTATTAAGAATTTCTTTTGTGGCAGCCATGTCCTTCTTGCAGTCTTCACTGATCTCGATGGCGGACTGGGAAGATGCCGCAACTTCTTCGGATGTAGCTGAAAGGTTGCTGATTGCGTCCATAACTGCGGTGTTGGCTGTTACACAGGCATCAACGTTGTCGGAGATTTTGGTCGCCCTTGTGGTGAGGTCCGAAACTTTTTCAAGGATGACTGCAAATTTCTCGCCGGTCTTAGAGATGATTTCTCCCTGCTCATTAGCGGATTCAACGCTCTTATTCATATTATCGGAAGCAGTATTGACCTTGTCGATAAGATCGTCGATGGTGGATGCAATCTGCTCGGCAGATTCCTTGGTATGCTCGGAGAGTTCTCGTATTTCGTCCGCAACGACCGCAAAGCCTTTTCCTGCTTCTCCTGCTCTGGCTGCTTCGATGGAGGCGTTTAAAGCAAGGAGGTTTGTCTGTCCTGATATAGAAAGAATTGCGGCTACGATATCTTTTACCGTGCCTGCAGACTTTTGAAGGTTTAGGGTCATCTCGGCAGTCTCTTCGTTGATGACTGAGGCTTCCCGGGCCTTAGTTGTCAGTTCTTTTACCAAAGTGTTGCCGTCTTTAATGTTGGCGGTAACTTCGTCTGCGTTGCTGCGCATTTCGGTTGACTGATGGGCAATGTCCTCAAGCGATTCCGTGATGTTTGCATTCATCTCGGTCTGAGTCTGAATAGCCTCGGCAGTCAACGTCACGGATTGTGATATTTCCTCGGAAGCGTCGGCACTGGATGTAACCTTCAAAGAAAGCGACTCCATAGCTTCGTTGGCTTCCTCTAATTTTTCACCGATCTGAACACCGATTGACTTAATGATTTCGGCATCTTTCTTTTGCCTTTCGGCGGCTTCCTGTATCTCTTCAATGGTCTCGACGTTTTGTCTGTTACTGAGTCGTACGTAGAATACGACCATTAAGCCCATCAGCAAGGCAAATACCGCATCTGTAAATACCATATTTTGTCTCGCGGCACGTTCAAGTGACATATTTAAGAACAAAACGACATACAGTAAATTAATGCCAACCACAGCTCCTGCTGTAATACATGTGAGTTTGGGGTCGGTATAAAGCAGTACCAAAATCAGAAGTGCCGGTCCAAAAGCCCACATATAGGGCACATGAACGGAGCCCAGTATGACTACCAGATAGCCTGCCAGCATACAGCCCATACTGAGATACTTGCCCTTCTCGTCCCGATTGAACTTTATGAAGCTGAATACAAAAATTCCCAGGATGATGAATTGCAAAACCAGCATTGCAGCTGTGTTTAAGACGCCTACCCTTTCGGCTCTGTAGACAACGGTGGAAAGAATTTCAAAGACATTAATGATGAAAGCCAGTTTGAAGGCTAACAGGTTGCTTTCGTATACGTGTTTTTCTTGCAGACTCATATTTTTACCAATCCTTTCACCAAATATAGTATTAGGGAATGATTAAAAAAGCGCTAAATCGACCGTCCGTTGGCCTTTTTGGGGCGCGGGCAAAAGAAAAGTTCCTGCATCGGAGAAGATGAGGAACTTTCATACTTTATGTCGGTTTTGTGTATATTGTGTTTTTTTCTCAGAACTTAAGAATCGTCGCAAGGACTCTCTTTGCACATGTCAGGAGATCTTCGCGGCCGAGTGCTCCAAGCTCCATGGCCTGTTTAACGCGCTCCGGAAAGCCTGTCGCCATCTTAAGGTCGTTGCCCGCCAGGATTTCTTTGTACTGCTCGGAGCGACACCACCAGTCGGTCATGACAAGTCCTTCATAGCACCACTCATCACGCAGTATTCCGGTCAGAAGCTCTTTGTTTTCCGAAGCTCGCACACCGTTAATTGCGTTGTAAGAGGACATTATGGTATACGGATTTGCATCCTTAACGATAATTTCAAAAGCCTTTAAATATATTTCTCTTAAGGCACGCTCCGATACTCTCGAATCCGAATGTTTGCGGTTCGTTTCCTTGTTATTGCATGCAAAATGCTTGACGCATGCACCCACGTTATTGGTTTGTATGCCCTGCACTAAGGCTCCTGCCAGTTTGCCCGTAAGATAGGGGTCCTCAGAAAAGTACTCAAAGTTTCTGCCGCACATAGGGTTTCTGTGAATGTTTATAGCCGGGGTAAGCCACACGCACAGATTGTTTTCTTTGAGTTCTTCGCCGCCCGCAAAGCCTACTTCTCTTGCGATTTCGCGGTTCCAGGAATTGGCTATTACAGTTGCGCTTGGGAAAGCGGTTGTCACAATTCCTGTTTCTTTGGCAATTCTTACTCCCGCGGGGCCGTCAGCTGTCTGCGCATTTGGGATGCCGTACTCGGGCATGTTACCAAAGCCATACACATTGCCGACACCCGTATTGGGCTGTCCTCCTATCAAAAAAATGAGTTCATCATCACTTAGTTTCGAAACAAATTCATCAAGGGAAACCTTCCCGTCTGCCACGTCCTTAAGGGGATGTACACCTTCTTTGACGGTCTTCATCAGGAGATGCCTTGACACGTGACGAACTTCGGGCGCAACAGCCTCTTCAGTACCGGGCACCATCTTTTCTAAAAGGCATTCGTTTATATCCTTGTGGGGGCCCTGAAGCATTTCTTCGTAAGAGCCGTCGCTTCTCATTCGCTTTGTAAGCTCCGAAGGCACTACCTTGTGTGAAAACCTGCTCAATACTTCATCCTGCTTAAGCACATACTCATAGTCAAGCTTGCGGGCTGTACGTACATTGGCTCCGAGATAAAACTTGTAGCGGCCTGCCTCCAACACGTATGAAGCTTCGCATACCTTTCCAAGATCGTCATAGGAAGCCAACAAGTACCTGCTCACGTGCAAAGAAAGCACCGTACTCTCTCCGGGCTTAAGCTCCTCAGTCTTGGCAAAATCACCCAAAATCCTGGCCGCCTTACCGAGTTTGCCCTGTGGTGCCGACACATATACCGCTGTCACGTCCTTGCCTTTCACAGAGCCTGTATTGGTCACTTTTACGTCTATATCGAAGCCGTCGCCGGCCTCACAGGCCCTTACCGTCTCTTCCTCAAAAGAAGTATAGGAAATCCCGTATCCAAAGGGATAAATGACCTTCTCTGCCGCTCCCGGTATCGTTTCAAAATACCTGTAGCCCACGAAAATATCTTCGTTATATTCGACATAGTCAAAAGAATCATGAAAACCTTCCGTAGACGGATAGTCGGACAGTTCACCCGCAAAAGAATCCGCAAGTTTTCCCGAGGGAGTTTCGTAGCCCAAAAGTATGTCTGCTGCCGCAAGCCCGCCTTCCATACCTGCCTGACCCATGTATAGCGCCGCCGAGATTTTCTCATTATCACGTATCCATTTACAGTCCGTCACGCCGCCCGTATTAAGCACCACGACTACTTTATTAAACTTTTTCGTGACAGCCTTTATCATTTCTTCTTCGGCAGTTGACAGATAAAAATCGCCCTTGGGAAACAGTCCTTCTGAAAGTTTAGGTAAACTCGGAGTCTCCGGCCAGGGATTGAATTCGTTGTTGCATTCTATGCTGCAACGGTCCCATCCTTCAGCCGAATAACGGTTAAACACCATTACCGCAGTATCGGAAAAATCGGCTGCGGCCGCCAGAAGTTCATCAGACACTATGGGTTCAGCCGTCATACCCGGTATGAATCCTTCTTCATACTGCTTATTCAGTTCTTTTCGGTAAAAATCCGCCAGGGGTTCAAAAGGCTTTACGCCTCGAAACTTAAGTCCTTCATAAATGGAGCGCACATACGCGCAGGACACATCTCCCGAGCCGCCGCCGCCTTTTATGTACTCAACCGATGCCTTTCCAAGCAGAACCACTTTTCCCTTCGGATTAAGCGGGAGTGCCGAGCCGGTGTTCTTTAACAGAACCATGCCTTCTACGGCCGCCCTTCTCGCTATGTCTATGTGTTCGGGGCTTGCTGTAACCCGTCTGCCTTCATAAAGTGGAAGCGCAGGCTGGTAAAGAAGCCTAGCCCATTTTTCCATATCGTTCTCCTTTAATTACAGATTTTCGGCCTTTTCAGCCCAAGTCCTCACCGTTGCTTTCTATACAATTTTTGTACCAGAAGAAAGAATCCTTCTTTATACGCGCAAGGTCCTTAAGATCCTTCTCATCTCTGTTGATATATATAAAGCCGTACCGCTTGGTAATGCCCTGATGCGTTGAGATAAGGTCAAAAGCAGACCAGGGCGAATAGCCCATAAGGTGTACTCCGTCCGTTATCGCTTCACGGCAGGCAATAATATGCTTTCTCAGATAATCAATACGGTAATCATCATGCACCTTGCCGTCTTCGGTAAGCTCGTCCACTACGCCGCAGCCGTTCTCTGTGATAAGAAGGGGAAGTCTGTATCTTTCCCAAAGCTGTCTAAGGGTAAGCCTGAGTCCCACAGGGTCGATGCCCATATGGTAGGATGTGGTTTCCTGCAGAGGATTGTCCACACTTACCGCCATGCCGGGTTCAGTCTGCATTCCAATCATGAATTCTTCACGGTTTGCCCCTTCTTTGCGACCTGCAGCCTTAGCCTTCTCTCCGTCTTCTATGGACACAAACTTTACGGTTGCTGCTCCGTAGTAATTAAAGGCTATAAAATCGGGATGAGCATTCTTCATGAAATTAAGGTCTTCATCGGTAATATCAGGCATGCAGCCTCTCTGGCGGAAATACTCGCATAAAGCTTCCGGATACTCACCGAATACGATGGTATCAAGATAAAGTCTGTTTCTGAACTGGTCGTAATCAGCAGCCGCAAGATTATCCAAAGGAGCTGAACTTGCGGGATAAACGCAGCTGATATTGGGAGCAGGCGCTATCTTGGCACTGCAGAGTTCATGGCAACGGATGGTTGCTTTTGCCATTGCCACTATCATATGGTGATTGGCCTGAAAGCGTTCTTTGTCATCCTTGTGCTCGCCCATGTTGTACATCGTCATCATGTTCTGCTCATTGATGGTGAGGAAGTACTTAACTTTGCTACCGTATTCACGGAAACATACTTCGCAGTAGCGTACAAAGTCGTCGATACACCTTCTGTCGGTCCAGCCGCCGTATTTGTCCTGAAGCGCCTGAGGAAGGTCGAAGTGATAAAGCGTGATTACGGGCTCGATACCATACTTCAGACACTCATCGATAACTTCATGGTAATGAGTCACTCCCTTGGGATTGACCTCTCCGTCACCGTCGGGAATAATGCGTGTCCAGGGGATTGAAAAACGAAACTCCTTAAATCCCATCTCCGCCATAAGAGCGATGTCTTCTTTGAAGCGATGATAATGGTCGGAGCAGACCTTCCAGTCGCTGTTGCCGGGTTCAATGGGCTTACAGTCCTGTACTGAAGGGCTTTTGCCGTCTTCGTCCCATGCTCCCTCGCACTGATAAGCCGAGGAGCTTGCGCCCCACAGAAAATCCTTCGGGAACGGTTTTAATGTTTTATATTCCATTTTATTTTCCTGCCTTTGTTTTTATTTTTAACCCTTTACCGAACCTATCATTACGCCGGTAACGAAATACTTCTGTACGAAAGGATAAAGAATCATCATGGGGATGGTTGAAATCATTATGGTCGCGTACTTGATAAGCGGGCGGAATATCATTACATCCTGCCCGTCAACATCCGCTATGATGGAGTTTTCCGTTGACTGAAGCACTATTTCGCGCAGTGTAAGCTGCAAAGGATACAGATTTCTTGATTTTTGTAAGTACAAGGCCGCATTGAACCAGGAGTTCCAGTGCTGAACCGCATAAAACAGCACTATTACCGCTATGATTGATTTGCTGACCGGAAGAATGATTCTTGTGAGAATCTTTATTTCGCTGGCTCCGTCTATTCGCGCCGCATCCAGCATCTCTTCGGGAATCCCCGCAAAAGAAGTCCTCATTATGATGATGTTATAGGCCGACAGAGCTCCGGGTATGATGAGTGCCCATCTGGTGTCCATCATTCCCAGTTTGTTAATTACCATGAAAGTGGGTACGAGACCGCCGCTGAATATCATGGTAAAAACGATGAACAGAGCAAAGGGCCTTCCAAACAGCAGGTCCTTCGTGCTCATGACATAGGCTGCCAGAATATTTAATACAAGTCCGAACAGCGTTGCTGCTGTAACATAAATAATAGTGTTGCCATAGGATCTTATTATTGTGGCATTTTGCATTATCAGCTTATATCCACCCAGCGTAGCCTTGCCGAGAGGCTTAAGATACAGTCCGCTTGTTGCTGCCACCTTTAAAGGATCGCTGATGGAACCCATTGCCACATGCCACACCGGCAAAAAGAAAATAATGCACAGTGACAGCAAAAATATCGTATTGAATACGGCAAATATTTTTTCGCCTTTTGAACGTCTTTTCATGCTTCACACCGCCTTACCATATACTTGTTTCATTGACCTTACGGCTTATGAAATTGGCTGTACAAAGGACTATCAGGTTAACAATGGAGTTAAAGAGGTTTACAGCGGTTGAATAGCCGTAATCCGCATCCAGAATGCCTACTCTGTACACATAACTTGCGATAACGTCACCTGTTTCGTAGGTCGAAGGGCCATACATAAGTATTATCTTTTCATAGCCCACACCCATAATCTGGCCAAGTCTTAAGATTAACAGAACCACTATGGTGGGCGCTATTCCCGGCAGAGTTACATGAAGTGTCTGCTGCCAGCGGTTTGCTCCGTCTATCCTGGCGGCTTCGTAAAGCGTAGGGTCTATGGCAGCGAGAGCCGAAATAAAAATAATGGAATTGTACCCCAGATGCTGCCACAGGTTAGAGCCTATATACAGGCTCCTGAACCATTTTGCTGAGGAAATAACCGCTCCGCCGTCCCAACCAAAGAATGATGCTATATTGGTAATCAATCCGTTAGCCTTACCAAAATCGAACAGGATGGATACCACTACCACAACCGAAATAAAGTAAGGCAGGTACGAAATGGTCTGGACAGTCTTCTTGAATGCTTTGTTCCTTACCTCATTTAAGCAAAGCGCAAATATAATCGGTAGAGGAAAAGAAAACAGAAGTCCGTAAAAGCTGATTAACAGCGTGTTTTTTACCAGTCTCCAAAAGAAAGGGGACGTAAACAATCGCCTGAAATGCGCAAGTCCGATGAATGTACTTCCGAAAATGCCTTTCTTTATCTGATACTTTTCAAATGCCATGACTATGCCCAGCATGGGCGCATAGTTAAAGATCAGGAAATATAAGATTACCGGCAGGGCTATAAGATACATTTGCCAGTGTTTCTTAAAATCGATCCGGAGTCGTTCGTTAAACGGCTTTTTTATTACAGGTAAGAGTTTATTTGATTTCATTGCTTTCACCTTCCATATCATGGCAATAGTTTACATAAAGTGGAGAAAGCAGAAATCACTTTCTGCTTTCTCCGTCCATAGACGAAATCCCGAGCAGGATTATCTGTTGTTATAACGGTCTAAGCTTGACTGCTTAAGTGCGATACATCTTTCGATTCCCATGTCCTTAAGGGTCTGTCTGTATTCGTCATATTCGCTGAGAGGTCTCTCACCATTAATGAACTTAACTTCGTTTTCCTGAATATATGCTTCGATATCGGTGTAGTACTGCGTATATTCCGCTTTTTCCTCCGATGTCATGGTTACGGTTACAGGAATGTAATTCTTGGGCTCGTACTTGGACCATACCGCATAGGATGCTGCTCTTTCGGGAGGCATCTGTTCAATCTGGGAAGCCTCGCATCGGATGGGAGGGTTCTTTGCCCAGTACTTGGCTGCTACGGTAGCGGAGTCAAGACCGTCGGGGTTGTTGTAACGGAAATCATAAATACCTATACGGTGTCCGTCTGCTGCTTCGCTCCATACGACATCCTTTTCGCTGTCAATACCGTAGTTGGCGTTAAGGTATACGTCCTTTGCATAGAAGCTGTCTACCCAGCGGATAGCCTCTTCAAGGTGAGGGCTGTTCCGGTTAATTACAAGGCAAACTGCCTGAATATCACGATAGTTGTTGGCAACCTCTCTCCATGCGGGGTCGGGGTCGTTTTCATTTTTCTTGGGCTGAGGAGCTGCAACAGTCCAGAAATCGGGGTTGGCAGCGCCTCTTGAAATGTAAGCGTCAGTCATACGGGTACCCCAGTCAATAAGGGAACCGACCTTATCGTTAAGCATCATATCGTTGTCGGCAGCCACACCTGTTGACTTTCTGGTGGCAAAGTCGGGATCTAAAAGGCCCTTCTTGTACCAGTCATTAAGAAGTGTGAGGTATTCTTTGAACTCATCTTCCATGGGTCCGAATTTAACTTTTCCGTCTACCTGATAGAATCTGGGAGCGATACCGAAACCGGCCATGAATTCGCCGTGGTCGATACCGTTCTTGGAAGTATAGAAAGGAGCTTCGATTCCGAGCTGATCCTTGAATGCGGTAAGAACGGTTTCCCATTCGGCATAGGTCGTGGGAACATCCATGCCTACCTTGTCAAGGAAGTCTTTACGGATTGAAAGACCCTGGTCGGCGTAACCGCCTTCCATGTTGTCCCAGAAACTCCAGAAACCATACATCTTACCGGAGTCGGTATATACGTCTTTCTTTGCCGTTTCAATGCTGTTAAGCCAGCTTACGTAGTTGGGTGCCCAGTCGAGGTGCTCGCTGATGTCGGCTACATATCCGTCATCGATTGCCGCATCCATACCGTCACGGTACATCTGATGCTGAGGCTGAGTGTACATGATGTCGGGAAGGTCGCCTGTTATAAACAGGTTATTGAATGACTGACTTTCTTCGCCTGATGCAGGAACTATAAATTCAATGTGAATGTTTGTCTTTTCTTCAAGCCACTGGAAAAATTCGCTGTCATTGTAGTCAGCCAGTGTTCCCATGGAACTTGCGTTAGGATACCAGTAAGTAAGAGTAATCTTTTCATCACTTAAAGGATATGTCTGCTGGTTAACCTCACCCTTGTACACTTCGGAAGCCGGAGTATCTACGGGCGATTCTGCGGTTGAACCTGCGGTTGATGTTTCTGTCTTTGCAGTTGAGGCGGAAGCCGGCGTATCACTCTCTGCACTCTTGCTGCATCCTGCAAGAAGTGAGAACGCCATCGTTGCTGCAAGGAGCATTGATAAAGCCTTTTTTCTCATCTTTTTTCCTCCCAAATTTAGAAATAACCTTTCTTTTGGCTCAAAATTTTCGAAATCTCCGAAAACTTTTAAGTTATTTAAAGTATATGATTGGTTGTGCAATATTACAAGATACAAGTTCTCAAATTGTGCATATTTGTACATTATGTATCAGCATTGGGGTGTTTTTAGTGAAATCGACATCGTTTTCGCTTGCATTTCGCACAGACGAGAAGGTTGTTTTTGCGAAACTATTTTCGTTTACGGTCAAAAAAAAGACCGTTAAGGGCGATTATCACGTCAAACGGATGTCCTTCCCTAACGGTCCTTAATATCTGTTCGTTCTATCTTTTATGTAAGGAAATATCTTTGATAGTGTGGCCCTTTGAAAGCCTGCCCGGTACAATAACCTGCTCCACAAAGGTGGTTCTTGGGGATTCGATAAGCCCAATAAGTTTTTGGGCAGCTACGGTTCCGATTGTTTCCGAGTCCTGAACTATGGTGGCAAGCCTCGGATCGAGATACTGAAGCGATCTCATACCGTCAAAGCCCGCAACCGAAATATCCTCGGGAATGCTCAGTCCTCTTGCCCTGATAGCATTAAGACCGCCCATAGCGCCAAAATCATCCGAAAAAAGAATACATGTAGGCGGATTCCTGAGCCCAAGCAAAGACTCGGTCGCCATATAGGTGTCATCTACGCTTCTGTAAGGAACCTCCACGATATAGTCATCAGGTATCGTAATACCGTAGTGCTCCGCCGTGCGAAAGAAACCCACCAGACGACCGCTGGTAACCGCGGAAGGGCTTCCGTGGATATAGGCAATCTTGCGGTGTCCCCTCGAAATAATATATTCCATAAGTTCATTCATGCCGCCTACATTGTCAGACATAACGGATATCCTGTTATCGAAGACATGATCGATGGTCACGAGCGGTATGTCGCTTCTGATAAGTTCAAGTACCTCACTGCTCCCGAAATCAATCGACGCAAGTACCAGCCCGTCAAAGCCGTGGCGTCTGCAGGTTTCAAGATAAGTCATGCGGTTAGACTGCTTGGTGCTGCAATTGACAAATGTGATATCATACCCGTTGTCCTCGGCAGTCCTCTTAAAGCTGTCTAACACTCCGGCAAAATAATCGTGCATGAGCCCGCTGTTTGATTCGTCCACAAACAGCACCCCTATGCTGCCGATTCCCGAAGCATTGAGAGTTCTTGCCGACAGACGGTATCCCAGTTCCCTGGCAGCCTTCATGACCTGTTCTTTGGTTTCGTCGCTAACGTCCTTCTTATTATTGATAGCTTTGCTGACCGTCGCAATGGACACTCCGCATCTTTCCGATATATCCTTCAAAGAAGCCATTCGAAATTCCTTTCAAAGTCTCTAAATTTGTTTCGTCAATTAACTATACTTTGTACTTCTTTATTTTGCAAGGGTTCTTAAATACCCTTTCAGACTGCATCCTCATTCTATACTATCAACTCTCAAAAAACTTTGCAATGAACTCAAATATGGTGTCGGGCACGTCTTTTGGATATTTGCGAAAATAGTTTCGTTATTTATCGCAATATTTTTGCGCAAAATGCTTTTTTAGAGCAGTCAAAATCCACTATAAAGTCCTAAAAAAGACGCATAATGTACAAATTGATGAATAATTATTGATTATCGCTTGTTATTTTGTGCATATTGCCTTATACTGAATTCACGAAAAGACTTTCGGCGAGTTTCGGCATATGAACGTTGTCATATCAAAAACAACGCCGGCCAAAACCAAACGCAAGTAAAGGGATGGGGACAATGAGTAACAAAAAGTCAAAAGCCAAACACAAAACACGTCTGTCACTGAGTACCTTATGGAAACAACGATATCTTCTTGCCATGTCGATACCGTTTGTCATCTGGCTTATTATTTTCAAATACATTCCGCTTTGGGGATGGACCATGGCTTTCCAGGAAGTTAAGCCCGCTACATTCAATAAGCCAATCTTCCAAAGAGAATTTGTAGGCCTTGCCAATTTCGTAAAAGCCTTTAAGGACAGACTCTTTACGCAGACTATGATAAACACCTTGGGTGTTTCAATCATAGGAATAGCTATCGGAACCATTTCCGCAATAGTGTTCGCGATAATGCTAAACGAAATGAAGTTTCTTAAGTTTAAGAAAGTAACGCAGACCATTTCCTATCTGCCTCACTTCGTATCCTGGGTTATTATCGCCAGCATCGCCAAGAACGTATTTAACGACGGCGGCGTAATTGATACTTTATTCAACACAAACTTCCACCTCATGAGTACCAACTCTATATTGATATGGTTCGTCATAGTCTTTATCGATATCTGGAAGGAAGTGGGTTGGAATGCCATAATCTATCTTTCAGCCATGGCCGGCATCGATCCGGGGCTTTACGAAGCAGCTGAAATTGACGGAGCAAACCGCCTGCAAAGAATCTGGCATATTACCCTTCCCGGCATACGTCCCACCATTATCGTGCTCCTTATTATGAGCATCGGCGGTGCGTTGAATGTCGGTATGGAGCGTCAGATGCTCTTATCCAACCCTCTGGTAGAGGAACACACCATGGTTCTTTCGTGGTTCTCTTACAAACGAGGCATAGGCAACAGCGATTACGGTCTCGGTACTGCCATCGGTGTATTCCAGTCGGCAGTGGGCATAACCCTTCTTTTGATTGCCAATAAAATAGCCGGTCTCTTCGGTGAAGACAGACTGATCTAAAGGAGTGCGTTATGAGAAAAAAGATTTCAGCCATCGATATTATACTGTTTTTGGTGTTTGTGATAATCATCATCATAACACTCTATCCGTTTTTAAATGTCCTTGCCATTTCTTTTAACGATGCTACGGACACTATAAAAAACATTAATTTCATAATTCCGAGAATGTTTACTCTGTCAAATTACAAGTATGTATTCAAGGACTCAAACTTCGTAATGCCTTTTGTCACTTCTGTTTCCAGAACGCTGGTCGGAACACTCATCGGAGTATTTACCACTTCTATGCTGGCATACACTTTGAGCCGTAAAGACTTTGTTTTTCACAAGCCTTTCACGATACTCTTCGTAATTACCATGTATGTGGGCGGCGGTCTTATACCGGAATACCTGCTTATCATGCGTACGCTGCACCTTGGCAACAACTTCCTAGTTTATATCATACCGGGTATGATTTGGGTCTACAACATGATTCTGGTAAGGTCATACATCGACGGATTGCCAACCGCTTTACAGGAAGCTGCGAGGATTGACGGAGCCAACGATTTCCAGATCTGGTACAAAATAATAATGCCCTTATGTACCCCCGTTATTGCCACCATCGCTCTTTATTACGCTGTCGGACAGTGGAATGCTTTCATGGATACTTATCTGTACGCACAGAAGCTTCCGACCCTTCAGTTTAAGATGTACGAAATAATGAACCAGGCCACCATGAAGCTTGATGTTCACGGTTCCACAAACGTTACGACCGCTATAACTCCCATGTCGATACGTATGGCAGTAACCGTTGTGGCTACTCTCCCCATTGTTATCGTATATCCTTTCCTTCAGAAATACTTTATCGGCGGTATGACCCTCGGTTCTGTCAAAGACTGATTCATATTCGCAAGCAACCAAAAATTTAGTGCACAACCGGCGCTGCCGGAAATTATAAAGGAGGAATTTTATGAAAAAACGAATTCTGTCTTGTATCCTGTCCGGAATCATGGTAGTGGGATTGCTTTCAGGCTGTGGCTCCACTGGTTCAGGATCAACAGAAACAGGCTCAACAAATGAGCCTGCTTCAAACACTCAGGTAGAAGTCAGCAACAGTTCATCAGATGACAATGCACCTATTACTTTTACCTATTACAACGCAGACGGTAAGAACTCAAGCTGGGATAACCCCGTAGCAAAGGCTATCACCGAGGCAACAGGCGTAACCCTCGAGGTTTCTTATCCGGTATCTTCCCAGGGTGAGCCCAAAGAAGACGTAGCTCTTATGATTGCCAGCGATGAATTCCCTGACTTGATCTATGCCAAGGGTAGCGCAACCGACCTGTATGAGGCAGGCGCTTACATCGATATGACAGATCTTATCGAGCAGTACGGTCCCAACATCAAAAAAATGTATGGCGACGAATTGGAGAAGTTAAAATGGGGCGAGGGCGATGACGGTATCTACCAACTCTCATACTCGGGTGTAGGTGAAAAAGACCTTACCACAGACGGCACGGCACAGATTCAGTGGGCTGTTATCAAAGAAAACAATTACGAGTACCCCACCACTCTTGATGAGTTTGAAAAGACCATCAAAGACTATCTTGCCAAGCATCCCAAGACTCCC
>JAEEGJ010002064.1_pt1 | contig 153092 bp, 130 predicted proteins | sample 8958761 | NCBI WGS metagenome assembly JAEEGJ01 (sample SAMN16246546, study PRJNA631951) | gut metagenome | biome: gut microbiome; feature: rumen; material: RS-attached | host: Bos | place: Iran: Karaj | collected 2018-10
CGTTTTTGTTAGCACTGCTACTTTTTCCTGGTCAGTCGGAGATTTAAAGTATTTTTATGAATATGCTAATCGAGAAAAACACCGATGGGGAATGTGTGAATTATCAAGAAATGATAAGTTTATATGGACTCCCGATATTCTTAAGGAGATGATTTGTTTGGATTCTAATTCATTAGAATACTGTATAGAAAATCCAAAATTAAGAAATATTCTGTTTTTGATACCAAACCATAGAGATTTAGTATTATCATATAATAACAATCCTGAATTTTGGTTAGAATTAAAAGATGGGGGAAAACAACCACATGGTGCATATAGCGACCTTTTTACTGTCGATCAAATAATAGAAAACAAAGATATTTGGGACAAACAGGTTGATGATAAATTATCATATATGCAGCGAAGACCTGACACTAATTATTATTATCATAGAGTTTTTACGATGTGGGATTACTTCTTGGCTAATAATGCTATTAAGCTTACTTATAATTTATGCAAGTGTTTACATCAAATAGATATAAAAATTGGTGGTGAATATGTACTAGAAGACGGGTATTATGAAAGCGAAAGTAATCGTAATATCAAATATAATGGGTTATCAGCTTTTTCTAATCATCATTTTGCAAGTAATGAAGATATTATAAGAGTGTGTGAAGACGAAGTGTTATTAAATGCCTTAATTGGCTCGAAAGGCGATCATAAACCGAACACTGATATTATAGATTATTTAATTGAAATGTTTTTTCTTGATTATAATATATCAGATTACATTTCAATAGTTAACAAGTTGTCAGATTGGGATAAAATCATCAGTTAAAGTCTGTCAAAAAGCTTATTCTTTTGGATAATTAATAACTTGATATAATTAATTGCATCAGCACTAATATCCAAATAATTTTGTACCTTTGCCCGCTGATTGTGAAACAACCCAATTTGTTAATATTCAACCAATTAAGAATTTATAATTAAAATTATGGCAGAAAAAAAATTTATGACTTGTGACGGTAACCAGGCTGCGGCCCATGTTGCCTACATGTTCAGCGAAGTCGCCGCTATCTATCCTATCACGCCCTCTTCCCCGATGGCTGAGTACATCGACGAGTGGGCTGCTGGCGGCAGAAAAAACATTTTCGGTGAGACCGTGAAGGTCGTGGAGATGCAGTCCGAGGCTGGTGCCGCCGGCGCCGTCCACGGTTCCCTCCAGGCTGGTGCTCTGACCACCACCTACACCGCATCACAAGGTCTCTTGCTGATGATCCCCAACATGTACAAGATCGCTGGTGAGCTCCTTCCCGGCGTCTTCCACGTCTCCGCACGTGCCCTCGCCGCTCAGGCTTTGTCCATCTTCGGTGACCACGCCGACGTGATGAGCGCCCGCCAGACCGGTTTCGCCATGCTGGCTACCGGTTCCGTGCAAGAGATCATGGACCTCGCTCCTGTGGCTCACTTGGCCGCTATCGAAGGTCGTGTCCCGTTCTTGCACTTCTTCGACGGTTTCCGCACCTCCCACGAAATCCAGAAAGTGGAAGCTGCTGACCAAAGCAAGATTGAAAAACTCCTCAACTGGAAAGCCCTCAAGGAGTATCGTGAGCGCGCCCTGAATCCGGAACACCCCGTGACTCGCGGCACCGCCCAGAACCCGGATATCTACTTCCAGACCAGAGAGTTGCAGAACAAGTACTACGATGCTCTTCCCGACATCGTCGCCAAGTACATGAAGAAGATGAGCAAGATCACGGGTCGTGAGTATGCTCCGTTCACCTTCTACGGCGCTGCCGATGCCACCGACGTCATCATCGCCATGGGCTCCATCACCGACGTCATCAAAACCGTCATCGACAAGGAGAACAAAGCCGGTAAGAAACTCGGTCTCGTCAGCGTGCACCTCTATCGTCCGTTCAGCGTGAAGTACCTCATGGCCGTGATGCCGAAGAGCGTGGAGCGCATCTGCGTCCTCGACCGCACGAAAGAACCCGGTGCCAACGGCGATCCGTTGTACCTCGACGTTGTGGAAGCCTTCAAGGATGCCGAACTCCACCCGATGATCATCGGCGGTCGTTTCGGTCTCTCCTCCAAGGACACCACCCCGGCTCAGGTTCTCGCCATCTACAAGAACCTCGCCTCCAACAAGCCGATGAACCAGTTCACGGTGGGTATCAACGATGATGTCACGCACCGTTCCCTCAAGGTCGGCAAGGAAATCTCCATCCTGCCGAAGGGCACGTTCGAAGCCAAGTTCTACGGCCTCGGCGCTGACGGTACCGTGGGTGCCAACAAGAACTCCATCAAGATCATTGGTGACAACACCAACAAATACAGCCAGGCATACTTCGACTATGACTCCAAGAAGTCAGGCGGTTACACCTGCTCTCACCTCCGTTTCGGCGACCAACCCATCCTGGCTCCTTACCTCGTGGGTACACCCGATTTCGTGGCCGTTCACGTTCCTTCTTACCTGAAGAAATATGACTGTCTGCGCGGTCTGAAGAAGAACGGTACGTTCCTCTACAACTCTCCGTGGAGCGTGGCTGAAACCAAGAAACATCTTCCCGATTTCGTGAAGAAATACTTGGCTCTCAACAATATCAACATGTACATCATCGACGCTACGAAGATCGCTGCTGAGATCGGTTTGGGCAATCGTACCAACACCATCCTGCAATCCGCATTCTTCAAGATTTCCGGCGTCATTCCTTACGACCTCGCTGTGGAGCAGATGAAGAAATTCATCGTGAAGTCTTACGGCAAGAAGGGTGAGGATGTGGTGAACATGAACTATGCAGCTGTGGATCGCGGCGGTGAAATCACCAAAGTCGAGATTCCCGCTGAATGGGCTAAGCTGGAGTGCAGCACGGACTTCGTGTTCGAGAGCAACCCCAACGATCCCGAATTCATCAACAAGGTGATGCGCCCGATGGTGGCACAGTGCGGTAACGACCTGCCCGTGAGCGCCTTCAAGGACATCGTGGATGGTACGTTCCCGGCTGGTACGACCGCTTACGAGAAACGCGGTGTCGCTACCGTGGTTCCGGAATGGGATCCCACCAAGTGTATCCAATGTAACCAATGTTCCGTGGTTTGTCCTCACGCTGCCATCCGTCCCGTGGTGATGACCGACGCTGAGATGAAGAAAGCTCCGAAGGCCATGACTGCTATCGACATCAAGGCTCCGAAGGAACTCGCTGGTATGCACTTCCGTATGCAGGTTTCCGTGATGGACTGCACCGGTTGCGGCAACTGCGCCGACGTTTGTCCTGCCAAGGAGAAAGCCCTGACGATGAAACCGTTCGAGAGCCAGCTCGGCGAAGCCAAGAACTGGGAGTATGGTCAGAAGAAGGTCACCTACAAGGACAACCTCATCGACAAATTTGCCACCATCAAGAACAGCCAGTTCGCACAACCTCTGTTCGAGTTCAGCGGCGCTTGTGCCGGTTGCGGTGAGACGCCTTATATCAAGACCATCACGCAACTGTTCGGTGAGAGAATGATCGTGGCCAACGCTACGGGTTGTTCTTCCATCTATGGTGGTTCTGCGCCTGCTACTCCGTACTGCAAGAACTGCAGAAGCGGCAGAGGTGTGGCTTGGGCCAACAGCTTGTTCGAAGACAACGCAGAGTTCGGTCTCGGTATGGCTACCGGTTACCGCAAACTGCGCAGCGACTTGCGCAAGAAAGCTGAGGAACTGGTCGGCGTGACCGCTTTCGACTGGATGCGCGAGGCTACCCAGAAGTGGCTCGACACCTACGATGACACCGTTGCCAATAGCGTTGCCACCGACGAGTTTGTGGCTGCTTTGGAGAAGGCCATCCTGCCTATTGACAATTGCATCGATTTCTGGAAATCAGAGGGCAAGAAGATTTACGGTGCCGAAGTGGCTGCCCAAAAGTTGGAAGAAGCCATGAAGGCTAAGAAAGCCGGCAGCCCCATCTGTCCTTGCCACGGTTGCGAGCTTGAGTCTGAACTGTTGGCCAACAAGGATTTCCTGGCAAAACGCAGCCAGTGGATCTTCGGTGGTGACGGTTGGGCTTATGACATCGGTTTCGGCGGTCTGGACCACGTGTTGGCCAGCGGCGAGGATGTCAACGTGCTCGTGCTCGATACCGAGGTTTACTCCAACACCGGCGGTCAGTCTTCAAAGGCTACTCCGGCAGGTGCTGTCGCCAAGTTTGCCGCTTCCGGTAAGAAGGTCCGCAAGAAAGACCTCGGCATGATTGCCAAGAGCTACGGCTATGTGTATGTGGCGCAGGTCGCTATGGGCGCTTCTCAGGCTCAGTACTTCAAAGCCATCAAGGAAGCCGAAGCTTATCCGGGACCGTCATTGGTGATCTGCTACGCTCCTTGTATCAACCACGGCATCAAGGTCGGCATGGGTCGTTCCCAGCACGAAGAGGCCAAGGCCGTCGAGTGCGGTTACTGGCACCTGTGGCGTTTCAACCCTGCCGAGGAAGAGGCCGGCAAGAACGGTTTCCACTTGGACAGCAAGGAACCCGACTGGAGCAAGTTCCAAGACTTCATCATGGGCGAGGTCCGTTACAACAGCTTGTTGAAGACCTTCCCGGCCGAAGCCAAGGAGTTGTTCGCCAAGACCGAGCAGTTCGCGAAACTGAGATACGAGGGGTATAAGAAGTTGAGCGAAGGGAAATAGGAGGTACACATTCCATGTGTACGGAACCCTGTAGAGACGCGCCATGGCACGTCTCTACAATCCCCAAACCGGGCGTTGACCCATCGCGGTCGCGCCCGGTTTTTATATTGGAATATTTTGTATGTTTGCGGGGTTGAAATAGACTTATGCTAACTTTATCGCAATTAGAACAATATCTCGCCAAAGCCGCTTGGATTCTCAAAGGTCCAGTAGATGCGGCAGATTTCAAGGTGTATATATTTCCCTTGCTTTTCTTTAAGCGAATTTCCGATGTGTATGACGAAGAATATAACGAAGCCTTGTCGGAAAGTGAAGGAGACCACGAATATGCATCCGGTGCGGAAATGCACCGCTTTATCATTCCAAAGGGTTGCCACTGGAACGATGTTCGGGCCACAACCACCAATGTGGGCAGTGCCATCAAAGGGGCTTTCTCCCAAATAGAACAGGCAAATCCACAGTATTTGGCCAATATTTTCGGCGACGCGGCTTGGACCAACAAAGACAAGCTTTCTGATGAACTGCTTTGCCGCTTGATAGAGCATTATTCACAATACAATCTCTCCAATTCCAATGTGGAGCCGGATGTATTAGGACGGGCATACGAATACTTGATCAAAGTGTTCGCCGACCAAAGCAACAAGAAGGCTGGAGAATTTTACACACCTCGTTCCGTAGTTCGGCTGATGGGCTTGATTGTCAACCCTCAACAAGGCGAAACCATCTACGACCCCGCTTGTGGCACTGCAGGTATGTTGCTCGAATGTGTGGAACAAGTAAAGCAAAGCGGCGGTGACTTCCGCACACTGAAACTTTACGGACAAGAGAAAAACTTAACCACCTCCACCATTGCCCGCATGAATATGTTCCTGCACGGCATCGAGGATTTTCATATCGAACGTGGCGACACCTTGCGCGAACCCAAATTCTTCAAGTACGACCATCTACAGCAGTTCGACATTGTTATTGCCAATCCGCCGTTCTCGTTAAGCAACTGGGGTGCAGAAGATTGGGCCGATGACATTTATGGTCGTAACATTGCCGGCACACCGCCCAAGGGCAATGGCGACATGGCCTGGGTACAGCACATGGTGAAATCGATGGACGAAAAGACCGGGCGCGTGGCGGTGGTGCTTCCTCACGGTGCCCTGTTTCGCAAGAATGCCGAAGCCAAGATTCGTTCCGTGTTGTTGGAGAAGGATTTGCTGGAAGCCGTCATCGGATTGGGCGAGAACATCTTCTATGGTGCTACACTTTCCGCTTGTATTCTGATTTTCAGGGCAAACAAAGAGAAATCCAAAAAAGGCAAATTCCTTTTCATCGATGCCGCCGACCAAGTGAAAAAAGGTCGTGCCCAGAACACTTTGGAACCCGAACACATTGAGACCATATATAAATGGTATTCCGATTTCAAGGACGTAAAAAATCACGCCAAGGTGGTTGGGATTGACGAGATCAAAGCCAATGGCTACAACCTTAACATACCACTTTATGTGGAGAAAGAGATGACCGACAACTTGCCGACTTTGGAGGAGGCTAAAGCCCAACTGAAGATTGCCGTTGAAGAAGCACGAGAGGCCGAGGAGCGTTTTATTCATCTGCTAAACGAATTTGCGAAATGACACTGAAAGAATTGGAATCCTACCTTTGGGGTGCTGCTACCTACCTTCGCGGGTTCATCGATGCCGGCGACTACAAGCAATACATCTTCCCATTGCTGTTTTACAAACGCATTTGCGATGTATATGACGAAGAATATGAAGACGCCTTGGCCGAGAGCGACGGCGACCTCGAATATGCCGCCTTCGATGAAAACCACCGCTTCAAAGTGCCGGCCGAAGCCCATTGGAACCAAGTGAGACAAGTAACCGTGAACGTTGGACAAGCCATCAGCAAGGCGCTGAATGAAATTCAGAAGGTTAACGCGCAGCAGCTGCAAGGCATTTTCGGCGATGCCGACTGGACCAACAAGGAACGCCTTTCGGATGCGATGCTTTGTCAGCTGATTGAGCATTTTTCAAGCAAAAACTTGAATATCAAGAATGTGCCGAATGACGAATTGGGCAACGCTTACGAATTTCTGATTAAGAAGTTTGCCGACGACAGCGGCCACACGGCTGCCGAGTTTTACACCAACCGCACGGTGGTACGACTGATGACGCTTATTGCTGACCCGCACGAGGGCGAAAGCGTGTATGACCCCACCTGCGGCAGTGGTGGTCTGCTGCTCAACTGCGCCATGATGCTCAAGGAACAAGGCAAGGAATATCGCACCTTGCGTCTTTACGGACAGGAAATCAATTTGATAACCTCAGGTATCGCCCGAATGAACATGCTGTTGCACGGCTTTGAGGAATTCAACATTGTACGCGGCAACACCTTGAGCAACCCTATCTTTATGGAATACGACGAACTCCAGAAGTTCGACATTGTGCTGGCCAATCCACCTTACTCCATCAAAAGTTGGGATCAAGCGGCTTTTACCGACGACCCGTACGGACGCAACATCTGGGGCACACCGCCACAAGGCTGCGCCGACTATGCCTTCCAGCAGCACATCATGAAGAGCCTGAAAACCGACACTGGGCGTTGCGTGGTGCTTTGGCCGCACGGCATCCTGTTCCGCGATGCTGAGCGCGAAATGCGCCGCAAGATGATTGAAAGCGACTGCGTGGATTGCGTCATCGGGCTTGGACCGAATTTGTTCTACAACTCGCCGATGGAGGCTTGCCTGCTGATTTGCCGTATGCAGAAACCCGCCAACCGTCGTGGCAAGATTCTCTTTATCAACGCTGTGGACGAAGTAAGGCGCGACAAAACCATCAGTATGCTCGAAGAGAAGCATATCGATAAGATTTTCAAGGCATACAAAGAATACAAGGACATCCCCGGTTTCGCCAAGGTGGTGAAAAACGAGCAGATTCTGGAAAACGACGCCACGTTGAACATTTCGCAGTATGTGTCGCGATTGGAGGTAACAGATGATGTGCCAAAACAGACTTTGGAAGAATTATTGGAAGAATGGGAAAAGAACAAAGTGCAATTGCATGAGGGAATGAAGAAACTTTTAGAGGATTAGAAAACAAATTTTCGGCAATATTTGTTAGTATTGCCAAAAATTTGTATCTTTGCCGAAATTTGTTACGATGACTAAAACCCACAAAAGGACAGCATTTGTAGACGCTTTCAGTTCATTGGAATCTTTTACCACGGCTGATATTGCTGCTTTTTTTCGGAAAGAAGAACCTGAGATGAAGCAGACAACCATCAACTGGCGGGTGTACAAAATGATTCAGGACGCCGTCATTGTGCGAACTTCGAGAGGGCATTTCAGAATAGGTAACAAAAAGCCCTTTACTCCTGTTTTGGACAAGAACCTTTCAACAGTTGCCAAACAGATCCGCAAACAATTTCCTTTTGTATCTTTCTCTGTATGGGATTCGGCAGTCCTAAATTCACTCGCCCAACATTTATCCAACAAGTGTTTTTACATCATCGAAGCGGAAAAAGATGCGGTTGAAACGGTTTTCCACTTCCTGCAAGAAAAAAAGAAAGTAGTATATCTCAATCCTACAGAAAACATCGTGGAGAATTACGTACAATCGGAAATTGTCAAACCATTTATAATAAAAAACCTTATTACCGAAGCTCCAACTGTTCCTGTCAATAACATAGTCACTTCATCCATTGAAAAAATATTGGTGGACGTTTATTGTGACACAAATATTTTTCAGGCTTACCAAGGGAATGAACTATATTTGATCTACACTAATGCGTTTTCGCAGTACTCCATAAACCAAGGAAAGCTTTTGAGATACGCAAGTAGAAGAGGCAAAAAGGAGGAAATCCAAAATATGATTCTGCAAATCAACGGCAATATTTATTGATTATTGCCAAAAATTTGAACCGTTATGATAGAAAAAGAACGCTTAAATATTGATTGGATTGAGAAGGTCTCGAAAGCGAACCGGAAAGCCGACAAGATTCTTGTGGAAAAGGTAATCCGTGCGTTTCTTTTGCTTGAAGGCCTGGCGCTGTCCGAGATTCCTTTTGTTTTCAAAGGCGGAACTTCATTGATGTTGATAACCAATTCCAACCGACGTTTATCCGTTGATATTGACATTGTAATACCAGGAACCGTTGACGAGTTTGAAAAGGGCTTGACAGTCATCGCCGACAAACAAGGTTTCTTACGAATGGAGCCCCAAGAAAGGGCGGCAACAACCACTGTTCCCAAACATCATTACAAGTTCTTTTATACACCTATCCATAAAACCTCGCAGGACGAAGAATACATTTTGTTGGATGTCTTATTTGAACAGACACCTTATTGCACGGTTTTGAAGAAAGAGATCGTCTCGAAATTCATCCCTGTAATAGATCCGCTTACATCCGTTGATGTCCCCTGCGCCGAAGATTTGCTTGGCGACAAACTTACAGCCTTTGCACCAAACACAACAGGAATCCCATACTTCAAAAATGGCAAAAGCATGAGTATGGAAATCATCAAACAGCTATACGATGTAGGCTGCTTGTTCGACCTCAGCAACGATATGGAGATTGTAAGAAAAACTTTTGAGCGGATAGCTCAGAAAGAAATTGGATACCGAAGCGGGACAATGGTAGTTGCCGATGTGTTGGAAGACATTTTGCAGACCTCGCTATGTATCAGCACTCGCAGTGTTATGGGCAAAGGCAACTTTGAAGAATTGCAGAACGGCATAAAACGGGTAAAAGGTTTTATTTTTTCAGAGTCGTACCATATTGAGAACGCAATAGTTTCAGCGTCAAAAGCAGCGTACTTGTCCGCACTAATTGCCACAAATGCCACAAAGATTGAGAAATACGCCAACCCTTTGCAAGTGAAAGACTGGACAATTTCCGATTTGGCGTATAACACCCTCAACAAACTGAAGAAAACCAACACGGAAGCATTCTTTTATTGGCATAAGGCTATAAGCCTAATTAAAAACGAACAAGAGGAACAATGAACGAACTACACATAGACAAAACCCACTGGAAGAAATACAGGTTTGACGAGGTTTGCCGGCAGGTGAACGAGGCCACCAAGGACCCGCAAACCGAAGGTCTGGACCACGTGATTGGGCTTGAGCACATTGAGCCTAACAACCTGCACATTACCCAATGGGACACCTTGGAGAAAGAAACCACCTTTACCCGTAAATTCCATAAAGGGCAAGTGCTGTTTGGCCGCCGCCGTGCCTACCAGCGCAAGGTAGCGTATGCCGAGTTTGATGGCATTTGTTCGGGTGACATCTTGGTGTTTGAAGCCATTGAGGATGTGCTTTTGCCTGAGTTGCTGCCCTTCCTGATACAAAGCGAAGGCTTTTTCCAAAAGGCGTTGGCCACCTCTGCGGGCTCGCTCTCTCCTCGCACCAAGTTCAAGGAATTGGCCGATTACGAATTCCTCCTCCCGCCCAAGGCCGAGCAGAAACGGATAGCCGAGCTGCTTTGGGCCGCGGATGAGGTGGTGGAAAAGGAGAAAGGGGAGTTGGAGAAGGTGAAAGAATTGTACAATTATAAAATTGAGAATCTTTTTGTTGGTGAAAAAGTCGCGTTGGGGGATTGTGCATACATAAACGAAAATACATTGGGCGCTAAAACCCCAAATGATTACAAGTTTTACTATATCGATATTGCAAGCATCGTGTCACCAAAGCATTTAGGTCCTTTGACTGAATACACATTTGCAGATGCGCCATCACGAGCTCGTAGAATTGTAAAACAGAATGACATTGTGCTATCCTTGGTACGACCTAATCTGAAATCTTTCGTCCAAGTCAAAAGCAATCAAGACAACCTAATAGCTTCTACTGGCACAGCTGTTGTTTCTGCAAAATTCCAAAGCAGCACAGACTACCTTTTCCACATGCTGTTTTCAAGAGCATTTATGACTTTCTGTGAAAACAGAATGAATGGAACTAATTATCCAGCAATAACACCGTCCGACTTGGCCGATTTTCAAATACCATTGTACAATCATGATGAGCAGTTATCCATTGCAAACGAACTAAATGCAATTGACAATACCATAGAGCAACTTGAAAATCAAATTGCTCTTTCACAACAGATAAAGCAGGAATTAATCAATAAAGTTTTCTAGATATGGACAAGGTTTATTTATATAAAACTCAAAACTCATCGGTTGCTTATGATGATGAGCAATGTTATGTAAATGATCAGATACAAGAAAAGAAAGATGGTGATAATGTACAAGAAAAAGCAAAAGAATATGCTTTTAAATTAATGGCAGAAGACTTGTCTCGGTATTTGAGCCATTTCAGAAACATCGCAGTACTTGCCGCTGCAGGAACCTCAATGGAAAACGGAACCCATGGCGGAAAAACACGTACAAAATTATGGGAAAGCTATGAGGATGAAATAAACAAAATTGCAAGTATTTTTACATCAACAGATGGGCCTTTAAAAGATAAATGCACACAAATTCTACAAGATAAAAACATAGAAGACTTCTTATCTTTTACGATTCTATATGAAAAACTGAATGGAGAAATTCTTGACAAGGATGATGGTAAAAATTTACGCATAAAATTAGAAAACAAAATTGCTACTGCTTGTAAATTAGATTTAGATGAAACGAACCAACATCATCAAGATTTCATCAGAAAACTTACAGCTCGAAAGCCAAGCGAACCACGTCTACAGTTGTACACGACAAACTATGACACATTATTTGAGCAGGCAGCACGCCGAATGAATTATGTGATAATTGATGGTTTTTCTTTATCTTATCCAAGAGTATTTAATGGAACAAATTTTGATTTCGATATTGTGTTCCGTGAACATACAAGAGTTAAGCAAGAAGAAAGCTTTGTTCCAAATGTATTTCAACTATTTAAACTGCATGGAAGCATCGATTGGGAGAAAAATACCAAGGGGCAAATCTTGCAAAAAGAAAAATCCGATAATCCGTGCATAATATATCCAGCAAGTGAAAAATATGAAAGCAGCTACGACCAACCCTATTTTGAAATGATGTCCCATTTCCAGCAAACACTTCGGAAGGAAAACACGTTGTTAATTGTTGTTGGATTTGGCTTTAAGGACAAGCATATTCAGAATGTGATCAAGGAGGCTTCTCTACAAAACCACAATTTACACGTTCTAATCGTATGTTATGGACAAATAGAAAAAGAAGGAAAATGGGTAGATAGTGGGATAACGTCGGGATTAGTTCCTGATTTTATAGATAAGGATTTGAATGTCAGACCAAATATATCAGTGCTGTTTTCGAAATTCAAGGCATTTGTTGAGCATCTGCCTATGAACGATTCTTATAACAATAATAATCCTTTTGAAAATGCATCCATTTGATCATACAAAATTTCTCGGATACGTATGTGAGGTTACTCCTCAATATGTTCGTGTACAAGTGCCAACAGCCAAATTGTTGCATACTTTTTATAATAATGGTCAACTTTATTATGGAGGTACTGTTGGATGCTTTGTGGTTGTTGAAGGAGTTGAATATGGTTTCTTAGGCAGACTATTTGAATTAAACTTGCCGCAAGGAGAAAAAACGGAAATCACAGATCAAAAAATCCACATGGATGATACCGATTTCCATCCTATTGCAAAGATTGAACTTTTAGCTTTGTTTAGTGTATATCAGCCAGAAACTATAATAAAAACAATTTCGCGATATCCTGCTATCGGAGCAAAAGTCTATTCATGCTCCGATGAACAAATTGGAGCGTATATTTCTAATTTTGGAATAAAACCAACTGATACAGACGTTCCCTTTGCGCCAATAGGGAAACTCACTTCTAATAATGCTATATGCAACATCTCTCTGAATTCTTTATTTGGAAGACATTGTGCAGTTTTAGGAACCACCGGTGGTGGAAAGAGTTGGACGGTTGCTAAGTTGTTGGAACTGACCTCTAAATTTACAAACAATAAATGCATACTAATTGATGCTACAGGTGAATACAACTCAATTAGTGATGATATGACTTCTATAGAGCTCGGAACCGGGGAGTATATTTTTGACTATCAAAAACTAACGATTGATGAACTTTATTATCTACTCCATCCTTCATCTAAAACGCAGGTCCCCAAGTTAATGGAAGCTATTAGATCTCTAAAGATGTCAAAAATAGATACTGATGGCGCGCTATTTGAATATTACCCTAAAGACAGCAATGGTCAGGTGTTGTCTAAAAACATCTGCAAATGTCAAAAACCAAGGAGGAGTTTTGATGTGTTTAGATATAGAAATACTACAAGAATAGAAACTAATACATGTGATTTTGATTTTGAGTTGTTAGCACAACAAATAACTTACGAATGTGTTTGGGATAATCCAGGAGTATGGGGTAATCGTGTTGAGAATGATGTGTCAAATTGCGTTAGCTTAATCTCACGAGTCAATAATATCATGTCAACTAGTGAGTATAATCAAATATTTGGATTTAGAAAATCCACAATTCCTCGTTGTAAGGATTTGTCTCAAGAGATTATTAATTACATTGATAATAGTGATAAAAACATTTTGAGATTAGATTTCTCTAAAGTAAGTTTTGATTATCAAGTCAGAGAGATATTAGTAAATGCAATAGGGAAAATGCTTCTGACAGAAGCAAGAGAAGGTAAATACAAAGAAAAAGCTGTAATTGTTTTTATAGATGAAGCGCATCAATTCTTGAACAAATCGATTGCAGATGAGTATTTTTCAGCAAAACCTCTTGATGCTTTTGAACAAATATCCAAGGAGGCAAGAAAATATGGCTTGTTTTTATGCATTGCCACCCAAATGCCTCGTGATATTCCATTAGGAACGCTTAGCCAAATGGGAACCTTTATAGTTCACAGGTTAATTAATGAGCAAGACAAAAAAGCAGTAGAAAGTGCAGCATCTTCTGCGAATAGAAGTAGTTTATCGTTTTTACCAATTCTTGGCGAAGGTGAGGCTCTATTAGTTGGAGTAGATTTCCCTATGCCTCTAACAATCAAGATAGATGCTCCAGATAAAAAACCAGATTCAAATACTCCAAAACTAAAAAAGAAATAACACTATGTCCTTCAACGAAATAAACGCAGTCGAGAACTTCGTCATCCATACGATGACGGGGGTGAACTTGAATGAGACCAATATGGCACACGAAGCGCAAGTGCCTTACGGGGCGCAGTGGGAGTACCTGCCCGCCACGGAGCTGCCGCGCGAGGTTACCGAGGTGATGGTGGAAACGGAAGTGAAAAAGGCCCTCGTCCGCCTCAACCCCGAGATTGCCGCACAGCCCGAACGCGCCGACGAGGTCATCTTCAAGCTGCGTTCCATCCTGCTGTCGGTCCACAGCACCGGCCTCGTGCGCGCCAACGAGGAGTTCGCCGAATGGCTCAAGGGCAACAAGACTATGCCCTTCGGCAAGAACTACGCCCACGTGCCTGTCCGTCTCATCGACTTCGAGCATATCGCCAACAACAAGTTCCAGCTGGTCAACCAGTTCAGCATCCGCAACCGCGAGACCAAACGCCCCGACATCGTGCTGTTTGTCAACGGCTTCCCCTTGGTGGTGGGCGAGACCAAAACGCCCGTGCGGCCTTCTGTTTCTTGGCTCGATGCCGCCTCGGACATCCACGACGGCTACGAGAACAGCGTGCCTGAACTGTTTGTGCCTAATGTGTTCAGCTTCGCCACCGAAGGACGTGAACTGTTTTACGGAGCCGTGCGCACGCCTTTGGAGTTCTGGTCGGCCTGGCGGCTCAACGAAGGCAGCGAGGATTCGGAAATGCCCGGCTTGGAGAACGTCTCCGCTGAAATGCGGCAACTGCTGTCGCCCAAGACTTTGCTCGACATCCTCTACAACTTCACCACCTACACCACCAACAAAAGCCGTCAGCGCATCAAGGTAGTGTGTCGCTACCAGCAATACGAAGGTGCCAACAAGATTGTGGAGCGTGTGCTGGAAAACAAGATCAAGCGCGGCCTGATATGGCACTTCCAAGGCTCCGGCAAGTCGCTGCTCATGCTCTTTGCCGCACAGAAGATGCGCCGTATGCCCGAGCTGAAAAGCCCCACGGTGATGATTGTGGTCGATCGCATCGACTTGGACTCGCAGACGCAGAACGTCTTCAAAGAGGCACCCAACGTGATGCCCACCGAGGACATCGACACGCTGAACAAGTTTTTGGAGAACGATGCCCGCTATATCATCATCACCACCATCTTCAAGTTCAAGGACGCCAAGCCCAACATCAACCGCCGCGACAACATCATCGTGATGGTCGATGAAGCGCACCGCACGCAGGAGGGCGACCTCGGACAGCGGATGCGTGCCGCCCTGCCCAACGCCTTCTTCTTCGGCCTCACGGGAACACCCATCAACAAGTCAGAGCACAACACCTTCTGGACTTTCGGTGCATTGGAAGACCAAGGTGGTTACATGAGCCGATACTCGTTTGAAGACGCTTTGCGCGACAATACGATCCTGCCACTGCATTTCGAGCCGCGCCTGTTGGACATCCACATCGACCGCGACAAGGTGGACGAGGAGTTTGAACGTCTCTCCAACGAATTAGACGAGGATGCCAAAATCACCCTCAGCAGCAAGGCCGCCAAGATGCTCGAGTTCCTAAAATCGCCCGAACGCATACAGATTGTGTGCAAGGACATCGCCGAGCACTATCGCGACAAGGTGGAACCGCAAGGCTTCAAAGCCATGATTGTCACGCCCGACCGCGAAGCCTGCCATCTCTACAAAATGGAACTGAACAACTACTTCCCCGATTCTGCCTCGGCGGTGGTCATCTCCACCTCGGGCAAAGGCGAGGACGAGCTGAAACGGCTCTACAGCCTCACCAAAGACGAGCAGGAAAAGGTGATTGAAAAATTCAACAAGCCCGATTCTGAGCTGAAGTTCTTGATTGTCACCGCCAAACTGCTCACGGGTTTCGACTCGCCCATCTTGCAGACCATGTATTTGGACAAGTCGCTGAAAGACCACACCTTGCTGCAAGCCATCTGCCGCACCAACCGCAAGTTCCCCAATAAGACCTTCGGTCGCATAGTGGATTACTTCGGCGTGTTTGACGATGCTGCCAAAGCTTTGGAGTTCGACGAGGATGTGATGAAGAAAGTCATCACCAACCTCAATGATTTGATTGGCGAGCTGCCGCAAGCTATGGCTGACGCCCTGTCACACTTCGATGGCGTTGACCGCACCGTTGACGGCTTCGACGGTCTGCAGGCCGCGCAGGAAGCCATCAACACCAACGAAAAACGCGATGCTTTTGCCGCCGACTATCGCCGCTTGTCCAACATCTGGGAATCCCTTTCCCCCGACCCCGCCTTGGAACCCTATCGAACTGATTACAAGTGGCTGTCGAATGTGTATCAGTCTGTCAAACCTTCTGGTCCCGACGCCTTGGGCAAGCTGATTTGGCTCTCGTTGGGTGCCCAGACCAAGAAAATCATGTACGAAAACATTCACGTATCGGGCATTCACACCGACATGGAAGAGGTGATATTGGATGAAACTATGGTTTCGGCGTTGATGGGCAACAAGGATATGAAAGCCGCCAAGAAAATGGAGCGGGAACTCATCAAGCGCTTCAAGAAGCACGCCGACAAACCCAAGTTCATCGAACTAAGCAAACGCTTGGAAGCCCTGCGCGACAAAGCCGAACAAGGCCTGATTTCGAGCATCGAGTTCATCAAGGAGCTCTGCCAGATTGCCCGCGAAACCTTGCAGGCCGAAAAGCAGGAAGCCGAAGTGGAAGTCCGCAAGACTGGCAAGGAAGCCTTAACGGAGCTGTTTTTGGAACTCCGTACCGAAGACACGCCCGCCGTCGTTGGCCGCATCGTCGCCGACATCGACAACATCGTGAAAGTGGTGCGTTTCCCCGGCTGGCAAACTACCAACGCCGGCGAACGCGAAGTGCAGAAAGCCTTGCGCAAGACATTGTTGAAGTATAAGTTGCACAAGGAGGAAGCTTTGTTTCAAAAGGCGTATATGTATATCAGGGAATACTATTGATACGATAACACCAATAAACAATTATAAGAATATAAACACACTCTATGTCAAAAGCACAATACTACGCCCTGCATCTAGACCTCAAACATTGGTAGATGTGTACGCAACCCTGTAGAGACGAGCCATGGCACGTCTCTACAATCCCCAAACCGGCCGTTGACCCATCGCGGTCGCGCCCGGGTTTTCATATCGGATTATTTTGTAGTTTCGCGGCGAAAAAATTATGTTGTGAGAATAACCCCGATGAAGAAATACCTGGTTCTTATCGCTCTTTTGTTAACAATCCTTTGGCTGTGCATCGGCGGGTTCCCCAGGTTGGCACATCGTACGACCGTGATGTGTTTCCCTATAGTACAAGCAGATGATACCATAATCAACCCTTTGAAAGACGTTGATATGAACGATGCCAAAGCGTTTTTGATCCTCTCCCTCGATGATTGGAGCGAACTTCCCGAAGGAATGCCCGCACGGCGTGTGCTCGTCTGCACGGATGCGGAGGTGCTGCAACAACTAAAGGATGTTTTCTCGTTTGAGATCAGCGGCGGGGACATGTCCACTGCGGAAAGCGAACTCTGGGTGTACAGCCACGACACATTGAAGCTGATGACCAACATCGTCATTGAACAGAACCGTATCGGCATCCAGAACGAGCTGACGGGCTGGGCTGAGGCTGTAAACCAAGAACAGCTGTGTCGCCTTTTCACACAGTTCAAACCTTATCGTTGGCCGAGGTTGTCGTTAAGGCCGAATTTCTGAGCCATAGACCCATCGTGGTCGCGCCCGGTTTTTCATATCGGATTATTTTGTAACTTTGCGGGATTGAAAAAAAAGGACAACTGAATTATGAACAACAAGGACTTTTGGGATTCGGTAAACGCCATCATAGTGGAAGGCTTCACTCCCGAAGGTCTTTAGAAATTGGATGAATATGCGGAACAGTTTGTCACAGGAAGGCTTGTATATCAACGATTTTCACCGGCGGAACAGCATGGCTGCGCAGCGGGAGGTCCTGCACATGTTGTTGCATCCCTGCTCGCGGGAGCAGAAACTCATGCAAATAGAATTGCTGCACAAGATGTCAGCGGATTCCAAGGGAAACCCGCTCGTTCGCGAAACAGCCCCCCAGGCCTGCGGGCAAAAAAAATCCAATACCATTATTCCTCTCACGATTCACCGCGAAAGGGATAGAAGGGAAATCTGTAAACCAACAGACTGAAACCCAGACCCTTCTGAACCCAAAAGGGTATGCATGGGCTTCTCCTTGCCTTGACAGGAAACAGGCCGCAGACGTACGCAAAACACTCAAACAAAGAAGCCGGGCGAGTTAGCGGTGAATAGTCGGTTTGGAGTCGCCTGTATCCTATCGTCACAATTTGATTAGCGTATTAGTGTACTAATACACTGCAAATATAATACACTTTGAGGCGAATTGTTCACCTGTTGATAACTTTTTTTCTCGCTGGAATACAGACAATTAGAGACAGACCGGAAAACTCCTGTCAAAAAAACGGGTGAAATTTTCGCAGGAAATCGTGAGATTTGTGCAAAAACTGCTCAACGGTAATGCTTCCTCTTTACCCTGCATTTTGACTTGTGACCTGAGACTGTCCACTAATCACTATTCACCAATCACTAATCACTAATCACTAATCACTGTTCACTAATCACTGTTCACAATTACCTTTTTTATCCAACGAGCTTGTTACCAGTCCAATTGTGGGTAGTATGAGTAACCATGTCATTCCGAATTTCTGAGCCATGGACTCCCTATTTCTCTCTCAATGCCTCATCCCACTCTTCCGCCGCCTCTTGACAACTTATAACATCAGGATCGTTCGGGTCATAGTGCTTGTCGATGTCGTACCATTCGAGCTCCTCTTTCTCTTCGGCGCTCTTTCTCTTCTTCTTCGCCATAGAATTGTTTGTTTAGTTGTCTGTTTAATGAAAGGAAGCGCAAAAATACAGAAAATTCAAAGAGGATGCAGAATATTTTTGTATCTTCGCCGCTTGAATTTGAATATAGTTCGACTGATATGGAGAAACGGAAGAAAATCCTGACAGACATTCTCAAGACCATCCTGTTTGTAGGCGTGGGTGTATTCTTTATCTGGTTGTCTGTTAGAAATTTAAGCAAGGATGATGTTCAGATGATCTTCTCTTCGATGTCGTTGGTGAACACTCCGAGGGGATGGCTGTTCATCTCCTTGTCGGTGGTAGCGATTGTGTCGGCCGACCTCATCCGTGCGGCAAGAGCAAGGCTTCTGCTTGAGTCTATCCACTACCGTCCCCGCTTCTCCATGATGTTTTATTCCGTCATGGTTTGCTATCTCGCCAACCTCGCCTTGCCCCGCCTTGGCGAAATCCTCCGCTGCACGTTCCTGCAACGTTACGAGAAAGTCCCCTTCGACAAGTCGCTCGGCACGGTCATCCTCGAGCGCGCCGTCGATGTGGTCTGCTGGCTGGTGCTGCTCATCGTCGCGTTGCTGCTCAACAACGGTCTTATCTCGCAACTCGTGGTGGACCAGAACACCGGCGTGACGCTCCAAGAATGGTTCGCGCAGAAGGGACTCAGCTACATCGGCAACTACCTGCTCTACATCATCCTCTTTGTCATCGTCCTGCTGATTGTGCTCGTACGCGTCACCCGCAATTGGTGGCACAAACGGCCTGCTCTAGTCAAAGTGGCCGATTTCTTCAAGGGCATCTGGCGCGGCTTTGTCTCCATTAAAGATATCCCCAACCCGTGGCATTTCGTCTTTTGGACCGTCGCGATGTGGATCTGCTACTTCCTTGGTGTCTGGTTCTTCTTCCACGCCTTGCCTTATCTGCAACACATCGGCGCGGGCGCGGCCTTCTCCGTACTGGTGTTCGGTACCATCGCATTCATGATCTCGCAGGGCGGCCTCGGCTCCTATCCGCTCATCACCGCTGGCATCGTGATGCTCTACGGCATCTCCTATACGCAGGGCCTCGCCGCCGGATGGATCGGTTGGATTCTCCAAACCGCCATCTCTTTGGTGCTGGGTCTTGTCTCGCTGGCTGTCACCCCGCTGCACGAACGCCGCGACTCCGCCATAAAACAGGAAAAGAATGACTAAGGAAACGCTGAACATAGAGGAAAAGGTAGTGCCGCGCGATTTTTTCAGTCGCAACGCCCTTAAACTGCATGACCGGAAGATTGTCTTCACAAACGGATGTTTCGATGTCTTGCACTATGGACACGTTCGCTATCTGTTGGAAGCCAGAAAGTTGGGAGACCTTTTGGTGGTGGGGCTGAACAACGACGACTCTGTCAGACGGCTGAAGGGAAGCACCCGGCCTGTCAACGGGGAGAACGAACGCGCTTTAGTGTTGGCAGCATTGTCCTGCGTCGATTATGTCTCACTCTTTGAGGAAGATACGCCGGAAGAACTGATTAAAATCGTGCGCCCTGACGTGCTGGTGAAAGGCGGCGATTACACCATAGACAATATTGTGGGGGCGGACTTCGTACAACGGAACGGCGGCGTGGTGACCACCATCCCTTTCGTGGAAGGATTCTCCTCTACCCGGATTATAGAACAACTAAAATCGTAATAATGAAAAAGTTATCCGTATTGATTCTGATGTTCTTTGCCTGCTCTTTGGCAGCGCAGAATCTCGATGTGACCGCTTATTCCCAGAATGTCGCCTTGGCCGATTCACAGCGCGTGGCGAGAGAGGTTCAACGTCAGATAGCCGCATATCCTTCCATATCAGAGTCTTACGAGATACCGGCGTACGGTCTCTACCAACGCTATTGGGACACGCTGCATCTTCGTAGCCGGCTGTTGGAGATCCCCTTCTCCAACGACCGTCTGATGCTGATGCTCGTGCAGGATGCCAACAACCCGTTCGTCATGCCGTGCCAGTTCGATAAGGTCAAGACGACATACGGCGAACAGAAGGCTGGCGGTTTCCATCCGGGTATTGACCTCAAGACAGAGCCGCAGACGCTGGTGAAGAGCTGTTTCGACGGCGTGGTGCGCATGGCCTGCGACTATGGCGATTACGGGACGGTGGTGGTGGTGCGCCACTACAACGGTCTCGAAACCGTCTATGCACATCTCGACAAGCTGTGTGTGCGGCCTAACCAGATCGTCAAGGCCGGACAGGTGATCGGACAGACGGGTACCACCGGAAACACCAAAGAGTGCGTGCTCCACTTCGAGACCCGCTTCATGAACGAGTATTTCGACCCCGAGACGGTCATCGACTTCGACGAAGAGGATGTCCTGCAGAATAATATGGCGCTGATGTCGCGTGATTTCAACATTCTGCCTCTTACCGAGGTGGGCAGCTGGAAGCCTGCAACTCCAAAGCCGAAAGCCACAGCCCCTGCCGTCAAACCCGCAGAACCTCAGCAGCCTAAACAGGAGGCAAAACAGGTAGTTGAACAAGAGGCAAAGCAAGAAGTAAAGCAGGAAGTAAAACAAGAAGTAAAACAGGAGGTGAAGACTCCCGACCAGAATGGAGCGATGGATTTGGATGCCATGTCGCCGGAAAATTCAGGCATGCCAGTACAACTGTCCAATCCTAAAGAACAGCCTCAAACCAATGCCACCGAAGCCGTTTACCATACCGTCGCGGCTGGCGAGAACCTTTACCGTATCTCCATAAAATACAATACTTCCGTTGACAAAATCCTCAAACTCAACAATTTGAAGAATGCCGACCGGATTGTGGAAGGGCAGAAGTTGAGAGTGAAATAGACATCATCAAATTATGACTCAGCAGGCGTTTTCCCCTTCTCTTCTTTGAATGCGAAGAAGAACGCCACGGCGACGACGAGTGCGTAGGCGGCAAACACGAACCAAGCACTTGACCAGCCTTGCATGACCACCGCCGGCTCAGCTCCTTGTCTTGCCGGGTTGAACACGAAATGGTTGAGTATCACCTGTGCCCCGAACGTTCCGAGGGTGGCACCGATGCCGTTGGTCATCAGCATAAAGAGTCCTTGCGCGGATGAGCGGATGGACGCATCCGTCTGCTGATCGACAAACAGGGAACCGCTGATGTTGAAGAAGTCGAAGGCGACGCCATAGACGATGCAGGAGAGGATGAACAACCAGACTCCGGGGCCGGGGTTGCCCAGACCGAAGAATCCGAAGCGCAGTACCCATGCGAACATGGCAATCAGCATCACTTTTTTAATGCCGAACCGTTTCAAACAGAAGGGAATCAGCAAGATGCATAACGTCTCTGAAATCTGGGAGAGGGAAATCAGCATATTGGCGTGTTTCACTCCAAACGTGTCCGCATATTCGGGAAGATGGCCGAAACCGTGCAGGAACGGATTCGCGAAGCCGTTTGTGATCTGCAACGAAACCCCCAAGAACATGGAGAAGATGAAGAAAACGGCCATCTTCCGCTGTTTGAAGAGCGTGAACGCCCGCAAACCGAACATATCGACCACGGAGGTGATTTTGCCGTCGTTGTTGCTGTTGCACGCTGGCAGCGTGAAGGCGTAGAGACCCAAGGCGATGCCGATGCCGCCGCTCATCACGAACTGGGCGGCCGTCGGTTGGAATCCCAACAGATCGACGCACCACATGGAAACGATGAAGCCGATGGTGCCGAACACACGAATCGGGGGGAAATGCTTCACGCGGTCGAGACCGGCCGTCTCCAAAGCGTAGTAGGCCACGGAGTTGGACAGCGCGATGGTGGGCATGTAGAATGCCACCCCGACGGTGTACAAGGTGAACAGCGGTCCGAATTGCACCGCGTCACCCGCACCTAAACCGTACAAACCAGCGCAAATCATCGCCGCGCCGGAAATCAGATGGCACAATCCCAGCATTTTCTGAGCCTGTATCCAACGGTCCGCGATGATGCCGACGATGGCGGGCATGAAGATGGAGACGATGCCTTGTATCGAATAGAAAATGCCGATCTGACGGCCCAATCCGTGCGTGTGCAGGTAGGTGCCCATACACGTGAGATATGCTCCCCAGACAGCGAACTGGAGGAAGTTCATGAGGATGAGCCGGAATTTCACGTTTTTCATATCGTCAATGCTTACAGTGACTTGCGATTAGAAGAAGTTGATGTTCAAGGCGATTTCAACGTAGCCGAGGTTCGCACGCTGGTCGAGCTTGCTGAGGCTGTTCTGGGCTTTGCCTTTCCCCTTGAAGTAGTTGGAGAAGGTCTGTGCGTAGTTGAGCATCACGCCGGCGCGCATGGTCGGGGTCACGGAATATTCGAAGCCGACACCGACGATGAATGCCTCCTTGAACAGGGCGGCCTCTTCGGAGGTCTGCTTCTCGCGTGACCATATATCCTCGTCAAATTGGTAGCTGTCGGTGTGCGTTGAATACAGGTTGAAACTGTGCATCAGGCCAGCATTACCGCAGATGAAGAAGTTGTTGATGGAGTTCGTCTTCATTGTAATCATCGTCGGTATGGTGAGATAGATCGAACGGTAGGTCCTTTGGGTAAGGGTGCTGTCCGCTATGCCGAGCGAACCCACCGGGACATTGTCCAAGAACTTCATCTTGCCACCGCAGTGTTCAGCGAAAACGCCGGTGGAGAAATAAAAGTTTTTCCGCTCTGTGAGGTTGACGTTGAGGTTGATGCCGTAGCGCATGCCCATGATGACACCGTTCTTCTCGTAACCCTCTGTGTGCGGGTACATCCACTCGATGGTTGGTGCGAACGTGACACCGAAGTTGACGCGGCTCCCGAAACCGGGGTCTTTGATGAATGTGGACGACATCTGTGACTTCGGAATCGTGGTGCCGGGTTGGTCCTGAGCAACGGCAGAAACCGTGAAAACCAATGCAATTAGCAATAATACAGTGATTTGTCTTTTCATAACCGAAAGTTTTTATTAAACCGCAAAAGTACAATTTTTATGTAAAGTGCAATCCGTGATTTGACGGAAACCATCTCATCCACGAACCGCGAGATCCTCTAACCCTATAGCTGTCAGCTGATCAAGCTCCAGTTGGTGTCGCGCTGCATGAGCTTCTGCAGCGTCTCGGCGAGGCGTGCGTGCTCGGGGAGCGACAAATCCGGATCCTTCTCGAGGATCTGCTGGGCGTAGCTGCGGGTGTAGGCCACCAGCTTCTCGTCCTTGGTGAGGTCGGCGATCTTGAAGTCGAGCATGCCGCTTTGCCGCGTGCCCTGGATGTCGCCGGGACCGCGCAGCTGCAGGTCGAAGTTGGCAATCTCGAACCCGTCGTTGGTCTCCACCATGGCGTCTAAACGCTTCCGCCCCTCGTTGGAGAGCTCATACTTGGACATGAGGATGCAGTACGACTGGTTGCCGCCACGTCCCACTCGCCCGCGCAGTTGGTGCAGCTGCGACAGACCGAAGCGCTCGGCGTTCTCGATGACCATCACCGTGGCGTTCGGCACGTCGATGCCCACCTCGATCACCGTGGTGGAGAGCAGAATCTGGATCTCGTTCTTCTTGAAGTGGTCCATGATGAAGTCCTTCTCCTCGGCCTTCATCCGGCCATGCACCACACCGATGCTGTAGGTCGGCGGCGGGAAGCTGCGCTCGATGGCTTCGTAACCGGCCTGCAGATCCAGCAAATCCATCGTTTCCGACTCCTGGATCAGGGGGTAGACGACGTACACCTGACGGCCTTCGGCAATCTGTTTCTGCATGAAACCGAACACTTTGAGCCGATCTTTCTCGTAGAAGTGCTTGGTGACGATGGGCTTACGGCCCGACGGCAGCTCGTCGATGACGGAGACGTCGAGGTCGCCGTAGAGCGTCATGGCGAGGGTGCGCGGGATCGGGGTGGCCGTCATCACGAGGATGTGCGGGGGGACGGTCCCGCTCTTGCGCCACAGCCTCGCCCGCTGCTCCACTCCGAAACGGTGCTGCTCATCGATGACCACGAGTCCCAACTTGTTGAAAACCACGTTGTCCTCAATCAGCGCGTGCGTGCCGATGAGGATGTCGACTTGCCCGTTCTGCAAGTCGTTGAGGATTCGCTTGCGTTGGGCCGACTTGGTGGAGCCGGACAGGAACTCGACCTGCAACCCCAAAGGTTCCAGCTGTTTACTGATCTTCTCGTAGTGTTGGGTGGCCAGGATTTCCGTCGGGGCCATCATGCAGGCCTGGAATCCGTTGTCCTTGGCCAACAGCATGCTGAACACCGCGATGATGGTCTTGCCGCTTCCCACGTCGCCTTGCAGCAGCCGGTTCATCTGGTGGCCGCTGCCCACGTCGCCCCGGATCTCCCGCAGCACGCGTTTCTGCGCGTTGGTGAGGTCGAACGTCAGACATTCCTTGTAGAAGGTGTTGAAGTAGTGTCCCACCTGCTTGAAGACGAACCCCTCGAAGCGGTTGGTGTTGATCAGCTTGAGTTTCAGCATCTTGAGTTGCGTGAAGAATAGCTCGTCGAACTTCAGTCGGAGGGTGGCCTGCGACAGCTTCTGGTTGTCTTCGGGGTAGTGGATGTTGACCAGTGCGTCGCGGAGCGGCAGCAGGTGCAGCTCCTCCACCATCTCCCGGGGCATGGTCTCGGGGATGACATCCTTGACCTGCGTCAGGAGGTTGGCGGTGAGCTTGGCGATGGCTTTCGAATCCAAGGACTTCCGCTTCGAGACATCGGACGTGTTGTACATCGGCTGGAACCGCAGCGAGATCGGGGAACTCTCCTGCTGGTTGGGGTCGATGAGCTCCGGATGGGTGATGTTCCACCTTCCGTTGAAGAGCGTGGGTTTGCCGAAGATGACGAACTCCTTGCGCGACCGCAGCACGTCGCTCACCCAGCGGATGCCGTTGAACCACACCAACTCGATGGAGCCTGTCTCGTCGGAGAACGTCGCGGTGAGCCGTTGCGAGCGGTTCTGCCCGACGAGCCGCACGTCCCGTATCGTGCCGCGCAGGAGGATGAAGCCGCCGTCGTTCACGATGTCGCTCACGTGGTACACGTGCGACTTGTCGATGTGCCGGTACGGGAAGTAGTACAGCAAATCGTTGAACGTCTGGATGTTGAATTCCTTACGGAGCACCGCTCCGCGCTTTTCACCCACCCCTTTCAGAAACTCGATGGGGGTCTGGAGTATGTCAGTCTGTTGAGCGGTCATTGTCTTGGGGGTTAATGGGTTACGCGGTTATGGGGTTACTCGGATAAGAGGTTACTCGGTTGGATGGTTACTCGGTTAGGAGGTTCAGGCAGTTCAGGATGATCTGGCAGGAGTCGTCGATCTCCTCGTCCGAGATGGTCAGGGGCGGGGAGATGCGGAAGGCGGTGTCGCAGAAGAGGAACCAGTCGCTCATGATGCCGTGTTCCTTGAACAGGGCCATGATTTGGAAGAGTTTGTCGGAGGTGCCGAGCTCGACGGCCATCAGGAGTCCGCTGCGGCGGATCTCCAGCACGTTGGGGGCGTCTTTCAGGGCATTCTCATAGCGAAGGCCTTTCCTCTCGACCTGGTCCACAAGCCGGTTGTCCAGGATGTAGTCCAGGGCGGCGAGGCCGGCGGCGCAGCAGACGGGGTGCCCGCCGAAGGTGGTGATGTGTCCCAAAACGGGGTTGTGCTGCAGCGAGTCCATGACCTGCTTGGCGGCCACGAACGCGCCCAGGGGCATGCCGCCGCCGAAGGCCTTGGCGAGGCAGACGATGTCGGGGGTGACTCCGTACTTCTTCATCGCGAACAGGCTGCCGGTGCGGCCCATGCCGGTCTGTATCTCATCGAATATCAGCATCGTGCCGGTCTCGTCGCAACGCTTGCGCAAGGCCTGCAGGTAGCCCTCCTCGGGCAGTCGCACGCCGGCCTCGCCCTGCACGGGCTCCACCAGCACGCAGGCGGTCTGCCCGTCGATGCGGCTGAGGTCGTCGATGCTGTTGAACCACAGGTACTCCACGTCGGGGAGCAGCGGCTGGAACGGGGCCTTCCAGGTGTCGCCCTCGGGGGAGGCCATCATGCTCAGGGAGCCGTGGTTGGAGCCGTGGTAGGCGCAGTGCATCGACATCATCTTGTGGCGGCCGGTGTATCGCTTGGCCAGTTTCAGGGCGCCTTCCACCGCCTCGCTGCCCGAGTTGACGAAATAGACGCTGTCCAGCGGTTCCGGCAGCAGCCCGGCGATCTTGGTGGCGTACTGCACCTGCGGGCGCTCGACCATCTCGCCATAGACCATGATGTGCATGTAGTCGGCGGCCTGTCTCTGCACCGCGGCGGTGACCTGAGGGTTCGCGTGCCCCACGTTGTTCACGGACACGCCCGACACGAGGTCGTAGTAGCGCTTGCCCTCGGGGGTGTAGTAATAGACCCCTTCGGCGCGTTGCACCTCGATGAGCAGGGGCTCCGGGGAGGTCTGTCCCACATGAGCCAGGAATTCCTGTCGTAAAGTCTTCATACTTTGTCTCTCTCTTCTTGAAAATGCTCAATGAATTTCGAGCCACAAAAGTACAAATTTTTCGGCATCGTTCCGCGAGGGCGGAATCGCCCTGTCTATGATGACGGTACGGCGTAGGCTAAAGAAAGGGGAAGGTGGTCAAGTCCTTCCCCTTCTTGATTCTCTCAGAACGGCAGGTCGTCCGCGAAGTTCTCTTCGGGCACCTTGGGTTCCGGCGGGGCGGGTTGTGGCGGCGGGGGCGTCGGCATCACCGTGGCCGTCTGGTTCGGGACCTGCGTCACGGTCGGCACTCCATCCTCCTTGGGCGACAGGAACGTGAACGTGTTGGCCTCCACTTCCGTGATGTAGTGCTTCACGCCGTTTGCGTCGTCCCAGTTGCGGGTGCGCAGACGGCCTTCCACATAGATCTGCCGGCCTTTGCGGAGGTACTTCTCCGCCAGCTCCGCCAAGTTGCGCCACATCACGATGTTGTGCCACTCGGTCATCTCCACACGGTTGCCGTCCTTGTCCTTGCGGTACTCGGTTGTCGCCAACGAGAAACTCGCCCGCTTGCTACCGTTCTCAAAAGTTCTGATTTCCGGGTCCTTTCCTAAACGACCCACTAGGATTACTTTGTTAATACCTGACATAATATTAAGTTTTAAGTTCACGGCAAAGATACAACCAAAACGACCGTTTTAAACTCCTTTTTCGGGAAAGTTATCAAGTGTTAATTGTTAATAAACCATTACTGTGTTTATTATCAACATATTAAACACAGATAACCGCAAAAAATACCGGAAATAGAAAGGAGAATCCACTGATTAGTGGTTGATAATCAGTTCCGTATGCGTAAACAACCCCACATCACCTTAACCCTCAACCGGTTACCTTCACTGTCCCCACATCCCTTAAACCTTACCCATTAAACCTTGCCCCTTAAACCTTAACCCTTACCCTTAACAATCAACCCTTAACCCTTACCCATTAAACCATAAACCTTAAACCATAAACCTTAACCCTTAAACCATACCCCTTAAACCATAACCCTTAACCCTTAACCCTAATTCGGCTTGTACCCCGATTCCTTCAGCAATTTCTGGCTGTCGGTCATCTTCATCAGCTGGTCCAAGGTGGTCTCGGGGTGCGTCTTCATATAGCTCTGCACAATCTGGAAGCCGATGAAAACGCCCAGCCGGCCGGGGGAATCGTTGCCGAAGTCACGCGTGAACGGGGTCTCCTCGATCATCCGGCGCGCCACGTCGTCGCTCTTGTCATAGACCATGTTCTTCTCGACAAGCTTGTGCCAGATGGCCGACTCGTGTCCGACAGCCCACTTGTACTGCTCCTTGCTGTAGCCGAGGATGTCCTGCGGGGGCGTGTTCGGGAACATCGTCTGGGTGAACAGCATCTTCTTGCCGGCCTCCACCATGCAGTCCAGCAGGGTGATGGGCGTCTTCTCGGGCAGATGCTTGTAAACCAGTACCTTGGAGAAACAGTCGGTGGCCATGTACTTCTTGTCGCAGCGGGCGGCGATGTACTTGGGCATCCCAGCCTGGGCGTACAGCCGGCAGTCCGGGCCGAGGTACATGTCCAGGCAGATGAAGATGGTGTTGGCGTAACCGAACACCTGCGGCATCTGGAAGTCAATGCCGGCCACGAGGGTGCAGAACTCCGGAATCCGCTCGCCGGGGAAATGGGTCAGGTAGAGCGTGAGGGCAGGGGAGATCTCTTTCTTGAAGTCCGACATGTCAGCGTATTGCGTCTCCGTCTCCTTGTAAATGCCTTGGATGACCGGGTCGTTGATAAATTCTCTCATAGCCTGGATCATCTCCTGGTTCTCCCATGCGCCATTGGCGATGATGTTCTCGGGATATTTCCCATACATGGCCGCGAACGCCGCCTTCATGTTCTTCTGGTCGATGTTGAACAGGTCCTGCTCGTAGCGCTTGAGCGTGATGTCAATGCTCTTGGCGGTCGCGGCCTGCTCCTCGGTCAGCTCGGGCTTGGCAACCTCCACGGGTTTGTTCTTCTTTCCACATCCAGTCAGTATTATGCTGGATATCAGTGTTATGGCGATAAATAAAGTCGTTAATCTTTTCATTAGACCTCTCTTTTTTTTCAGTCGGCAAAAGTACGATTTTTCGGTCATAGACAACGATATTTTGTGTATGTTTGCCGCGCCGTCTTCCGCGGACAGTGTCCAATGGACTTCGCACCGTTGGCGGAACCGGCCTTTGCGGTTCATTTTGAAGTCCATATATATAAATATGTATCCCAAAATCGGTATCCGCCCCACCATCGACGGTCGTCAGGGCGGTGTTAGAGAAAGTCTTGAAGAGAAGACCATGGCCTTGGCGCACGCCGTGGCCGACTTGATTAGCAACAATTTGCGTAACGGCGACGGTTCTCCCGTGGAGTGCGTCATCGCCGACAGCACCATCGGGCGCGTGGCCGAAACCGCCGCCTGCCAGGAGAAATTCGAGCGCGAAGGCGTCGGGGCCACCATCACCGTGACCTCCTGCTGGTGCTACGGCAGCGAGACCATGGACATGCACCCGCACTGGCCCAAGGCGGTGTGGGGCTTCAACGGCACCGAGCGTCCCGGCGCGGTCTATCTCGCCGCCGTGCTCGCCGCACACGCCCAGAAGGGACTGCCCGCCTTCGGCATCTACGGCCATGACGTGCAGGACCTCGCCGACAACACCATCCCCGCCGACGTGGCCGAGAAGATCCTCCGCTGGGCACGCGCAGCCATGGCGATGGCCACCATGCGCGGCAAGAGCTACCTCTCCTTCGGCAGCGTTGCCATGGGCATCGCCGGCAGCATCGTCAACCCCGACTTCTACCAGGAATACCTCGGCATGCGCAACGAACAGGTCGATGAAACCGAAATCCTGCGCCGTATGGACGAGGGGATTTACGACAAGGAAGAGTATGCGAAAGCCTTCGAATGGGTGACGAAATACTGCAAAGTGAACGAAGGCTGGGACAAAAACCGTCCCGAGAAACAGAAAACGCGCGAGGAAAAAGACCAAGACTGGGAGTTCGTGACGAAGATGTACCTCATCATGCGCGACCTGATGCACGGCAATCCGAAACTTCGCGAGATGGGCTTCAAGGAGGAGGCGCTCGGGCACAACGCCATCGCGGGCGGCTTCCAAGGACAGCGGCAGTGGACCGACTGGAAGCCCAACGGCGACTTCGTGGAGGCCCTCCTCAACACGCAGTTCGACTGGAACGGCAAGCGCGAGGCGGTGATCCTTGCCACGGAGAACGACGCGCTCAACGGCACGGCCATGCTCTTCGGCCACCTGCTGACCCAACGCGCCCAGATCTTCAGTGACGTGCGCACCTACTGGAGCCCCGAGGCGGTGAAGCGGGTTACCGGCAAGGAGCTCACCGGCAGGGCCGCCAACGGTATCATCCATCTCATCAACTCCGGCGCCACCACCCTCGACGGCAATGGCTACGCCACAGACAGCGAGGGCAACCCGACGATGAAGCAGTGGTGGAATCTGACCGACGAGGACCAGAAGGAGATACTGGCACATACCCATTGGATGCCTGCCGACCGGGACTATTTCCGCGGCGGCGGCTTCTCCAGCAACTTCCTCACCCGTGGCGGAATGCCCGTCACGATGATGCGCCTCAACCTCGTGAAGGGCCTCGGCCCCGTGTTCCAACTCGCGGAAGGCTGGACCGTTGACATCGATCCCGAAATTCACAAGGTGCTCGATATGCGCACCGACCCGACCTGGCCGACCACCTGGTTCGTGCCGCGCCTTGACCCTACAAGAGACTGTTTCAAAGACGTTTACAGCGTGATGAACTGTTGGGGCGCCAACCACGGGGCCATCAGCTACGGCCACATCGGCGCCGACCTCATCACGCTCTGCTCCATGCTGCGCATCCCCGTCTGCATGCACAACGTCCCCGACGACAAGATTTTCCGTCCCGCCGCCTGGAACGCCTTCGGCATGGACAAGGAAGGCGCGGACTTCCGGGCCTGCGAGAACTTCGGTCCAACGTACAAATAGTTGGCGGTTAGTAGTTAGTAATTGGTGATCAGTGATCAGTGATCAGTGATCAGTGAAGAGGGGTAATTCCTTGAGCAGTCCCGATAGGGACAAGAGCTTGGTAGGAGTGATATGAATCTAAAGAATCACGATTCATCAATTAATCAAAATCAACGTGATGATTACCGAAAAACATATCGAAACATTCGTGGCCCAGGCGCACCGGGTAGGGGAGCTTGGGCTCACGATTTGCTCCAGCGGCAACCTCAGCTGGCGCATTGGCGACAAAGCCCTCATCAGCGGCACCGGTTCGTGGGTGCCTTCGCTGCGGGAAGAGCAGGTCTCCGTTTGCGACGTGGCCACAGGGGAAGTCCTCAACGGCGTAAAGCCCTCCATGGAGAGCGTTTTCCACCTCGGCGTGATGCGTGAGCGTCCTGACGTGGGGGTGGTGCTCCACTTCCAGTCGCCTTACGCCACGCAGGTGGCCTGTTCGGGGGTGCGCCCGAAGAGCTACAACGTCACGGCGGAGGTCCCGCTGCACGTCGGGCGCGTGATCCCCGAGATCCCCTTCTACCGTCCGGGCAGTCCCGAGTTGGCGGAGGCGGTGGTCAACGCACTGAGAGACAGGAACTCTGCCCTAATGCTCAAGCACGGGCAGGTGGTCTGCGGCAAGGATTTCGACGACGTGATCCAGCGGGCCATGTTCTTCGAGATGGCCTGCCGTATCTGCGTCCTCGCCGACATGCACCCGGCCGTCCTCACAGAAGAGGAAGTCGATGCGTTAGAGCGGCACTTTTTGAAGTAGAAAGGGGGCTGTTATGCGAAAACCTTTCGCATAACGGGAACGTTCAGTGCCCGCTCCAGTTTGCACAGCGTTTCCAATGTCAGATTTTCCTCTCCTTTCAGAAGTCGGGAAACATATTGCGGTGAGCAGCCGACAAGCTCGGCCAGCTGCTTTTGGGACATGTCCAGTTCTTCCAAAGACATGGCGACGACGATGGCTATTTTTCTCGAATAGCGTAACCAGTCGCGGTTAGCTCTCCGCCATTCCGCCTTTTCACGCCACTTTGATGGTTCGGGCGAAGAATGCTCTTCCAGAAACGCTAATTGTTCTTCTGCGTTTTTCATTTTGTTATCCTTTCTCTTTGATGAAATCTGTAAAACTATCATCGTCAATGACATTGTTGGCAACCAGATATTGCCGGACTTTCTCCATCTTCACCAACTCCCTGAGCGTGTGTTCACGCTCCTGCATCGTACGGGTCAGTTTTATGGCGCCACCTGTAATGACATATATTCCAGGGTTGAGTTTTATGGCATAAATACGTAGCCAACTGGCATGGTTCGGGCGATCTTTCAATCGTGCCTTTTCTCTTCCCAATATCATTTCGGAGGCGCGGCTATTTTCAAGCGGGCGAAACAATTCGTCCAAGTTTGCTTCTGGGTTGATGTCCAAAATGAGGCATTCCAGTTCATCGCTGTCCTCCATTGTGTCATAAACCGCTTCATCCAGTTTGGTGATCTTGAAATGCGAAACAAGGTCACCGAAGTTTTCGCGGAAGAAGTTCAGCAGCCAACCCGCATCATTCCATTGAGTGAATACTTTGTCCAATTCATTCAATTCTTCGCCAGCAAAATGCACAGCCCAAAGTTTGCCGTCATGTTTAATGTCTTCAAATGTTATCATAATATTTGAGTTTTTTTAATCGCCGCGAAGATACACTTTTTTTGAATAAATCAACTCATACGTTGATTTGTTTTTTAGACTTATGATGTCAGTCGGGGGAGGCGCAGCCTTCTCACCGCAGTCCGCCGTAGCTCTTGGCGGCGGTTTGCAGGGCCTCCTCGGTGGTGAAGCGCTCGTAAAGGGTGCAGCGGGTGATGATGCTCTGCGTTGAGCAGTTCTTGCCGATGAGTTGCACCAGGGCCCATCCTTTCTTCTCGTCGGCGAAGGCGTCGTCCTTCAGGGCCAGGCACCCGTCCGCGGTGACAAATTCGTCCAATCTCACCTCGCGGACGTGGAACTTCACGTATGGGCGGTCCGTGCTGTAGAACAGTTGTTCCGCGGTGTAGAGCAGGAACGCCGCGTAGGGGTGGAGGTTGCCGGCCTTGAGGTCGGTGACGAGGGCGGGGGTCCCGTCCACCGTGCCGAGCTGTTGCCCGATGGGCTGCAATGTCCCGCTGCTCACGGGGATGCCGGGAATCAGCAGGGTGATGTTATCGTTCTTGGGCAAGAATACGGTGGGCAGCTGGAGCGCTAAGGAGATGAACTGCAAGTAGGTTGTGCCCTCCTTGGTGAAAAGAGGTATGTAGGGCCTCAATTCTTTCCACAAGGCGATACTGTGGCACATGCGCATGCGCTGTGCGAACTGTTTGCGGGTGTATTTTTTTCCTGTGCAGGAAGTGGAACTCCGCGTGACAACAGTCCCGTTTCGAATGTATCTGGTTATGCCAAGCGAAGGTATCTTGCTGACAATGTCGGATGGGATTTTGGGTTTAATCTTCATCGTGTATATTCTTTTTTAGTTATTGACTATAATTGTTCGATGCTTCATACCGTATCAGCTAAGCCTTTGACAAGTAGTTGAGTCGCTCTTGCGTCGTGTCTGCGCCGTACCAGGCACGTTTCTTTTTCGATATATCTTCGATAGTTCTCCGATACATCTTCGATAGTTCTTCGATTTTTATCGAACAACTATCGAAGAACTATCGAACAACTATCGAACAACTATCGAAGAACTAACGGCTCTGCTTGCTACCTGATAGCTCTCTGCTCCTTGCCAACTCCTTGCCAACTCCTTGCCGAGTGCGGGCGTGACGAGTCGCGTCCCCGCGCCGTCTGGGCAAATCGATGCGGCAAAGGTAGTATTTTTTCCGTTACGTGGTCAATGGTTAGTAGTTAGCAGTTAGTAGTTAGTAGTTAGCAGTTAGCCCCGTGCCGGAGGCACAAGCTGTCGCGCTTGCGCTGGAAAAAGTTGTCCGCTGCTGTCTTAAAGGCTGGAAAAAAGTTGTATCTTTGCCGCTTGTATACTGGAAAAAAAGTTGCAATAGGAGTCTGCCCCTTAACCCCTAACCCTTAAACTTTAACCCCTAACCCTTAACCCTTAACCCTTAAACCTTAACCCTTAACCCTTAACCCTTATGAATATCCACCTCGCATGTGACTTCGGCGGCGGCAGCGGCCGCGTGATGGCCGGATGGCTGGAGGACGGGAAAGTCTCTCTCGAAGAGATCCACCGCTTCCAGAACCGGCAGGTGCGCCTCGGCGACACCCTCTACTGGGACTTCCCCGCGCTGTTCCAGGATATGAAAGACGGGCTGCGCAAGGCTGCCGCGCGCTTCGGCGACCGCGTCGTCTCCATCGGCATCGACACGTGGGGCGTCGATTTCGGACTCGTCGACCGGCGAGGGCATCTCCTCGGACTGCCCGTCTGCTACCGCGATGCACGCACGAAGGGCCTCCCCGAGCGCTACTTCGCCACCCGAGACCGCCACGAGCACTACGCCCACAACGGCACGCAGGTGATGGAGATCAACACGCTGTTCCAACTGCTGGCCCTCAAGGAGTCTTCGCTTCCAAGCGAAGCCACCCTCCTCTTCATGCCCGATCTCTTCAGCTACTACCTCACCGGCATCGCCAACAACGAATACACGATCGCCTCGACGAGCGAGCTGCTCAACGCCCGCACCCGCGACTGGGACTGGGAACTCATCGACGACGCGGGGCTGCCCCGCTCGCTGTTCGGACCGATCGTGATGCCCGGCACCGTGCGCGGTCCCATCCTGCCGCACATCGCCGAGGAGACGGGACTCGCCCCGACGGTGAAGGTCGTTGCCGTGGCCAGCCACGACACCGCCTCGGCCGTCATGAGCATCCCCGGATTCGACGAGCCCGCCGCCTGGATCTCCTCCGGCACGTGGAGTCTGCTCGGCGTGACGGTGAGCGAGCCGATCCTGACCCCTGAGGCCTGCGACGCGGGCTTCACCAACGAGGGCGGCGCCGACGGCAAGATCACCTTCCTCAGCAATATCACCGGACTCTGGATTCTGCAGCAGTTAGCCAAGGAGTGGCGTACCGACGACTGGACCGCCATGACCGCAGAGGCGCGAGATGTGCAGTCTGTCCCGCTCATCGACGTGGATGACAGTGCGTTCACTGCGCCGGAGTCTATGCAGAAGGCCATCTTCACGGCCGTCGGGCGCGAGCTCACACGCGGCGAGACGGTCCGCTGCGTGTTGGAAAGCTTGGCGAAGCGCTACGCCACGGCCATCCGCAAGCTGAACACGATGTTGGAGGAGCCCGTGCGGCGGCTGCACATCATCGGCGGCGGCTCGCAGAATGTCCTGCTCAACGAACTCACGGCCCAGGCCACGGGTCTGAAGGTCACCACCGGCGATGTGGAAGCCACGGCGGTGGGGAATGTGATGGGACAGATAGGACGGTGAATTTCTAGTTTCGTATTTTTGTAACTTTTTTTCATTTACCATGCGATTTATATGTCGCTTCTTGCCAAAAACGATCAGTTAATTGTCAAAAAAGTAACTTTCAAAAAAAGATTAACAAGATGGCGGTGCGGATAGGAAAAAGTGTATCTTTGCGGCGTTAAATATATCGTTTACCAAAACCAAAGAAAATGGAAGAAACAATGAACCCCAACCCTATCGTGGAAGCCCGCCGATACGTGGCCAACGCCGAGAATGTCATTAAGAAAGCCAAATATGACCCGGAAACGAAGTCCTACTTGGACAGCAAGTACATCAAGATGGCCGGTGACACACTTTGGAAAGGCTGCCTCATCGCCCTCGATGCAGTTTTGCATGTCCGTGTCGGCAAAGGCCGACCGTCAATCGAAAAGTACAGGGAGGCTGCTAAAAAGCGAGACGGGAGGCTGTTGCGCTTTATAAACCTCGGATACGACTTGATGCACCTGACGATGGGCTATGATGGGGACAGAAACAAAAAAGTCTGTGAAACAGGCTTTGAAAGAGCAAACGCCATCATCGACCACTGCGAGAAGTTGCTCCCGAAGGTAGTTTGCGCGTGATTGGTTAGTGGCGATTCGTGCGTATGGGGTTATTTTGTACCTTTGCCGTTTCTTGTTCACGAATCAAATCATCCTTATGAGCGATAACAATCCTTTGAAAGCCAACAATTTGAAGCTTGTGGAGCGGCAGTATCTCCTGCCGTTCATCCTTATCACCTCGCTGTTTGCGCTGTGGGGGTTCGCCAACGACATCACCAACCCGATGGTGGCGGCCTTCCAGACAGTGATGGAGCTGAGTGCGGCGAAGGCCTCCCTCGTGCAGTTCGCCTTCTACGGCGGCTATGCCACGATGGCCATCCCGGCGGCGCTCTTCATCCGGAAGTTCTCCTACAAGAAGGGCATCCTCCTCGGGCTCGCCCTCTACGCCGTGGGTGCCTTCCTCTTCATCCCCGCGGCGGCCTACCAGAAGTTCTCCTACTTCTGCCTCTCGCTCTACATCCTCACCTTCGGTCTGGCCTTCCTGGAGACCACCGCGAGTCCGTTCATCCTCTCGCTCGGGCGCAAGGAGAACGCCACGCGCCGGCTGAACCTTGCGCAGTCGTTCAACCCGATGGGCTCGCTCTGCGGTATGTCGGTGGCCTCGCTCATCGTGCTGCCCAACCTGCTCTCCGACCAACGCGACGCGTCCGGCAACATCCTTTTCCCCACGCTCTCGGAAGCCGAGAAGGCCTCCATCCGTCTCCACGACCTGGCGGTCATCCGCGACCCCTACGTGGCCATCGGACTGGTGGTGCTGGTTATGCTGATTGTCATCGCATTGGTGAAGATGCCGGACACCACCGGCGCGGGCGAGAAGCAGAACAGCGTCCGCCAGACGCTCTCCAACCTCTGGCACAACAAGGTCTATCGCGAAGGGGTCTTCACGCAGGTTTTCTACGTGGCCGCGCAAATCATGACGTGGACGTTCATTATCCAATATGCTGACAATTTGGGGATTAACAAAGCCACGGCGCAGAACTACAATATCGTGGCGATGATTCTGTTCCTGTGCGGGCGGTTTATCTCCACGTTCCTGATGAAGTACGTGAACGGTCGTAAGCTGTTGGCTATCTTTGGTATAGGCGCCGGGCTTTGCGCGTTGGGCGCGGTGCTCATCGTCGGGATGCCGGGATTGTACTGTTTGGTGGGCATCAGCATCTTCATGAGTCTGATGTTCCCGACCATCTACGGCATCGCGTTGGAGAACGTCTCCCTGCAGGATTCCTCCCTCGGCGCGGCTTTCTTGGTGATGGCCATCGTGGGCGGTGCGCTGATGCCGCCGTTGCAAGGCCTGATCATCGACCAGGGCACTCTTTTCGGCCACCCCGCCGTCAATGTCAGCTACGCGCTGCCGTTGCTCTGTTTCGTGGTGGTGACGGTGTATGGTGTGCGGTCGTACAGGCGGACGTTGGTTAATCGGTGAAATTGTTGATTTGACATTCCTCGTAGAAACGCATCTGCATGGGTGTCAGAGTGTTGATTTCGTCCTGCTGCAGGTACACCACGTTGGTGAACATGTAGAGTATCCGGTTGCGCTCGTCGCTCATGTCAAGCGTTTCCAATTGCGCGGCAAATTTACTCAATTCAACGAAATAATAAACAATGTTTTTTGAAAAAATGTCGTTGTCGTCGTCTTTTTGGTAAATTTTGGAGAAGAAACGCTTCTTCCCCTTGAACTCGGGCATGTTGTAACTCATTATGTTCTCTTGCTGGTTTTCAATATGATGAGAGAAGTCTGTTAACTAATCGAGGTCGAATAGTTAATTTTCGGGGCGCGATTTCGCAGTGTTTTTTCGCATAGCGGCGAAAGTTGGGGGTCACACAGAAAGCACAGAAAGCACAGAAAGCACAGGTTTTTGGATGATTTCTTGCCCGCAGGGCAATATCAGGATAAACCGTCACGCTAATGATGTATGAATAATTCAGGTTAAAGTTCTTTGAGAATGTCTAAGAAAGCTTCTTTCGTATATGCTCCTTCCGCCTGACGAGATTTGTAAACCAGGCAATATTTGTAGCTGTTGCCCGATTTGCTCGCCCAGAGATTGCCGAGTTTGATTTTCTTTTCGGCATCCAAGTGGTCGCCCTTGGTCTCCAAAATCACCATTTTCCCTTTTTTTGTCTTGATGATAAAGTCCGGATAATGGTTGATGAAACCATTGATACAGAAACCTTTGCCATGATCGAGGTTGCGTGTCCAGAATTCCACGCTCTCCAAATTGGCCACGTCGTTGATGACCTCGCGCTCAAACCCGTCCATGTCGCCCTCCTTTTCGTACAACGACTTGGGCAGACCTGAAACAGCTTTGTTGGGGATGATTTCCACGGGCAATTGAAACAGGTTCTCGGCGAAAATCTGATCCCTGTCCACCATCCTATAGAATTGATTCTCTTTGTATTCATCACCCAACTTTCTGATTTTCTGCTTGATCTTGTCTGCGTATGAATATTCGTGGTTCATTAAGTCGGTAAACTGCTCATCGGTGAAGCGTTCGAGTACGCGGTGGATGAAAACCTCAATCTCCCTGTCGGGGATGGGATACATTTTCCCGATGATGTTCTTCAAGCGATAGGTGCAGTTCTTGACACGATGCTCCTTGTGCGCGGGGTCGAGTATGTACGAGGCGATTTTTTTATGCACCTTCCCCTCCACTTTCAGGTAGGTGGGTACATATCCATTGCTTTCGTCTAAATCCACACGATACATCGAGGTTTCCACATCATCGAAATTCACCGTCGAGTCGGCACTGCCTAATTTGAAGTCGCGGAGGAGCTCTTCGGACTCAAAGAGTGACTTCCGATGTGGTTCGACAAAGAGTTCGTTCGTCAGTTCCTGCGATTTGTCTTCGCTTACAAACTGCGGCAGTTTCAGCAAGCGGGCCGACTCGCTGAACACCTCTTTCATCTTGTACTTTTTCACTTGCGTTCCCAATTCTGTTGGTACATTATGATTACTATTCGCTTCCTCGCGTTCTGCACGTTCTTCTTTTTCGACCTCTTCCAGCACCCGTTTCTCTATTTCTGCAACGTTGATGTTGGGCTTTCGTGTCTCATTTCCAGTGTTTTGCGGGTGCAGCAGGGCGGCATTGTCTGTGGTTTCCTCCCTTGTTGGGAAATCAATCTTCAAGGCATCCAGTTCGTCAGGTTCTTCGGTTGCCGGCTGAATGACTGAATCTGACGGCGCGAACAAGTCGCCCATAAGCGATGTTGGCGTCTCTTTCTTCGCCTCTTTGGGCTCTTCGGGTTCGGCCACCTTGTAGTCCTTGTCGCTGAACCCCGCGCGGTTCAAACCTTTCACGATGTTGTCGAGTGTGTCGAGGAACTTGGGCGACGAGGTGAGAACGTAGCTCATGTTGAGCATGGCGTTTTTGTTGCGGCGCACCCACGGTATACGCAGCACACGACCCAAGATCTGCTCCACATCCACCGACGACGAGCGGTCGGCAAGCGAGGCCAAGATGTAGGCAAACGGACAGTCCCACCCCTCCTTCAAGGCATTGACGGTGATGATGTAACGCACGGGGCAATCTGGGGAAAGCAAATCTTCGTCCTTGATTTCATTGCGGTCGGCGGTCTTGATACGGATTTGATTTTCAGGTATTTTCAGATCCAAAAGCGTGTTCTTTATCTTCTCGTAGGTGATGTTTTCCTCGCCCGTGCGGGGCTGCGCCTGAAACAGCACAATTGGGCGGATGTAGTTTCCGCCTTCGGATTCCGCTGCCTTCGCCTCGATTTCCAAACGGCGTTGCAGTTCGAGTGCCGAGGCAATGACATCGTTGCGGCTCTGGTGGTTATACACAATCACCGGCAGTTTCACCATATTCTCCTTTTTCAGCTCGTAGGCATCGGTGAAACTGAGGATGTTGCTGTTTTTGCGGGGTGTGGCGGTGAGGTCGAGAATAAACGAAGGGTTGAGATTTTGCAGCATCTCCACGCTGAGGTCGCTTTCGGCGTTGTGGCTCTCATCCACTACCACAACGGGGTTCAATGCCTGCAGCACACGCATCAGCTGCAAGTCGGGGTCGCCGTTGGCGTCTTTGCCCACAATGGGCTCGAACGACTGCAGGTGACCGTTTTCCTGATACACTTTGCGGTCGTCCTTTTTCCGGGCCCGCAAACTGTCGAAACTCATCACGAGGATGCAAAGGTTCTCCTGCACCACCGAAAGCGAGAATCCCGCGCCTTGCAGCGCCTGATCCTTGCTCAGCACCTCCACGCGGTTCTGGAAATCGCTGCTGATGCGTTGGCGGTAGGGATGTTCCGGATTGCGCAGATTACGCAATGTCTGCTCCAGTATGGTGATGGACGGCACAAGCCAGACAACAGTATGGAAACGGCTTTCGTCGAACTCGCGGAAAATGGTGCCCAGGGCGGCTGAGGCGATGAATGTTTTGCCGCCTCCCGTAGGCACCTTTATGCACACGTGCGGCGCTTTCCCGACATTGTTTTTGTAAGGTTCCACCGCCTCGCCGGGGAAGGGCGTGAGCGGGGTGCGCGGATGGTTGGACCAGAAAGCCTGGAACGCGTCGGCGGCATTCTTGGTTTCCTGCACATAGCGCATAAAGCGTTGCAGGTCGGCCAATATTTGTTGCTGGTAGGGTTTCAGTTCCATAATTACAATTTCTTGATGTCGCGGGGAATCTTTTTGAAAACGATGTGGTTGAGTTGCATAAACTCGTCTGTCAAAAGGCAGTTGTCGGCATAAATCACGTACTGCTCGGCCCGTTGGGTGATGCTGTTCAGAAAAGCCTTGTCGAGGGTGGTGATTTCTTTCGGCTCATAGTAGAAATAGTAGGATGTGCCGTTATGGATGCCCAGAAAATATTGCGGTAGAGACGGGGCGCGCCCCGTCCCTACGGGCATTGCCGTGCGCGTTTCCGAATACCAGATATATTCCCTGATTTTTCCGGTGCCGATGTTTTCGTTCAGATAACCGTTTTCATCGAAAACAGTTTCGCCCAATTCGTAGAAGGTGAATGAGCCGCCCGTGCCTTCCGCCGCGTTTTTACCCTCGCCGTAGCCGTTGATCACGCGCCGCACCCGCTCGGCGGTGATGGTTTCGGCGTAGTCTTCCATCTCCACGAGGATGAATTTGCGGTGGCCGCAGTCTTGCTTGTTCAGGTTCAAAACGGCGTGGGCGGTGGTGCCGGAGCCGGCAAAGGAGTCGAGGATGATGGAGTTTTTATCTTCTCTAAATTGGAGCAAATATTCTATTAATGAAGGATGTTTGGGAAAATCAAAAACACCTTCTTTACCAAAAATATTAGTAAGCATTTTACCTGCTTCTTCTGTTGTATTTACTCCGACTTCCTTATCTATAAGGTTTCTAGGAATCTCATTGTCATATTCTTTCTTTTTGTATGAAATCACTAAGTCTTTCGAACAATCAATCCTTGTTCCTAATTCTAGTTGCTCTTCTAAATATGATTGACTCCAAGTAAATCTATTTCTAAATCGAACGCCATTTTTATTTACATAATTTTCGACTTCCAAATTATTTAATAATTCATTCGGATATTTTATTGTTCCATATGTCCCTATTTCCCAAAATGCGTTTTTCTCTTTGAAATGCATGCTTTGTGGTGGAAAATACAATTCAGAAATATTGTTCTGCTTTTTTGTCAATGGATCATTACTCTTACTTTCTTTTTTTACGCCACGATAAGATTCTGAAGTCTTCCTTTTTTCATAGCATAAAACATACTCTAAGTTCTTCTTTATTTTTTTTGATAATGCTGGTGGTGTTGCAGAACGATACCAATGCCAAATTCCACAATAATTCCCTGCTCCGAAAATCTCGTCACAAATCAATTTGAGGTTGGCCTGCTCGTTGTCGTCGATAGAGATGAAGATTGCACCGTCGTCTGAAAGAAGTTTTTGGAGAAGTTTAAGCCGGGGGTACATCATGCAGAGCCATTTGTCGTGGCGGGTGAGGTCTTCGGCCTCCTTGCCCACCACCTGTCCGAGCCATTTGCGGATGCGCGGCGAGTTCACATTGTCGTTATACATCCAGTTTTCGTTGCCCGTGTTGTAAGGAGGATCGATGTAGATGCACTTGATGCGGCCCTCGTATTCGGGCAGCAGCGCCTTGAGGGCTTCGAGGTTGTCGCCGTGGATGATTTTGTTTTCGGATTCTTCAGCGGGCGCATTCGATGCGTCCCCGCCATCGGCGGCAAAGGTGTATTTCTCATCTAACGTGCGGAACGCCACATCAAGGTGGTGGTTGACAACGGCTTCTTTTCCTATCCAGTTCAGTGTGGGCATGGGGCAATTTACAATTTACAATGAACAATTAATAATTGTGTTGCTCTCATTCAAGTAAGCCCCAAAAGAAAAAGGCGCTCGCCGTTCCTTTTGTGTGCTTATTAACTTGGTGGGTTCTGGTAAACCTTTGGAACTAATAAGCACGAAACAACTCACGCCAAAACGCGCGAGCCTCTCGCAAACTTAATCTCGTTCCTTTTTGAAAATTTACCAGATTTTACCAAGTGAGAATAAGAGCGTAAAGCTCAAATGTTTATGATTCTATTTTTTACCTTTTCTTCGTCTTTTTCTGTCAATTAGTTACACTTTATTTGTCGTTTTCGCCGTGTTTTCGGCACGTGGCGAAAATTGCGGCAAAGATAGCAAAAAAAACGTTCGGTCGCCGCCGCAGGTCAACACTTCCGGCGGGCCGTCAGGTGTGCCGGGACAGCATGCGGAAAAACTACTCACACTGCAATCTTTCAGGAAAAATCATATATTCAAGTTTTGCAAGCTCTTCTTAGCCCGCTTACAATAGGGAGCTCAGGAATTCCCCTTCTATTTTAGAAGGCTGCCCGTAGGGCGGGTTAGGAATATGGATATCAGAGTTGTGAACGGTAAACGGTAAACAGTAAACGGTATAGGCAAACCTTTCTGTGCTTTCTGTGCTTTCTGTGTGACCCCTCCAACTTTCGCCGCCAACCGAAGAAATCCTGCGAAATCCCTTTCCAAAAATTAACTATTCGACCTCGATTAGTTAACGCACTTTCCGCATCCTCCTGAGAACCAACGAGAAAAAAATTTCCGAAAACTCTTGACAAAGGCGGTTTGGTGTTGTATCTTTGCAGGCGGAAAAACGGTTTGCCGACGGAGACGTAGCACGGAGCGTCTCTACGGAGCACCCGTCTGACCAAAACCTACAAAGTTATTCACCAAAACCTGAAACAATGTCAAAACGATCAAAAGGGCAAAAAAACCAGCGCACCAAGCCGCAGAAACAGAACAAAAACACCAGAGGGAACACCAGAAAACTCCCGAGCATTAAAGAAACCGAAGCCTACATCAAGGAGCACAACCTGAAGGTCATGGACCCGCTCTCGGACTACGGGTTCAAGCGCCTGCTCGCCTCTGAGCGCAACAAGGACATCCTGATGCACCTCCTCAACGCCTTCATCTCCGAGGACACCGGCGTCATCACCGACATCTCCTACCTCTCCACGGAGGTGCTCGGCATCCGCAAAGAGGACAGATTCGTCCGTTACGACCTCTACTGCACGAACCAGGACGGCAAGCGCTTCATCGTGGAGATGCAGAACGGCAGGCAGTCGAACTACGCCGACCGGCTGCGGGTCTATACCAGCCTCGCCACCGTACAAAACTGGGACAAAAAGGACAAGCAATACAAGCATGTGCCAAAGATATATTCCTTTAACATAATGAGTTACAACATGCCCGAGTTCAAGGGGAAGAAGCGTTTCTTCTCCAAAATTTACCAAAAAGACGACGACAACGACATTTTTTCAAAAAACATTGTTTATTATTTCGTTGAATTGAGTAAATTTGCCGCGCAATTGGAAACGCTTGACATGAGCGACGAGCGCAACCGGATACTCTACATGTTCACCAACGTGGTGTACCTGCAGCAGGACGAAATCAACACTCTGACACCCATGCAGATGCGTTTCTACGAGGAATGTCAAATCAACAATTTCACCGATATGGAAAAGCAGGATTATGTCAAGAGTCTGATGGAGTACCCCTGCGTGCAAGATATGATGGAGTGCGAGCGCGCCGAGGCTAAAGAGGAGGGGATACAGATAGGCATAGAGCAGGGTCGCGAGGAAGGACGCGAGGAAGGACGCAAGGAAGGACGCAAGGCTGAAAAACGCCTTCTCGTCCGCAACATGCTCGCCGAGGGCCTCGACCCGGCCGTGGTGGCGAAGGTCGCCGGGCTGACGGAAGAAGAGATCCAGGCGATGAGTGCGGAGGCCTGACGGGTACACTGCGGGCAAAAAAACACGAACAAGTCAAACGAGAAACCTTCCCCGCACACTGCCAGCGGGGTGAGGGGTGCTTGCGAAAATTGAGCAAGGAGTCTCTTTGCCGGTGTAAAGAGGAAACATTGCAGTTGATCGGTTTTTGCACAAATCTCCCGATTTCCTGCGAAAATTCCACCCGTTTTTTTGACAGGGGTTTTCCGGTCTTTCTCTAATTGTCTGTATTCCAGCGAGAAAAAAAGTTATCAACAGGTGAACAATTCGCCCCAAAGTGTATTATATTTGCAGTGTATTAGAACACTAATACGCTAATCAGATTGTGACGATAGGATACAGGCGACTCCAAACCGACTATTCACCGCTAACTCGCCCGGCTTCTTTGTATGAGTGTTTTGCGTACGTCTGCGGCCTGTTTCCTGTCAAGGCAAGGGGAAACCCATGCATACCCTTTTGGGTTCAGAAGGGTTTGGGTTTCAGTCTGTTGGTTTACAGATTACCCTTCTGTCCCCTTTCGCGATGAATCGTGAGAGGAATAATGGTATTGGATTTTTTGCCCTTCAGCCCTAACGGGCTGAATCGCGAACGAGCGGCTTGTCCAAAAAAAAATGGATACGCGACCCTTATCACTGCTCACAGCTCATTGCTCACTGTTCACTAAAAATTGTATCTTTGCGCTTTCAAACTGAATCAATCATCAAAAGTATAAAGAAATGGCAAGAGTTCTCATCATTGGAGCGGGCGGCGTAGGTTCCGTCGTGGCTCACAAATGCGCTTCCGTACCGGAAGTATTCACCGAAATCATGCTGGCCTCGCGTACGAAGGCAAAATGCGACGCCATCGCTGCGCAGATTGGCGGCAACCGTATCCAGACGGCTCAGGTCGATGCCGACAATGTGGAGGAGACCATCCGTCTGTTGGAAAGTTACAAGCCTGATTTGCTGATCAATGTGGCGCTGCCGTATCAGGATCTGCCCTTGATGGATGCCTGCCTCGCCACGAAGACCAACTATATGGACACTGCCAACTACGAGCCCCGCGACAAGGCGAAGTTCGAGTACAGCTGGCAGTGGGCTTACCACGATCGTTTCAAGGAGGCCGGCATTATGGCCCTCCTCGGCTGCGGTTTCGACCCCGGCATGACCAGCATCTACACCGCGTATGCCGCCAAACACTACTTCGACGAGATGCACTATCTCGACATCGTCGATTGCAACGCCGGCGACCACGGCAAGGCGTTCGCCACCAACTTCAACCCCGAAATCAACATCCGGGAGATTACGCAGCGTGGCAAGTATTGGGAAAACGGTCAGTGGATAGAGATAGACCCGATGTCGATTCATCGTCCGGTGGAATATCCCAATATTGGCGACCGTGAATCGTATCTGCTTTACCATGAGGAGCTTGAGTCTCTTGTGAAGAGCTATCCGACCATCAAGCGTGCCCGTTTCTGGATGACCTTCGGGCAGAAATACCTCACCGTGCTGAACGTGCTGCAGGAAGTCGGCATGACCAGCATCAAGCCCATCAACTACAAAGGCATGGAGATTGTGCCGTTGCAGTTCCTGAAGGCGGTGCTGCCGGAGCCGTCGTCGCTCGGCGAGGGCTACCACGGCCAGACCTCCATCGGCTGCCAGATCAAGGGCGTGAAAGACGGCAAGGAGCGCACCTACTATGTGTGGAACAACTGCGACCACGCCGCCTGCTACAAAGAGGTCGGGGCTCAGGCAGTATCCTACACGACGGGTGTCCCCGCGATGCTGGGTGCGAAGATGATCCTTACCGGCACGTGGCAGGGCAAGGGCGTCTTCAACGTCGAGCAGTTCGATCCCGATCCGTTCATGAAAGAGATCGGTGGTTACGGCCTGCCTTGGAACGAGCAGATCGACCAGCCGCTGCCGGTGTACAAACACGAGTAAGCCTCAATAAGTGGGATAATTCGGTTACAAACGAATCTTCCAGGCAACGTCCTGGTTGTCGATATAATATAGGAAGTGATGCCGGATATGGAATGTTTTCATGTCCGGCATTTCCATATCCAGCGGTTTGATTTCCAAGGTTGTGGTTTCAGAGGGTAGGGTGTATTGGTATAATGTTTTGTCTTTCAGGTAGATAATCTGATCTTTCAGCAGTTGCATAGCCGTGATTCCAGAAATCGGAATCTCGCGCACGAAGGTGCCGAAGAAGTCGAAGAGGCAGATGCCGTGGTGCTCGTCCAGCAGTGCGATGAGATGCTCGGGCACGACCTGCATGTCCGTGGGATGGAACTCGCCAGGGAAGGTGATGTGCGAGCGGGAGGAGATGTTGAGGCTGAGGTCGGTGAGGATCAGTTCCTGGTTGGCTTCGTCGTACAGCACGATGGTGTTGGGGTTGCCCATGGCTGCCAGGGTGACGGTCATCAGCGATTTGTCGAACAGGTTCAGTGGGTTTCCGATGGGTGCTAACTCGTTGTTGAGCAAGATGATGGTGCCGTTTTCCCGGTAATAGACGAGGAGTTTGGAGGCGATGTTTGCGTCCACTTGCGCGATGTTGCCGAAGGTGGGCTCCCCGTAGCTGAGCTGTTTCGTGCCGTCGGCCGCTATCCGTTCCAGGTTGTCGTCATGGAAAAGGAAGAGATTCCCCTGGATATCGGTGGTGACGCCGTCACAGGGGGTGTCATAAAAAAGTCGCTCCTGGGCGTTGGCGCAGCCCAGGGCGACGATAAAAGTTATGATGATGAGGGTGTGTTTCAAGGTTGGTTTAAGGGTTAAGGGTTAAGGTTTAAGGTTTAAGGTTTAAGGGTTAAGGGTTAAGGGTTATGGGTTATGGGTTATGGGTTATGGGTTATGGGTTATGGGTTAGAACTTGCAGCCGATGGTGGCGACTACGCTGTGGATCTTGGAGGCGATGTTGCAGGGGGTGCCGAAGGAGTCGTAGAGCCAGTAGGAGTCTTTGCACATACGCAGCACGTAGGCGAGGTCGAAGAACATGACTTTGCCGCGGAAGCCCAGACCGGCGGAGATGAAGTGGGCGGTGTTGTTGTAGGGGGCTTCGGTCAGCTTGTAGGGGGAGGTCTTCAGGCGGTAGCCGGCGCGGAGGGCGAACCCTTGCGTGACGTTGACCTCGGCGCCCACGCGCACGGTGTGGGAAGCGCCGTATTTGGCTTTAACTGTTTGATTCTCTACAATATAATCGTAGTTGTCAGCGTAGAGCTTGGCCATTCCGTAATCCTGATATTCGTATTCGGCGGCGATGAAGGCGCGCTTGGCGATGAGGAAGGAGGCGTCCACGTTGAATTTCAGCGGGGTGGTCAGCGAGAAGGAGTTCGCGTTTTCATAGCTGTAGTCCAGTTGCGTGGCGCCGTTGTCGAGCGGATAGGCAAACTTGGTGACCAGTTCGCGATAGAAGTAATCCTTGACGGTCCAATAGTAGGTCGGCGTGTGGAAGGAGGCGCCAATGCGCACGAAGTCAGCGGGTTGGTAGATGGCGCCGATTTTGAAGTTGACACCTGTTCCGGAGTTCCGCTGGGTGGAGTAGAGTGTGTAGCTGTTGATGCCGTAGAGGTCGTCGAAGTCGGCGGGGCTTTCCTTGTAGGTGACGTTTTCTTTGAAGTCGAGGAACGGGAATCCGAGGGTGGCGCCGATGAAGAGTTTGTCGCCGTAGTTGCCGCCGATGGAGAGTTGCATCTCGTCGATGGCGCCGCTGCGCACCACGAGAGCCGATTGGTCGATGTCATAACCGCTGTAGAATCCGCGGTAGTGGCTCTGGTCGCCGGGCAGCGTGTCGATGAGGAAGCCGTACCAAGCCAAGGAAGCGTCGCCGGTGAGGTTTCCAAAGTAGGTGCCGTTGGCATGGGTTGCGATAGCATCACCTATCGTGCTGTTAATCTGTGTGTTGGCGCGGAAGGTCTGGTTGAAGTCCGTGATGCGGTTGTAGCCGAAACCGAACTGCCATTTCTTCCACCCGTTGTCGAGATGGATGTCGCGGGCTAACACGACGCCGGCTTGCGGGACGGTGTATTTGAACTTCTGTGCGGAGCTCTTGTCGCCGTTGTACCAGGTGTCGGTGTAGCCGAAGTTGAGCTGCATGGGGGTGACTGACGTCTCATAGCGTTTGAAGAGGCCGATGGCGGCGGGGTTGGTGCTGAGCGCGGAGAAGTCGCCGCCCGTGGCACCGAAGGCGCCGCCGGCACCCACGAAGCGCGCCGTGCCCCAGTAGTCGAACTGCGAGAAGGTGAGTGCTTCGTAGTCACCTTGTGCGCTGGCGAGTCCGAAAAGACCCATGATCACGATGATGAATGTTGCTATTCTTTTCATTAGTTTCTAATGTTTATTGGTTATGGGTTATGAATTATGGATGTTGGTTATGGGTTATCGTCTGCCGCTGCTGTGGGAGGAACCGCCGCCGCTGCGACCGCCACCGAAGGAACCGCCGCCGCTGCGGCCACCGCCGAAGGAACCACCGCTGCTGTGGGAACCGCTGCTAAAGCTGGAGCGGCTGCTGGAGGAGGAACTGGAACGGCTGCTGCTCGGCGAGGAGGAACGGCTGGATGACGGACTGCTGTAGCTGGATCGGCTGCTGCTCGGAGAGCTGGAAGATGACGGGCGGCTATAGCTGGAGCCGTTGCTGCTCGGGCGGCTGCTCGACGGGCTGGAGGATGATGGACGGCTATAGGTGGAGCCGTTGCTGCTCGGACGGCTGGTGCTCGATGAGCTGGAGGGGCTGCTGTAAGTTCTTGACGGATACGTTGTTGAAGAAGATGGACGAGTGGTGGTCGGACGGCTTCCGGAAGTGCCGGCCGGGCGTGTTGTCACGTTGGAGGGGGTCACCACCGTGCGTGTCACCGTTTTGGGAGATTGAGGCGTGGCCGTTGCAGAAGTTGCCGGTCGGGTGATGGTGGTGGGAGTGGTGGTCGGACGGGTAGTCGTCGGGGTCGTGGGCGTTTTGCCAGTGGTCGGCGTAGAGGGGGTGATGTCTGTTCTGGGGGAAGTCACCGTGGGCGTGGCCGGCTTATCGGCAGCTTGGCCGTTGAGGGGCTTGTTGTTTCCACCGTTGTTGGTGGGTTGCGGGTTGACCTCGGCGGGTCTCAGATTACTGGGGGAAGTGACTTCCTTGCGTGCGCTGGTCACGTTCTTTCTGCTGTCACCGTTGTTGGTGGGATTGACATTGCCGCCGCTGTTACCGCCGCCGTAGGAACCTCCGCCGCCCGTAGTGGCGCCGGCGATGGCCTCGTAGCGTTGGTTGAAGGCCACCGGCGAGGAGGTCACCGAGTAGTGGTTGTTGGTCTCGCCGTTGCCGTGGCCGACTCCGTTGCCCCTGCCTTCGGGCAGGTCGCCTCGGTCGCCGTTGCCCACCGAGGGTCCGACGTTGTTGCGATGGCCATAGTAATAGCTGTGGTTCGGGTCGTGGTGGTTGTGGTAGTAGTCGATGGGCTCGCAGCCGGGATGATGGTGGTGGTGATACCACGGATCACAGCATGCATAGTAAGGATCGTACCAACCCCATCCGTAGCGCCAGCCGTAGTCGTACCAGTAGGGGGAGTAGTAGTAGGGACGGTAATAGTAGCCCGGCCACCACCAGTTGTAGCCCATGTAAATGCTTAAGCCAAAGCTTGCTGGATAGTAATCGTACCAGTACATGTTGGTGAAGAAGGGGTCATAGTAGCCCCAGCCTACGTACACGTCCGTATGGAACCGGCGGATACGCGAGGCGTAGGCGTAGTCGTAGTAATCGTCTGGATCATAGGTGACGGAGGAGCCTGCCACGGGAGCGGATTCAATGACTTCACCCGTTTCCGTGTAGTTGGTGATGACCGGCTCCGTGCTGCCCGGGTAGTAGGTCAGCGTGCGCAGCAGGTTACCGTTTTCGTCCGTCTCATAAATGATGGAGTCGGCCTCCACCGCGGGGGCGTTTTGGGCAGTCGCGGCGGAAGATTGCGCGGCACGGGGCGCCGCTTTTTCGCCCGAAGACGTGTATATGTCATCGTAATAGGCGAAATTTGCTGTCGAACAGGCTGCTAACAAGCCAGTTACTACGCTTAAAACGATTAAAATTTGTTTCTTCATAATGTCCTCCTTATCTCTTATTTTTTTATTTTTGCACCTTAATTTTCAAATAGACGGCAAAAGTACTAAAAAGTTAATTTATATAAGAGTTTATGGCAAAAAATTTTTGTACAAGAGCAGAGAATTATTCGCAGTGGTATAACGACATTGTGAAGAAAGCGGACCTGGCGGAGAACTCCTCCGTGCGCGGTTGTATGGTGATCAAGCCCTACGGATATGCGATTTGGGAGAAAATGCAGCGTCAGTTGGACCAAATGTTTAAAGATACAGGCCATTCCAACGCCTATTTCCCGATTTTTATTCCGAAATCCTTCTTTAGTCGCGAGGCCAGCCATGTGGAAGGATTCGCCAAGGAGTGCGCGGTGGTTACCCACTACCGTTTGAAGAACGATCCTAACGGCGGCGGCGTGGTGGTCGATCCCGATGCCAAACTCGAGGAGGAGCTCATCGTGCGCCCCACTTCCGAGACGATTATCTGGGATACTTACAAGAATTGGATTCAGTCGTACCGCGATCTGCCGATCCTCTGCAACCAGTGGGCCAATGTGGTCCGTTGGGAGATGCGCACCCGTCTCTTCCTCCGCACTGCCGAGTTCCTCTGGCAGGAGGGGCACACCGCCCACGCCACCCGCGAGGAGGCTCTCGAAGAGACCGACAAGATGATCCACGTTTATGCTGATTTCGCGGAGAAGCACATGGCCATCCCCGTTGTCATGGGTGTGAAGTCACCGAACGAGCGTTTCGGCGGCGCCATCGACACCTACTGCATCGAGGCGCTTATGCAGGACGGCAAGGCGTTGCAGGCTGGTACCTCCCATTTCCTCGGTCAGAACTTCGCCAAAGCTTTCGACGTGAAGTTCCTCAACCAGCAGAACGAGCAGGAATACGTGTGGGCCACCTCTTGGGGTGTCTCCACCCGTCTGATTGGCGCCCTCATCATGACCCACTCCGACGACAACGGTCTGGTGCTGCCGCCCGTGCTCGCCCCCATCCAAGTGGTCATCGTTCCCATCTACAAGAGCGACGAGCAACGTCAACAGATTGCTGACAAGGCAGATACGCTGGTCCAGAAGTTGAAAGCCCTCGGCATTTCCGTGAAGTTTGACAATGACGACACCAAGCGTTCTGGTTGGAAGTTCAACGAGTATGAGCTCAAGGGTGTGCCGGTGCGCGTGGCCATTGGACCCAAGGATTTGGAGAACAATGAGGCTGAGGTCGCTCGCAGAGACACGATGGAGAAATACAATGTCTCCTTCGACGCGCTCGTGGAGCACATCCAGAAGCTCCTCGAAGAGATTCAGCAGAATCTGTATAACAAAGCCCTGAAGTTCAGGGAGGAACATACCTACAAGGCCGACACTTGGGACGAGTTCGTCGATCTGTTGGACAACAAGCCCGGTTTCGTCTATGCCCACTGGGACGGTACGCCCGAGACCGAGGAGAAGATCAAGGATCTCTGCAAGGCGACCATCCGTTGCATCCCCTTCAACAATCCGAAAGAAGAGGGCAAGTGCATCCTCACCGGCAAACCGTCACACGAGCGTGTTCTTTTCGCGCGCGCGTATTAACAGTTAGCAGTTATCAGTTAGTAGTTAGCAGTTAGTAGTTATTCCAAATGGAACAAACCGATAAATATGCTGAGGCTCTTGCCGCGTTCCGGCATCTGTTGGAGATCATGGACGAGCTTCGAGAGAAGTGTCCGTGGGATCGTGCGCAGACCTTCGAGACGTTGCGCAACCTCACGGTCGAGGAGACCTTCGAGTTAGCCGACGCCATTATGGACAAGGACTATCCCGATATGTGCAAGGAGCTCGGAGACCTGCAACTGCACATAGTCTTCTACGCCAAGGTGGCCTCTGAGATGGGACTCTTCAATGTTACCGATGTGCTCAATAAGCTGTGTGACAAGTTGATACGTCGTCACCCGCATATCTACGGGGAGATGAAAGCCGACTCGGCCAACGAGGTGCACGAGAACTGGGAGAAGATCAAGCTGCAGACCGAGGGTAACCGCTCCGTGTTGGGCGGTATCCCTTCGGGAATGCCCGCACTCACCAAGGCCTACCGCATCCAGGACAAGGTCAGTGGGGTGGGCTTTGACTGGGACAACAAGGAGGACGTGTGGGCCAAGGTGCAGGAGGAGGTTGGCGAACTGAAGGCCGAGGTGGATGCCGGAAACCACGATAGGGTGGAGGAGGAGTTCGGTGACGTGCTCTTCTCTCTCATCAACTACGCCCGTTTCCTCGATGTCCATCCCGAGGATGCCCTCGAGAAGACGAACCGCAAGTTCATGCACCGCTTCCAGCTGCTCGAGCAGATGGTCAAAGCCGATGGACGCTCCCTTCCCGATATGTCGCTCGCCGAGATGGACGAGTATTGGGAACGCGCGAAGCGAGAGCCGGTTAGTTAGTAGTTAGCAGTTAGTAGTTAGTAGTTAGCAGTTAGTAGTTAGCAGTTAGTAGTTAGTAGTTGCGGCGAATCGTAAGTGTGAGCGATTAAGGTCACAAGTCATAAGTCACAAGTCATAAGTCATAAGTCACAAGTCACGATGTATTTTGCTAGAAGATGAATAAATTAAAAATAGTATATATTATATTATTGAGTGTTTTCGTAGTGGGAATGCCGAGGGCTGTGTGGGCGCAGAAGCCGTCGAAGGCTGCCGCGTTATGCGAGAAGGCGGGGCAGGCGATGGGTGCGCAGGACTTTGACAAGGCCTTGGGCTACCTCAACCAAGCGCAGGCCAAGGATCCCAACTATCCGGATGTTTACATCATGAAGGGTGACATCTACAACTTCCGACTCCAGTCCGATTCGGCGATGCTCTGCTACCAGCGCGCCATCGACCTGATCGGCGACCCTGACCCGATGCTCTACTACATTGCTGGCAACGAGGGTGCGAAGTGTGGTGCCTACGAGTATGCGCTCCGCACGTTGGAGACATTCCTCCAGAAGGGAATCCAGTACTCCGATGTACACCCCGATGCGCAGAAGACTATCGCGAACTGCCGCTTCGCCATTGAGGCGATGAAGAGTCCGCACAGTTTCGAGCTTGTGAACCTCGGGAGCGGCATCAACTCCGAGTGGGACGAGTACTTGGCCGCCATCACCGCCGACGACGAGCAGATTGTCTTCACCGTGAAGCGTCCCCGCGACAAGGGTACCGTCTGTGCCTTCTGTCTCAACGAGGAGGATCTCTATGCCAGTCGCAGGACCGGCGACGGCGAGTGGCAGTTGCGCGAACCGCTCGGCTCGCCCGTCAAGACCGGTTATAACGAGGGAGCGCAGTGTCTCTCCCCCGACGGCAAGTACCTGCTTTACACGATGTGCGATGCGGATTACGGAATGGGCAGCTGCGACCTCTACTGGGCCAAGCGTATCGGCGACAAATGGTCGCGGCCCCGTAACTTCGGTATGCCCGTGAACACCCAGGCTTGGGAGAGTCAGCCGACGATGGCCGCCGACGGTATGACCGTCTATTTTGCCTCTAGCCGTCCCGGTGGTTACGGAGGAATGGACATCTGGAAGACCACTATGACTGCAGAGGGTGAGTTCTCCATTCCCGAGAACCTCGGTCCGGCGGTCAACACCCCCGGCGAAGATGCGGCTCCGTTCATCCACAGTGACGGTCGCACCCTATACTTCGCCTCCAACGGTCGTACCGGCATGGGCGGTTATGACCTCTACTACACGACCCTGCAGTCTGACGGCAGCTGGAGTGAGCCGCGGAACATGGGTTATCCCATCAACTCGCCCGCCGACGAGATCAACATCTTCATCAACGCCACGGGCACGATGGCTTACATCTCTTCCGACAAGGACGGTGGTTACGGTGGCCTCGACCTCTACAGCTTTGTCCTCGATGACGGGTTGCGCCCGAATCCGGTGACGTACATTAAGGGACATGTCCGCGACGCTTTCACCGGCGAGCCGTTGTCAGCACGAATTGAGATGATTGACCTTGGAACAAAGCAGCTGCTCACCGCCACCACATCCGATCCGCAGAACGGCGGCTACTTGGCCTGCATCCATACTGGCGGCAACGTGCTTCTCAATGTCTCCCATCCGGATTACCCCTTCTATTCCGAGAACTTCCAGGTGGAGAAATCCTACACAGAGCTGTCCCCTTACCTAAAGGACATCGCCCTGCAGCCTACCGACGTGGGGACGGTGGTCACGCTCAAGAATGTCTTCTTCGACTTTGACAAGGCGGACCTGAAGCCCGAGTCCTTTGTAGAGCTCGACAAGCTGGCCGATTATTTGAAGACGAATAGCATCCGCATTGAGATCGGTGGTCATACGGATAATCAGGGCACGGACGAGTACAACGACCGTTTGTCGGAGAACCGTGCCAAGTCGGTCTATGACTATTTGGTCAGCAAAGGTATTCCCGCCGATCGTCTGCAGTACAAGGGTTACGGCAGTCGGGTTCCCGTGGCCGACAACGCCACCGAGGAGGGTCGGGCCGCCAACCGAAGGACGGAGTTCAAGATTGTCAAGTAGGAAGAGGGACTTGGAACCGGGTACGAGGTACGAATGAGGTAGAGACGCAAGCTTTTGCGTCTCTTGTATATATATATATACTATCTATAATTATGTATACGGTTGGGGAGGTGATGGGGAGGTCGGGTGTTGTATTGTGTAACCAATCCATCGGGATACCGTATAAAGAAGTAAGGGTAGAAAGAAGGCGAAGAGGTGATTTTGGGACAGGTTTGGAGGCCGTTGGAAGTTATTCACACCCTGTTGAAAAAAAATGATAAGTATAATGATGTATATAAGATATTGAATATAAGAAGGTTAGACGATATTTCAAAAAAAACGAAAAAAAATACCGCGAAAAGACAAACAATGAAAAAAAAATGTATTTTTGCAGGTTAAAAATTATGTATAATGTAAAGTAATGTATAGTGTTGACTTAAAGGCAAAAAAAGGAATTGAAAGAGAGAAAAATAAATAATATAAGTTACAAATTAAACAAAAACGGTATGAAAAAACTATTATCAATTTGCTTTCTGAGCATTCTGCTGGGGCTACTGAGCTTCAGCGCGCAGGCGCAAAATTGCGGTTTTTTGATCAAGAACCTGCAGCCCGATACCATTGAAGGTGTCGTGCAAATGTCGCCTGATGGCTTGCTGCCGTTGGACCATACGCTGGGTAGCGGGGTTTTCATCAACCCCGACGATCCGTATGATTTCTACGGCAACGCCAATGTCGGACGGACAGAATTGTACGAGTTGTTCCTTTGCAACACGTGCGGTCTGGCCCCCAAAACCAAGATTTCGCTCGACTGGATTCTTCAACGGAAGAACGACGCCGGCGAATGGGTAGTGGTGAATGACAATATCTCCGACTACGTGGATTTTGACATCTACACCCTCTACTCCGAGATTAACGACACCACGGGTGTCTGTAATCGCATCACCTGGCTGGGTGGCAGAGTGCCCAACGGCTTCGGTTGCTGTGAGCAGGCTGTTGCCCCGGACATGTTCCACGGCATCACCTGTCACTCACCTGTCAACTATCCCGGTGCCGTGCCCGTCGGACAAGGTACTCCTTACAGTGTCATGAACGGCCTTGGCGAACTGATCCCCGCCATGGGCATGACTCCTATCTACACGGAAGCTCTTGACTATTTCTACTATGACTTCTTCTCCCAGACCCGCACCCTGCTCCAACTCAAATGGAAACAGGCCGGTACTTACAGACTGATTATGAACGTGCGTGAGCGCCTCGGCGGCACTGCATGGAACAACCTCACTTGGAATGAGAATGAGACTACCGACTTCATCGGCGGACACCAGTCCTGCTGCGGTGAGATCTTGATGTCTGATACCCTTTCTTATCCCGTCTTCGGCGAATACTCTAAAGAGGTTTGCGAAAACGAAACCTGGACCTTCGGTCAACCCCCTTATACTTTCACTGTTACCACTCCTGACACCAATGTTGTCTTCGGTCGTACGCTCAACGCCGGTTCTGGCGATTGCGAGATTTTCCAATCCGACAGCATTTACAGAGTGCACTTCTTCGTGCGTCATACTCCCGTCGTCCAATCTGAAGGTGCGGTCCTCTGCAAGTGCGCCGAGTTCACGGTTGACGATCTCCTCGACCTGGTGACCATGGACGAGAACGGTCTCGACGACACCCAGTGCACGCCCCACTTCCAGTGGAAATATAACGGTACTTGGCATGACACTCCCCCGAGCTTGGCACATCTCAATGTTCCCGGCCACAACTATTTCACCATTCGTCAGGTGAACACCTATAACGATACCCTCGATTGTATCGGACCTGAGATCACTTTCGATGTTTACTTCAAGGAGATGACTCCTCCGGAGATCAATGTCCCCGAGTTGCGCGACTTCTGCCTTGAGGCTCTCGAAGGCGCTACCCTCAATCTCTCCGCTGAGATTGACGAGGAGTGTGCCAACACTGTGAAGTGGTTCACCAGCTACAAACAGGCTTACGCTTTTGAGTTCGATGCTGTCACCGGTCCGAAGTACCTTGACAACCTCTTCTCAAATCGTTTGGATACCGCTTCCTACATTGGCAGCAACGACCTGACCATCAACTTGGCCGACTATATGCCGTCCACCAACAAGGACACCGTCCTCTTCTTCTTCGCGGTGTCTTACAAGGATGACGAATGCCCGTCTCCGTTGTTCACCTATTTCTCCGTGAACCTGCACCAGACGCCGGTTCTCGAGACGGTGGCTATGGACAGCATGTTCTGCCCCGGCACCAAAGTCCAGATGGGTGTCAATGTCATCACCAACGATACCGACCCGCAATACACCTACAAGTGGGACGGCGATGTGACCTCCGTGATGCTTAACGGCTCCGAAGTTGCTTTCGTCGATGCTCAGACGATCATCGTTGGTACCGGTACTTCCACGTCTGCTGCTTATCCTTTCAGCAACGAGGCCAAGTACAACTACACGCAACAGATTTATCCCGCCTCCAGCCTTGCCGCTGGTGAGATCACCAAGATCGCTTTCCAATATGCTGGCACGAACCTTGTCACGAGAGAGAACGTGAAGATTTACATCGGCACTACGAATACGGTTTCCTTCAACAATTCCAACAAGCAGTGGCTTGAGCCCGGTACCCTTGTTTACAGCGGTAACCTCAGCTTCAACGGCCCTGCCGGCTGGAAAGAGATTGAACTCCAGAACGGTTTCGTTTACGATGGCACCCAGAACATTGTTATCACGGTTGACGACCAATCCGGTGTCGCTGGTTCTGTCGCGTACTTTAACTATACGAGCTCTACCAATGCTGTGATGAGATATTACGGTGCTAATCCGTTTGTCCCTGCTACCAGCAGCAAACAGGTGAACAGCTATCGTCCTAACATCCGTCTCTTGGTCAGCGGCGAGGGTTACACCACCGCAGCTAAGAATCAGGTTGCTTACAACCAGACCGATGCCACGGATACTTGCCACACCGCTTACACCGCTTCTGTGTATGTCGTCGATGGCAACGGCTGTAAGTCCGCTCCTGTGACCTTCAACTACATCTCCAATGATACGATCGCTCCTACGGTTGATCACAATACGGTGACGACGGAAGTTTTCGCTTGTCATCTCGACAGCGTTAACGCTCCTGTTTACACGACCATCGCCGCTCTTGAGAATGCTGCTGATATCGAGTTCAGCGACAACTGCGCTAAGGATCTCCTTTACATCGCCAATGTCGCTACTACTGTGAACAGCATTTCTGACACCACTTGTGTGGAGTCCGTGACCAGAACCTACACGGTTAAGGATCATTGCGGCAATGCCGTCACGTTCGCTCACGTTTATGTGACCCGCGACACTACGAAGCCTTTCTTCCGTTTCGAAGAGGGCGAGTTCCCGTATGTGCGTCTCTTCCCGGTTGAGGGCGGCAACTGCACCTTCAACTCTCCCGACAGCATGACGTTCATCAATGCTGTTGCCCCGCATGTGGCTGACAACTGCACCGACAGCGCTTACCTGATGAGCACGGTGAAGTTCTTCTGGGAGAACACTGACGAATCCCCGATCGGCGGTACCAATATCTTCAGATCTAAGAATCACCTCTCTGTGGTTGCTCAAATCACCGACAGATGCGGTAATGTCTATGCTCAAGATATTATCTTCCTCGATCGTCCGCAGAAAATCTCTATTGAACCCGGTTCTATCACCAGCACTGGTAACAACTGCTTTGGCGACACCGCCACTTTGCATTTCGACGTTACTTACATTAAGGACGACACCGTCGTTGGACCGTTCGTTCCTTATACCTACGAGTGGGTTGAAGTGAACGGCAGAACCGTCAACTTCACCGCCGCTACCGACACGACGACTGATATCACGTTCCCGGGCGTTGGCGACTACGTCTTCAAGATGGTTGTCACTGACCGTAACGGTTGTACTGCTGAGACTGAGCCTGTCACGATCAACGTCCGCGCTCTGCCGCAGGTGCAGATCAACCACATCGTGGAGAACGGCCAAGTTGAGCCTTACTGCCCGACCTATGGCAACCTCACGATCCAAGCTGTGATCGTCAATCCTGTGGAAGGCCAGACTGTTGCTGAAAATGCTTACACTTGGAGCGGCGAGAGTGTCAACGACATTCCGCACATCAACACGACTTGGGTGACGATCGTTCCTGAGTGGTGCGACACGTTGTACTATCCCACTGTGACGGTTGTTGACGACCGCGGTTGTGTGGGTACTGTTACCGACACTATCGAAGCTAAGGCCAAAGGTCCGCAATTCATCGACGCTATTCCGGACACCACGCTTGTGAAACAAGAGGGTTGTATCTTCGTTATTCCTGATTTCAAGGATCTCGTTACCAGCGATCTCGTTTCCGACGATTGCTATGAATTCTATCAGATTAAATACACTGATGCTTTCGCTACGATTGAACGCGACGATTGGTACACCCAAAGCCCTGCTGCCGGCACTGAGCTGACCACTGCTACTGGTGTTGTGACCATCACCGTCAAGAATCCTTGCGGCAAGACTAGCTCCCTCGCTGTGAATGTCTTGAAACCCGCTGAGGTTCTGACTGTCACTATTGATCCTGATACGGCTGCTGACTGCCAGAGCGAAATCGAAGCTGTTGGTGTTGATTTCAACAGCACTGTTTTGAATGCTATTGGCGATGTCACCTACGAGTGGGTGCTTCTTGGCAGCGATGACGATCTCCTGAACAATGATGGTGCCAACTATCATGTCCAGGGTGCTATGGAGCCTGGTGTTTACACCTATCAAGTGAATATCGAGGATGCCCTCGGTTGCACCGCTTCTGATACTACGAAATTGATTGTTTATTTCCAAGGTGCTGATCCTGAGCTGAGCAAGTGGCCCAACACCTTGTGTGAGCGCTTCAATGGTGCTTTGGTTGTCAATCATGCTCCTACGGGCTATGCTTACAACCTGCAGCATAACGATTTCGATTTCTTCCACTTCTTCAAGATTTCCGATAATCCTGACCATCAACCCACGGAGTGGAACACGATTACGTTCGATTCTCTGAGACCCGGTATGTACACCCTCACGGTTTACACCGTTAACGATTGTGAGCGTTCTTATCAAGTTGAGATTCTCGACAACAGCAATGCTCCTATCAATCCTCAGTTCACTACTAATGATGTTACCGTTTGTACCAATGACAATGGTGTGTTGAACATCAATGCTCAGAATGGTTACACGTATGAACTCTATCGTTTCGATGATGTTGCCCTTGGCGAACTCGTCGGCACGGCTACTTCTTACAATAACCTTTCTGTGGGTCGTTACCTCATCCATACCATCCAGCTCTCCACACATTGTACGAATGATACCACATTCGTTCTTGAAGATGCTGCTCCGAGACCTGAGGTTACCACGACTGTCACTGCTAACACGAATTGCGATAACACCAGTTATAACAACAATCCTGAGAATGTTTACAACGGTCAAATTCGTATTACCTCCAATGCTAATTGGCAATACACGGTTTATACCGCTGCTGGAGACACTCTCTTGAACAATGTTACGCTCAATTCTACGAACAACCCCATCAAGGACCTTGCTCCTATCAGCTATTTCATCGTTGCTTACAATCCTGCTACTGGTTGTCAATCGCTTAACGCTGCAAGAGTCACTGTTGGTTCCACTATCGTTACTCCGACGATCAATACCAACATCACTCCCAACCATTTCTGTGTGGCTGACACTGCCGACGGTACGATTACTGTGAGCAACCACTCCACTTTCCGTCAGTTCGCTTTGCTTGAGAAGCATGGTCTCTTCTCCTACGATACGATTGCTCCGAGATCTCTTACTTATACTTGGAATTCTTTATACGAAGGTACTTACCAGATCGAGGCTATTGGTAACAACTATTGTCGCGTGACCAAGCAAGTTGATGTTGAGAAAAACACCATCAATCCTGCTATCACCGCCACTTCCACGATCAACACCTCTTGCGTTGAGGAGTTGGGTACCATTACGTTAAAGAACACCAATGCTTCTGCGATGAATGTTACCGCTTACGGTAATGCAAAGATGGCTCTCTATATGATTGAGATGGGTGACTTTTGGAAGGATTCTGCCACCACGGCCACTCAGGTTACGTTCAGCAACCTGGCCAGCGGCACTTATACCTACACGGCTGTTACCAATTATGGTTGTGTCAAGACCGACACCATTACGGTCAATCAATACCAACTCCCGGCTATGCAGCTCGTTTCCACACCGAACCACATGTGTGCTCCTACGTTTGAGAAGCCCGGTGACGGTACTGTGACGGTTGTTATCCCGACCACGGAGACCGTTCCTGGTGCTCACTTCTTCATGTACTATTTCTCTGATGCCAATGACGACAATATCAATATGGAGGTGCCTTATGAGCTTCCGTTGACTCATACTAAGTATTGGCTCGCTGCTGGTCGTTACCACGTCTTGGCTGTCGATACTGTGACGGGTTGTACTGTTGATGGTTACATCTCTGTGGAAGACGATCTCTACGAGGTTATTGTCGACAGCACTGTGACCACTCCGACTACTTACTGTAGCGAGGTTGATGGTGACGGTACCCTTACGATTTATGCTCACAGCACGAATCCTGCCGCTGTTCTGAACTACAGCCTTGATGGTGAAAACTGGCAAGTCAGCAATGTCTTCACGGACCTCGCCAATAAGAGCTACAGTTTCTATGTGAAGGATGTCGTTGCTCTCTGCGAGGCTGAAGGTTCTGCTACTATCTCCTACAGCGATTGTATTCCTACGATCACGATTGTTGACAATGAAGGTAATACTGCTCCGTTCACCTATTGTATTGGTGACGAACCCAGACAACTCATTGGTAACGCTTACTATGAGGATGGCAGCGAGTGTGCCGGCACGTTCACCTATGAGTGGAATGCTCCTTGCTCCGATCCTAGCTACTCCAACACGAACACGATTGACGTTATCGTTGATCACGTCATGCCTGCTGGTTGTTTGTATGTCCTTACGGTTCACAATGAGCTGACGGGCTGCAGCTACGATACCACTGTTCGCGTGATTGTCAATGCCAAGCCGGTTCTCGGTTTCGTGGTCAATGACGTTCATTACACGCAGGCTGATCTCGAAGAGCCGCTTACATTCTGCGAAAATGATCCTATTTCCATCCAGGTCTATGCTGTCAACGGCAAGACGCTTGTTGATACGAACTGGACGCTCGGTTATGTGGGTCAACGCTTCCAGATTGACACTGTCGGTACTATGATGGCTGACACGAACACCTTCTGTGCCTGGTCCACCAGCGATCAAGGTTGTGTCTCCAACATTGCTTCTCTGCCTATCGTCATCAAGCGCCTTGACCACGAGACGGTTACGGCCACTGCCTGTGTGACCTACGAAATCAACCCCAACGACATCATCACGAAACCCGCTGATGCCACCTATCCTTACACCGTCTCTGTGGAGAGAACCTACACGAGCGTGCTGAAGGGTTGTGACAGCATCGTGACCTACAATATCACGTTGTATGCTGCTCCTGAGATTGATCCTGCCAGATTGATTGTGGACCCGTTCTGCGAGAATGAGAACTACACCTTGGCTGACTTTGTGGATTCCTTCGATGTTAACTGGAATGGCCTGACTGGTACTGCTAAGTGGATGGCCTTAGATACTGAAAACTCTGGTTACACTAAAGTTACTTCTTTGTCTCAGCTTACTGATGGTGATTATATGATTACCAATGCAACTTCTACAAGGGCTATGACAAACACTGCTTTGGGATCTGCTTTGGGTTATGCACCTGTTGTCGGCTTTGATTACGTTGATCCTTTCTGTGTTTGGACGATCACTAAGAATGAGGACAATACTTATTCTATCTACAATGCAGAGGTTGGCAAGTATGCCGCTGGTTTAACCTCTAACGGCATCCAGCTGACTGACGACCAGAATGCGCCCAACGCCAAGTGGAACATTTCGATGAACGGCTCCAACATTCAGGTCAGAAATGCCCAGCACACGGATCGTTATTTGAAGTACAATACCCAATCTCCGCGTTTTGCTTCTTACGATTTCAACACCAATAACACTGCTTGGCTGTCTCTGTACAAGTCTAACAATACTTTTGCAGAGGTTCCCGCCACTACGGTTGTTGACTATGAGTTCGCTTCCACGCACAATGTGAAGTATGTAGTTACCAACGCTTGTGGTGAGGATGAGGCTAATGTGCATTTCGACGTGAGCAAGACTCCGGTTATCGACTCTTTCGCTTTGAGAACTTCCTACTGTAACAATACTCTTGCAACGGTTAACTTCAAGGTTTCCTCCTTCGGTCATCCGGCTACTGCTACTTTGAAGATTGATGGTAACACCGTTCAAACTTACACGTTCAATGGCGAGGAGACTATGCTTTCCTACACTTTCACTCCGAGATTCTATCTGCACCACAATAAGGTTATGAGCTTGAATGTCGTCAACGCTAATGGTCTCTGTCCTGATGTCACGGCTACCGCTACCATCTTGGTTGACACTACCATCTACCACATCCTGCCCAAGACCTATTGTGAGGGTGAACAGTTACACTACAGTGACTTTGTGACGGGTGATTTCGAAGATATGGAACTTCATACTTTGCCCACTGTTGGTTATATTACTGACGGTTCTGAGTTGGCTTACTCTCAGAATGGTACGCAGATCTATTTCACTATGCTTGATCATTGCGATAATATTGTTACCTCTGATACGGTTGCGATTACGGTGAATCCTCTGCCGACACTTACCATTGGACAACTTCCTTCTGATATGTGTGTTGGTGATGCCGCTCAGATGCTGACTGCTGCTATCCAAACGAAGTATGCCACTTCTCAAGGCTGGTTGTACAAGGCCAATGCCGATGCTGATTACACGGCTGTCGCTGATGTCAACGCTTTGGTGAATGCTGTCAAGGCTCTGCCTCACGCCTTTGTTTACTACTTCGTGGCGAACCAGTGTGGTGAAGATACTGCTTTGGTCAAAGACCTCCGTATCCTTGGCAAGTTGGATGTCACTGCTTCCAATGTCACGGTTTGTCCGAACGTCACCGTTGATGCGATGGTTACCACTGTCAACGCTGTGATCAATGACTACGCAAACTATCTTCCTTCCGAGGTCACCACGACCTACGAAGTGGTTCGTGGAACTAATATCCTGGCCATGAACGCTGCTGTTCCGTTCCAGACGGGCGACCAGATCAGAGTGATTGCTACTCCGAACATTACCCCGAACTGCGGTGCTGATACGGCTTTCGCTCAGGTTACTGTTCTGACGAACAATCATGTTGATCCTACCTACAAGCCCGCTTGTAATGGTGATGTGTTGAACGCTTTCATCGCCACTCAACCTCAGTGGACTGGTACCGCTCAACTTGTGGCCGGTGAATCTCATTGGGAGGTTTATGACGCTAATATCCATACCGTTGATCCGGCTGAGTATGTTGTTGATCTTGATACGTATAATGATTATGATGGCATTTGGGTACGTTACGCTTGGGTCACTGAATGTGGTGAGACCGTCTACACGGATTGGTTCGAGCAGATTGTCATCAACGACGTTCCTGAGATTACGTTGAATGATCAAATCAAGATTTGTGAAGGCCAAAAGATCACGCTTGCGAACACTGGTTTCAACGTCACCTATAATGGTAACGAAGACAAGTATGATACCGCTTGGACGATCAATGGTACTGAATTCGACTTCAACACTGTCCTGACTGCTGCTGAGTACAATGGCAAGAAGTTGGTTGTCACGCTCAATGACAACGGTGCGGCTTGCGGTATTGTCCGCGACACGCTGACGCTTATCGTCGACACGCTGCCCGTTCCTACGATTACGGGTCCTGCCAAGGCTTGTAGCGGTGAGACTATTGAGTATGTTGCAACTCCTGGTTATGTCAGCTACAACTTCACTGTGACGGGTAACTACGACAACATGGTTCCTGCTACGATGCCGACCACGGATAACTCTATCTTTGTTGACGTCTATGCTGACGGTGTCGAGTTCACCACTGCCAATGTCACGGTTGTTGACGGTAACGGTTGTGTCGGTTCTTCCTTGACGGGTGCTTCTGTGAGAGTCACCGACAGACCTGAGTTCATCTTCTACAATGCTGATGGTTCTGTCAATGCAACTCACACTTATGAGGCTGAGACCTTCGCTGCTAATCCTGAATCTTCCGTTGGCCTTGACTACGGTTGGATGATTAACACCAATTGCGATATGGTTGACAAGCTTGTGTATGTGGAGTTCGACCTCTACTACAATGGTGAGATCATTTCTAACGATCATGTTGGTGAGTATTTCGCTACTCAGATTTTCACCAATGAGTATGGTGCAACTTTCCCGTATGTCACTACTCAATCCTTCGGCTGGTTGAATGGTATGTCCATCTACGGAACTCCTTCTCCGAATTCCAACACTTCTCTGTACAACTACGCTGTTGCTAATCCGTCAGTCGCTACTGCCGGTAACCACTTCCCGAACACCAACCTTGGTCTGACCAACACCAATGTTTACGACGATCTCTGGTTGCACTTCATCGGTGATCGTAAGGTGGATGCCACGCACGTTCCGTTCAGATTGAATGGTGAGTACAAGGTTGTGTACAGACTTTACTCCACTACTCACGAGGATGACTTCAACCACCTCTACTATGAAGATAACTACCACATGGGTGGTCTCAATTATCAAGACACTGCACACCTTGGTGGTCAGAACGGTTTGATTTGCAAACCTTGTCTCAAGCTTCTTGTCACGGATTCTATCATTGTCAACGTCACTGGCCCGAACTCTACTCCTTCCGATGTTGCTGACGAGACTCCTGTGACTCCTGAGGTTGCTCCTGTCCTGAGTGTTGACGAAACTGCAGTCACTCCTGATATGGAAGTCTGGCCGAACCCGGCTCCTGCTGTGACCACGACCCTCAAGGCTCGCGTCCACAACATGAACGGCAACGCCATCGTGACCCTCACGAGCTTGACTGGTAAGGTTGTCTATAGCGGCGAAACTTACATCGACAACGACAACTACTACTTCGAATTTGGTGTCAACGGCTTGTCTGTCGGCTCCTACATTATGACGGTCCGCACCGACGCTGACGTTGTGACGAAGAAAGTTATTGTCGCCCGTATGGCGAGATAAGCTTAGCTATCTATGATACGAAGGAGTTGTACGCACAGAGCGTGCAACTCCTTTTTTGTTTAAGGTTTGATGTTTAAGGTTTAGGGTTTAAGGTTTAGGGTTTAGGGTTTAATGTTTAGGGTTTAATGTTTATAGTTAAGGTCTATTAATGGTACGCGCTTTTGTTTCTCGTTATTTTTTCCGTTTGCTTGGGGTCTTCTTGTTGAATGTTCTCTATGTCCTTTTGACGGTTTTCACTTTTGTGATGATAGAGCCGTTTGTGAAGCTGCTGTTCAGGGGAACGTTGGAAGGGTTGAGTCCGGTGTCGGCTTTTGTGATGGATAAGATAGCAGTGCTCGTGCCCTTGGACAATCTCTCCCGATCGATGGTGGTGATTATCGTTTGTGCGGTGTTGCTGTTCTTTCTGAGGAATCTAGCCGCATACGGTTCGCAGTGGGTGATGGCTCATGTGCGCAGCGACTTCCTCTATCGATTGCGCAACCGTCTCTATGACAAGATGATTTCACTACCGTTGGGTTATTTCACCAAGCAGAGCCGCGGAGACGCGGTGACCCGTGCGGTGAATGATACCCAGGAAGTGGAATACACGGTACTGACTTCAATCCAAAAGTTCCTTACTGACCCTGTTGCGCTGATTTGCTACCTCGCCTTTCTCTTCTATATCGATTATCAGCTTTCCCTTTGGGCGGTGCTGTTGATGCCGGTGGCGTTCCTGATTATCGGTTTCCTTGCGCATCTGCTGAAACGCTCGTCGAAGACCTACCGAGAACGACTCGGAGTCTTGCTCGCTCATGTGGAGGAGACCTTGGCGGGTTTGCGTGTTATCTACGGTTTCAACGCTCAAGAGCGGGCTTACCGCAAGTTCGCTCGTCTTAACCAAGAGTTTCACCAGAACCAGAAGAAAGTCTATCGGCAGAGTTACTTGGCGAATCCGTTGAGTGAGTTCCTTGGCGTCACTTCTGTGATGGTGGTTTTGGTCATAGACGGAACATTGGTCCTCTCCGAGCGTTCTGGTCTGACGGCAGAACTCTTTATTACCTATATCGCCCTGTTCACTCAAATCATCACGCCTGTCTCGAATATCTCGTCTGCGTTTGCTGATTTTCGCCGTGGCGAGGCGGCCATGGATCGTATCCGCGAATTTCTCGCCATAGAGGACAATGTGGAGGATTCTGCTGATGCCTTGCCTGTCGAGGGTTTTACTCGGGATATTCACTTTCACGATGTCTCCTTTGCCTATTCGGATGCCAATGTCCTCTCCCATGTGGATCTGACGGTGCCGAAAGGGAAGACGGTGGCGTTGGTGGGTCCTTCTGGTGCGGGCAAGTCCACTCTCGCTGACCTGCTGATGCGTTTCTACGATGTTTCGGGTGGTGAGATTCTGTTGGATGGCGTTCCCGTGAGCCGATACCGGGTGGCGGACTACCGCCGTCTGTTTGCGTTGGTGTCGCAGGATGTGATGCTCTTCCATGACACGATATACAACAATATTACGTTGGGTTGCCCTGCTACGATGGCCGAGGTGGAGGAGGCTGCCAAAGCCGCTAACATCTACGATTTCGTGATGTCGCTGCCCGATGGTTTTCATCATGTGGTGGGCGATCGCGGTGTCGCGTTGTCCGGCGGGCAGCGGCAGCGCGTGAGTATCGCACGAGCGGTGCTGCGCAAGGCTCCTGTGTTGGTGCTCGACGAGGCCACTTCCGCCATGGACACGGAATCGGAAATGTTGGTGAGGCAGTCGGTGGAGGCGTTGTCGAAGCAGCATACGGTTGTGATGATTGCGCATCGCCTTTCCACTGTCCAACACGCCGACTGTATCTGCGTCCTCGACGGCGGGCGCGTGGTGGAGCAGGGCACGCATGAGGAGTTGATGGCTCGGAAGGGAGCGTATTATCAATTAGTAATTAGTAGTTAGCAGTTAGCACTTTTCCTTGAGCAACCCCGTAAGGGGTAAGAGCTCGGTAGAACGTGTGATTTGTGATTTGTGAATTGTGAATTGTGAATTGTGATTTGAGATTTGTGTATTGAAAAATTGAATTATGTCAAAGCATAAGTTAGAGCGGTTCGCGGAGAACGCGACTTTTGAGAATCTTTTCCAGCATACGGAGTACGACAGGGTGGGGGAGGCGTTCCCTCTGCGCGGGCGTTGGCGGGAGGACTATTTCCGCAACGACCGGCCTATCGTGTTGGAGTTGGGCTGCGGAAAGGGAGAATATACTGTGGCGATGGCAAAACGGTCGCCGGAACGCAACTACATCGGCATCGACCGGAAGGGAGCGCGTCTGTGGCGCGGCTGCAAGGATGCCTTGGAACAGGAACTTGCGAATGTGGCTTTCCTGCGCATCACCATCGATCATATCGGGTACTATTTCGCTCCGGGTGAGGTGGATGAGATTTGGGTGACGTTCCCGGATCCACAGATCAAGAAGGAGCGCAAGCGTCTCGTCGGCCCGCACTTCGTGAACGATTACTACCGGCCGATCTTCCCCGCGGCTGGCGGCATCTTGCATCTCAAAAGCGACAGCGATTTCCTGTATGAGTATCTGCTGGAGACGGCGCAGGAGCAGCAATGGAAACTGCTGTGCAACATTCCTGACGTCTATGCGGGTGTCGCCGAGCCTCTGCTGACCGAGGTGCAGACTTTCTATGAGAAGATGTGGCTTGCGGAGGGGAAGACGATACACTATGTCCGGTTGGGAATTTTATGACTCCATGCGCAAATACAGTTCTTATTGCATGCCGCTCATTCCCTAAAAAATTGTATTTTTGCGCTTTCAAAAACTGATACGTTGGAAGAACAGGACATACGTAAGATTCAGGCCGCGCTAAAGGAGACGAAGGCCATCACCATCGTTTTCCACTTCAACCCTGACGGCGATGCTGTGGGCAGTGCGCTGGCGCTTTACCACTATTTCAAAGACGAAGGCTATGACGTTTCGGTGATATCCCCGAATCCGTTCCCCGATTTTCTGCAATGGATGCCGGGTGCGGAGAGTATCATCGTGGCGCAGGAGAACCTCACGGAGGCACGGAAACGCATCAAGGCGGCTGACATGCTCTTCGTGGTCGATATGAACGCCCCGCATCGCGCGGGTCAGGATCTCCAGAACTCCCTTCTCAAGTCAACGGCTTTCAAGGTGCTCATCGACCATCATGTGCAGCCTGAGATCAACTGCGATGTGATGTACTCCACGCATCTGACGACATCCGCTTCTGAGCTCGTCTATAACTTTCTGTATCAGTATCTTGCTCCCGGAAAACCAGTTACCCGCGAGATTGCCGATTGCCTATATGTGGGTATCATCACTGACACTGGCTCCATGTCCTACACTTGCGATTTTCCCGAATCCTACACGGTGTTGCGCCGTCTCATCGAAGCCGGCGTGAACGGCGAGGAGATTCACCGCAGGGTGTACGACAACTATACCGAGAGCCGTATGAAGCTGCTCGGGTTGGCCCTTTCGCAGCGGATGACTGTGCTGCCCGAATATGGGGCATCTTATATGTATCTGACCAAGAAGGACTTGACGGAGAATGGTTTCCAAATTGGTGATACCGAGGGCTTTGTGAATTACGGACTGTCGATGAAGTCTGTGCACTACACAGCTTTCTTCACGGAGCGCGACAACCGCATACGCGTGTCGTTCCGTTCCAAGGGTATCGTGGATGTGAACCTGTTCGCCCGCAAGTATTTCGAGGGAGGAGGGCACGCCAATGCCGCTGGTGCCTTTTACCACGGCACAATGGAGGATGCCATCGCCCATTTCCTGAACGCCGTTCGTGAGACCGCCGAGCTACAACAATAGTATATGCGCAAGATTCTGTCCCTCATACTCTTAGCGATACTTGTCAGTGCCTTTGTGTCGTGTCACGACCGTAGGGGCACGGGGCAGGTTGTCCTTTCCACCAAAAATGCAGAAGGGGAAAAGGAGTCTCCTTATATGGAGGGCAACCGGAACATCATGCGCCGGGAGAACGAGGAGATGCAGATGTTCATTAAACGGTATGGCTGGCAGATGCAACGCACCCCCACGGGTTTGTATGTCGAAGTGTTGGATCCCGGCAGCGGAGAGCTGTTCGTGGAGGGAGACCGAGTGGCGATGCGCTACAGCACGTTCCTGCTCTCCGGTGAGCAGATCTACAATTCCGACAGCAACGGTGTGAAGGTTTTCGTGGTGAACCGCTCGGAGGAGATCGACGCTCTGCACGAAGCTGCACAGCTCTTGCGTCCGGGTGCAAAGGCGCGGTTGGTCATCCCGTCGCACCTCGGTTATGGCGTTGCCGGTGACGGCGACCGTATCTCCGGACTCCAACCGTTTATGATGGAAGTCGATGTGCTGAAAGAGGACGAGCAGCTTCCGCAGACCATTATCCCACAATCTTATACGAACTGAGCAATGAAGATGAGAAGTTTGACTTGGATTTTATTAGCCGTTGTGCTGTGTTTGTCGGCAACCTCCTGTCGGAAATATAGCGGTTTCAAGCACGGTGCCGGCTATTATTACCAATACCACCAAAGGAACAGCAACGGCGAACGTCCCCAAACCGGTGATTTTGTGGAGGTGAACATGGCCCTGCGCGCCGGCGACGAGGTTCTCTCGCCGATGACGCGCAACAACATGCTGATGGACGAGCTCTACCGTGGCGACATCTACAGCGCTTTGCGACAGATGCACATCGGTGACAGTGCGACGTTTATTTTCGAGGGGAAGAAGTTCTACGAAGAGTTCCTTGGCATGGGTGAGTATCCGTATGGGAAAACACCTATCTATGCCGATGTCAAGCTGTTGAAGATACTCTCGAAACGGAGCATTGCCGAGTCGGAGGAAGAATTCCAAGCGAAGCGCAAAGAGATGCGGCAGCGTGAGGATTCCTTGGTGAAGGCGTACGCCAATGAGAACCATCTCGACAATGTCCATAAGGGGATATACTACACCATCAACCGTAAGGGTGGCGGTGCGAAAGCGAGGAAAAATCAGACCGCCCAGATTCTGTATAAGGCCCGTCGCGTCGACAACACCGAGTTCGACTGTGTGACTGATCCGGCACATCCCTGTTCTTTCGTGATCGGGAAGGATCAGGTCGCGCGTGGCATCGATATTATGGTGCAGGAGATGAACGAGGGGGACCAGATCACCGCTATATTTCCCTCTTCGCTCGCTTTCGGCGACAAAGGCAGTACCGACTTTGGCATCCAGCCCTTCACCCCTGTGGTCTATGAAGTCGAGCTGTTGCGAGTTCAATCACGATAAAGAATAATCAATAATAATACCAAAAAAGAAAAAAAATGAGAAAAAACGTAACGAAATTAATGTTGATTGGGTTGGCAGTGGCCACCGTTTTCGCCTTGGGTGCATGTAGCAAATACAAAGGTTTCAAGAAGGATAAATCCGGATTCTACTATCAGTTCCACGGCGATATCCATGATACGGCCGACCAGCCTGCGACCGGTGACTTGGTGGGTATCCTTATGTCGCTGCGCGCCGGCGACTCGCTGTTGATTCCTATGATACCTCAGGAGATGCTGATGGACTCCCTTTATGAGGGTGACATGTTCGCCGCACTTCGTTCGATGCACGTGGGCGATAGCGCAACGTTTATCTTTGACGGCCCCAAGTTCTTCGAGAATATGATGAACCCCGGCCAGGAATATGAGTTCGGCGAGGATCCGCTTTATCTCGATGTGAAACTCTACGGTCTGATGAAGAAGGCCGATTTCGAGAAGGCCAAAGCCGAATATGAGGCCCAGCTGTCCGAAAGAAAAGACCAAGAAAAAGCCGAAATTGAAAAGTATCTGCAAGAGAATGCCGGTCTGAAACAGGCTGCCACGGGTGTGTATGTGAAGAGTGTGAAGAAGGGCACGGGCCCGAAGGTGGAGCCTATGCAGACTGTCAAAGTCCACTACACTGGTCGTTTTGTTGACGGTACTGTGTTCGACAGCTCTGTGGAGCGTGGCGAGCCGTTCACCTTCACGGTGGGTGCCGGTCAGGTGATTCCCGGATGGGATGCTACCGTCTCGGATATGAAGGTCGGTGACAAGGTGACCGTCCTCATCCCCTCAGACCTGGCTTACGGCGAGGGCCGTCAGGGTATTCCCCCGTATTCTCCGCTGGTGTTCGACATCGAGCTGTTGGAGATTGTGAATGAGTAGTTTGAGATTTGAGATATGGGACTTGGGACGTGAGACGTTAAAAGTCTTGCGTCTCAAGTCTTTTCATAGAATAGTCAAACGCTGATGATAGTCGGATTTATTATCGAAATTCTATAAAAATGTACGCATTACGGATTGCGCAGGAACTGAATCTTACGGAAGAGCAGGTGCGGAACACGTTGGACCTGTTGGAGACAGGAGCCACGATTCCGTTCATCTCGCGTTACCGTAAGGAGGCCACCGGCTCGTTGGACGAAGTGCAGATAGGGAATATCAAAGATCTGTACAACAAATGGTTGGAGTTGGACAAACGTCGCGCCGCCATTTTGGATTCTATCAGTGAGCAAGGCAAACTCACGCCTGAGCTGCGTGAAAAGATTGAACAGGCCGACACGATGGGCGTTTTGGAGGATCTCTATTTGCCGTATCGTCCCAAGCGCAAGACTCGCGCTTCGGTGGCTGTGGAGAAGGGGTTGCAGCCGTTGGCCAAGCTGTTGTTGACCCAACGTCCTGTCGATTTGGAGCGCGAGGCCTCCAAGTACATCAGCGAGGAAAAAGGTGTCGCGAATGCCGAGGAGGCTTTGGCCGGTGCGCGTGACATTATCGCGGAGCTCATCAGCGAGAATGCCGGCATCCGCGCTCGTCTGCGTGGCACGTTCCTGAGATACAGCCGCATTTCCACCCGTCTGATTCCCGACAAGGTTGACGAGGACGAGAAGTATCGTATCTACTACAAGGCTGAGGAGTTGCTTGCCAAGGCTCCGTCGCATCGTATCCTGGCGATGCTGCGCGGCGAGGAGGAAGGCATTCTGCGTGTCCATATCGCCCCCGACGAGCAGCGCACCTTGGCCGACCTGAAGCACCGCATTGTGAAGAACAACAGCAACAGTGCGCAGCAGGTGTGGCTGGCTGCCACCGATTCCTACAAACGGTTGTTGCAGCCGCAGATGGAGACTGAGATGAGGCATTACTACAAGGAGAAAGCCGACAAGGAGGCCATTCAGGTGTTTACCAAGAATGCTCGGCAGCTGCTGTTGGCCGCTCCCCTCGGACAGGTCACCACGTTGGCCATCGACCCTGGCTTCCGCACTGGCTGCAAGGTCGTGATTCTCAATCCGCAAGGGAAGTTGCTCTACAACGAGACCATCTACCCGCACCCGCCGGTAGCGCAGTACAAATTGGCCTCCGACAAACTCAAACGCTTGGTCCTTCAGTATCAAGTGGATGCCATCGCCATTGGGAACGGCACTGGTGGGCGCGAAACCGAGAATTTCGTCCGTCACATTCCTTTTGAGCGTGATGTCAAGGCCTTTATGGTGAACGAGAGCGGTGCGTCGGTCTATTCGGCGTCGCCCGTCGCCCGGGAGGAGTTTCCCGACTACGATGTGACTGTGCGCGGTGCCGTCTCCATCGGCCGCCGACTCATGGATCCGTTGGCCGAGTTGGTGAAGATCGATCCCAAGTCCATCGGGGTGGGGCAGTACCAGCATGACGTGAACCAGAAGATGTTGCAGGAGAGTCTGCAGACCACGGTGGAGAGCTGCGTCAACTATGTGGGCGTGGAGCTGAACACGGCGAGCAAACAGTTACTGTCGTATGTGTCTGGCGTCGGTCCCTCGTTGGCGCAGAACATCGTCGATTACCGCAATGAGCACGGTGCGTTTGCTTCCCGCGAGGAGCTGAAGAGGGTGCCGAGGTTCGGGGCGAAGGCGTTCCAACAGTCTGCCGGATTCCTCCGCATCCGCGAAGCTGCCAATCCGCTTGACGGCAGTGCGGTGCATCCGGAGAGCTACAAGGTGGTGGAGAAGATGGCTGCCGACCACGGCTGTTCCGTTGCAGATTTGATGGCCAGCAAGGAGTTGCGCCAGCAGATTGTGCTGCAGGATTACGTCACCGACACCGTGGGACTGCCTACGCTGGAAGACATCATGAAGGAGCTGGCCAAGCCCGGCCGTGACCCGCGTTCCGGCTTTGAGATGTTTGAGTTCGACAAGAACGTGCATTCTATCAATGATTTAACCCCTGGAATGGTCCTTCCTGGCATTATCACGAACATGACGAATTTCGGTTGTTTCGTCGATATCGGCGTGCACCAGGACGGTCTCATCCACATCAGCCGGCTGAGCGACCACCGCATCTCCGACCCCTCGGAGGTAGTGCATCTCAACCAGCATGTGATGGTGCGTGTGGAAGGCGTGGAGGTCGATCGCAAGCGTATTAGTTTGGCGTTAATGCAGTAAAATATGATCCGATAAATTTAAGAATATGAGAAATACATTCCTTTTTGTCGCATTCAGCTTGGGGCTTTTGTTCTCTGCTGTTGCGCAGGATGATAACCTGACAGTAACATCGCTTGTGGACACTCATGTGGACAGCATCTTGCAACAACATCTCGTGGGTGGCGGGGTGATTCTTTCGAACGGCAAGTTCAACAACCAGGCGGGCAATGTGGTCTATCCGCAGATCGGCACGTTCCACCGCAATGGGTTCACCGCATTCCCCTTCGATTCCGGACTGGTGATCACCACGGGTAATGTGTCCTTGGCTGCCGGGCCGAACAATAGTGGGTCTGCCTCAAGTGCCGTGAGCGACTATTACACCGATCCGGATCTCAGCGCATACAACAGCAATGTCGTCATGGCTTCCGCTGTATTGGAGACGGACTTTATCGCCTCGGCGGACTGGTTCACACTCAACTACATCTTTGCTTCGGAGGAGTATTGCGAGTATGTGAATAGTACGTTCAACGATGTTATTGTCATCTTGTTGACGGGTGTCGACCCCGTGACCACTGTCACCTCCACTAAGAATGTGGCGGTTATTCCCGGTTCTGTCACGGCCTCAAATCCAAATGGGATTCCGGTGGGTATCAATACGGTGAACCACGGGTCTCATGGCCCCGGAAGCGGTCCCGGCGATAATCCTGGCGACGCGACCCATTTCGTCTGTAATGCCGCCAATACCCAAGGCGTACAGTACGATGGGTACACCACCGCTTTAAGTGCCGGTGCCACTGTCTTTTCTTGTCAGACCTACCACCTGAAGGTCGCTGTTGCCAATGTGGGTGATAATTCATTAGATTCCGGCGTTTTCTTGGAAGAGGGCGGTTTTCACAGTCCCGGGGTTGAATTAGTTTGCCTTTGGGAGGACGAACAGGGAGGAGATACTTTGGTGCAAGGGTCTCACGAGCAGGTGGAAATGGCCTTCAAGTTGGAAAGGCCAGCCCTTACCGCTTATACTTCTATAGTCATCAATGCCGAAGGGGATGCGATGTGGGGTGCTGATTATACCTTGATTGACCCTTATGGTAACATGATGAATCCGATAGACAATGTTTTCTTTTTCCAGCCCGGGGACTCCGTGTTGGAGATGCAGGTGGTGATGCTGCCCACGATAGGGTTCGTTGATTCGAATCAAGTGAAGGAGGCCCGATTAATTGTATTTTCACAAGGTTGTGACGGTGTTCCTGAACTGACGGGGAATTTCCAAAAAGCAGACACCGTTGTCGTATATTTCAGACCTGCCGCTCCCGAACCTGACACCACCAATAGCGTCACGTTTCGTGACCTTGATTCCCAATGGGTTCTCTATCCGAATCCTGCCGGAGATTTTGTGACCGTTGACCTCAAAGAACTCTCGGATGATGTTCGCGAAATCGCACTTGTGGATATTTCAGGCAGGGTGCTGCAGATGGTGAGGCCGACCGAGAACCTAATACGAATTGATCTGTCAGACCTTCCATCAGGAACGTATAGCATCCTTCTCAGTACTCAAAAGGGACATTCGAACCGGTTTTTTGTCAAGCAATAAAAGCTGTTCAAATGTTTTTTTCCGAGTGCATCCAAAGTATGGATTTTTTTAGTACTTTTGCTACGCTTTGTATAAGTATAATTATTTCTATAACTTTCTGAAAATTAGTAATATAAAATAAGTTCAAGTATGAAAAAATTGACAGACAACACCTCTTTGGGCAAGCTTATCCTGCTTTGCAACGTGGTGGTTTTGGTGCTTTTCATCATCGCCATGCTTTTTTTGATGAAATTCGACAAGACCAACAATGCCGTCATCCAAGAACGCAACCATTACAACAAGTTGTATGAGGAATACGCCATGGCGCAGCACCCGCTTCGTCAAGACAGCGCGGAAGTGGCTTACTACCAGTACAAGTTAGATACGCTGCAACAGAAAACCGTCACAGGCAAGGATGCTCAGAAAGCCCTTGCCGAGAGCATTGAGGTCACGAAGCAGACGCTTGCTGACAAGAAAAAACAGCAAGCCGACAATCTTGCCAAGCTCTCCGAACTGGAGCAAGAGTACAATCCGGTGCAGAAGAACTGGGATGAACTCAATGCGGCCAACGATGCTTCCAAGAAGAAATTCTGGGTCATCGCGTGGATAACGATTATCGCTTTCCTGGCGAAAACGTTTGTCTTTGCCGTTTGGGGTGCGAAAAACAACAAGAATCTCCATGAGATCGCCCCGTGGATGAAGGATGGCATGAAACCCTGGATGTCTTACTTAGCTTGGTTCGTCCCCATCTATAACTTGATTAAACCCTTGTCTTTCTTCAAGGAGGTTTGGAATGAAACGGACTACGCCCTCGAAAACGCTGAGATTGTTCCGCGCGACGAGAACAAGATTGACAATTCGAACATCTTTATGTCCATTTGGTGGGGATTTCTCCTCATCAGTGTCTGGTTGATGAACTTTGTCCTCTTCTTCACCTTCTTCCGCGAAGGCGCATTTTACACCAAGGCGGGTCACGGTACCATGGCGGTGCTGGCCATCGTCATTATGGTCATCACGATGTGCATCGAGACTTTCCTCATCCTGCAATACAACAAGAAAAACAAAATGTTGCTGGATAACGAGAGCAAGTTCTAATGCAAAACGATAGGCGAGAGTCTATTGTGTATATGAAATAAAGGCGGGACAATGGTCCCGCTTTTTTGTTGCCGTAAAGGTAGGAAAGTGTTGCGGAGCGGTCAGGGCAGGCATTTTTCGACGGTCTGCCAGAGCAGTTCTGCCGTATGATCCCAGGTGTAGATTCCCTTCCGGGCCATTCCTTTCTCGATGAGGGTGTTGCGTAGATTCTCGTCGAGGCAAAGCTGTTCCATGGCGTGGGCGATTTCTTCCACGCTGTACGGGTTGACGAGCAGTGCGGCGCCCCCGGCAATTTCGGGCATGGAGGAGACGTCGGAAGTGATCACGGCCGTGTGGGCGTTGAAGGCATCGACGATAGGCTGGCCGAAACCCTCGAAAAGGGAGGCGTAAACCATGGCGGTGGCGGCGGCAGTCAGGGCGCTGAGCGTGTCGATCTGCTGGCGGCCGAGCATGACCACATCCTCGCGGTAGTGCATGGCCAAGTAGGTGTCCTCAATCTCGCCGGCCCACCATTTCTTGTCGCCGACAACCACCAACTTCATTGGGCTGCCGGTGCGTTCCTTGAACAATTCGAATGCGCGGAAGATGTTGGCTAAGTTTTTGCGCTTGTGGATAAGCCCTACGAAAAGGAAGTAGTCTTTTCCGTCTGTATAATGCTGTTTGACAGCCGATTGCTCTTCTTCGGTGTAAGGTCTGTAGGCTTGGTTCGCGCCATTATAGACCACATCGATACGCTCGGTTGGAACTTGGTAGCTCTGGTGGATGTCATCGCAGCTGAACTGCGATACGGTGGCGAGACGGGTGGCGTTCCGGGCGAATTTTGGGAAGAAACGGTCGTAGTAACGGCGCACTACGGGCGGAACGAATTCCGGATGGTGCAGGAAGTTGAGGTCGTGGATGACATTGACCGTGGGAATGTCGAGGCGGGTCGGAATCCAGCCGTCTGTGGAAAGGAACAGATCGGGCTTTATCTTTCGGAGTTTCAGCGGGATGCCATGCTCGAAAAAGAGATACCACAAGTAGGGATGCCGTGCCTGCGGGTGTGCCACAACGGGGGTGACGTTGTCGCTGAAGATGAACGACTCGTCGTAAGCGCGGTCGAAAAGGAAGTAGAATTGATGTTCGGGGTGAGCTTTGGTGATGCGAGACAGGGTCTCGCGGGTGAATATCCCGATGCCTTCCAGTCTGTTTTTGAGGAGCAGGCGGGTGTTGACGGCGATTTTCATGTCGGCTTACGCTTTATGGTCGCTGCTGGTGCGGTAGGTGTAGTCGTTGGAGTGGTCGTTTTGGGCAGCCTGGTAGTCGTCAGAAGGGGTCGCCGGCTCGATGTCCTTGATATTCAGCTGGGTGCTCACCACATTGTTCCAGCGGTTCTCCTCCACGTGGTAGAGGACGTTGAACGGTTTGGAATCGCTGATGACGGGCAGGAGCGCTTTTTGGTTAAAAGCGATGCCGTCGAAGGAGCCGCTGCGCTCGTACGGGCTTAAGACCTTGCATTTGAGGTGTTTGTCGCCCACAATTCGGGCGTTCCCCTCGTCCACCACACCGTCGGTCTCGAATACGGGTTCCATATTGCCGGGTCCGAACGGGGCGAACTTTTTCAGGTTCTTAAGGAAGTGGGGGGTGATTTCCGAAAGTTTCAGCCGCATGTCAACGGTGATTTCGGGCTCGTATGCGGATTCGTCGAGATTTTCTTTGACGTATTCTTCGAAGCGTTGGGAGAATTCTTCGAGGTTTTCCTGTTTCATGGTGAGGCCGGCGGCGTATTTGTGTCCGCCGAAGTGTTCGAGCAGGTCGGCGCAGGAGTCGATGCCGTCGTAGATGTTGAATTCTTTGACAGAGCGTGCCGAGCCGGTGATGAGGCCGTCGTCGGAGCTCATAAGCACGATGGTAGGCTTGTAGAACTCCTCCACCAGACGGGAAGCCACGATGCCGATGATGCCTTTCTCCCAAGAGGGGTTATAGACGACGATGCTCTTGCGGTTCTCGAACTCGTGCGAGTTGCGGATCATGTCCATCGCCTCTTCGGTGGCGTTCTTGTCTTTCTGTTTGCGTTCGTTGTTCTGCTTGTTGATACGGTTGCTGATCTCCATGGACTTGTCCTCGTCCTCCACGATGAAGAGTCGGACAGACTCCTTGGCACTTTTGATACGGCCGGCGGCGTTGATGCGGGGACCGACGTAGAATACCAAGTCGGAGATGGATATGACGCGGGTGAAGAACGTGTCCTCGCTGAACGGGGGGTAGGTTCTCATCTTGATGCCGGCCTGATCGAGGATGGCGCGGATGCCCATGCGGGGGATCTTGTTGATCATCTCGAGGCCGAAGTGGGCGAGGATACGGTTCTCGCCGGTGATGGCCACGATGTCGCAGGCGATGCTGACGGCCACAAGATCCATGCGCTTGAGCCACAGCTCGTCGGGGAGCTCGTTGCGGAAACAGTAGCCCTGCACGAGTTTGAAACCGACGCCGCAGCCGGAGAGTTCCTTGTAGGGGTAGGTGCAGTCTTTGCGCTTGGGGTCGAGGATGGCGAGCGCATTAGGCAGCGTGTCGCCTTCGAGGTGGTGGTCGGTGATGATGACGTCGATGCCGTACTCGTTGGCAAGGTCCACCATGTCGTTGGCCTTGATGCCGCAGTCGAGGGAGATGAGCAGGTTGATGCCGTTCTCCTTGCAGAACTGGATGCCTTTCTCGGTGATGCCGTAGCCTTCGGTGTAGCGGTCGGGAATGTAGTATTTGATGTACTCGTGGGCGTCGGCGCCACGGATTTCGCACAGGAAGGAATAGACGAGTGCCACGGCGGAGGTGCCGTCCACATCGTAGTCGCCATAGACCATGATTTTCTCATCGTGGATGATGGCTTTGGAGAGTCGGTCCACGGCTTTGTTCATGTCCTTCATCAGGAAGGGGTCGTGAAGCTTCTCGATATTGGGCTCAAAAAAGTCGCGCGCTTGCTGCACGGTGGTGATGCCGCGCTGCGCCAAGAGCGTGGCCAACGGACGCTCAAGATGCAGATGTTCACATAGTTGCGAAACAACTGCCTCGTCCGGAAGCTCTTTTATGACCCAATGTTTTTTCATTTTTTATCCTTTAAAAATTGCGCCGCAAATATAATCAATATTTCTGACAACCGCAAATTAAATATTTCCAATCTTCATTTTTTTGTCAATGTCGGAGATGTACTGTTTCATCTTCTTGTCTGTCTCGCTGAGGTTGCGTATGGTGCGGCATGCGTGGAGGACGGTCGCGTGGTCCTTGTTTCCGCAGTACGCGCCGATGACGGAGAGGGGCAGATGCGTGTATTTTTTGGCGAAGAACATGCTGATTTGGCGCACCTGGACAATCTCGCGCTTGCGGGTTTTGGCGTTGATGGACTCGACCGGAATGCCGAAGTAGTCGCACACGATTTTCTGGATATACTCGATGGAGATCTCCTTGGCGGTGGATTTGACGTATTTGTCCACCATTTCGCGGGCGAGGTCGAGGGTGATGTCGCGGTGGTTGAGGGAGGCTTGCGCGAGGATGGCGATCATGGCGCCCTCAAGTTCGCGGGTGTTGGCGGTGATGCGCAATGCGAGGTAGTCAATGACCTCCTTGGAGAACTCTATCCCGTTGTTTTCCAGCTTTTTGGTGATGATGGCGGTACGGGTTTCCAAGTCGGGAACCTGCAGGTCGGTGGCCAATCCCCACTTGAAACGGTTCAGCAGGCGAGGCTCGAAACCAGTGATGTCGACCGGCGATTTGTCGGAGGTCATGATAATCTGCTTCTTGAGCTGGTGCAGATGGTTGAAAATCTGGAAGAAAGCCTCCTGGGTTTTGGTCTTGTTGCCGGATATGAACTGGATGTCGTCGATGATGAGCATGTCAACAGCCTGGTAGAACCAGTAGAAGTCGTTGAGATTGTCGCTCTTCACGGCCTCCATATACTGTTGGTAGAAGGTGTCGGCGCTGACGTAGATGACGATTTTGTCGGGGAAGTTGATTTTGGTCTGGATGCCGATGGCGTTGACCAAGTGGGTTTTGCCGAGGCCCACTTCGGAGTAGATGAACAGCGGGTTGAAGGGGGTCTGTCCGGGCGACTTGGCGATGGACATGCCGGCAGCCACGGCGAGACGGTTGCAGTCGCCCACCACGTAGTTGTCGAAAGTGAGGGTCTCGGAGAGGTTGGAGGGGATGCGCTGTTTCTTGATGCCGGGCACGACGAACGGGCCGGGGATGTCCTTTCGGTCCATGGCGTTGACATCTAAGGGCGGCATCATCAGCGGGTTCTTGACAGCCTTGCGCGGGGAGGAGGGGATGGTGATGGTGGAGGTTTGGTCGGGGGTCTGCCCACGCTCCACCAGCACTTTGTAGCGCAGCTTCGCGTCGTTGCCTAAAAGTTTCCGGATGGAGGAACGCAGCAGATCCACGTATTGCTCCTCCAGAATCTCTTTGTACCAGAGACTTGGCAGTTCGATGGTGAGCATCTTGTTGTCCAACGATACGGAGTTGATAGGCTCGAATATGGTGACGTAAACCTCCGGCGACACGGTGTCCCGGATGATTTCCAGACATTGGTTCCAGACGTTAGTATGAGAGGGTAACTCTTTTTCCATTTGCAGTTCCGTTTCTTGTTAATTTTGCTACAACGCTTAATTTTAATAAGTTAGGTGAATCGAATCCATCAGAATTTCACACCGCAAAACTAACAAAAAAACTGTTCAAAAAAATATTGTTTACCCCTTGATTTTTTGAAAAAAAAGTGTATAGCTTCTTAAAAGGTGCTATGACAACAAGTTACGGAATTGGTCGTATTTGCCAACGTCGCACCAACTGTCGTTGTCATGGATGAAGGCCTTTATAATGCGGTTGGGCGACTGTTCGAGGTAGAATTTGGTGACGGACGATTTCTCCACGGAGGGAATCTCGCAGGCGAAGGCGGTGTTCATAACGTGGATTCCGCTGAAAGCCAACTCGTTTGCATCTTCAAAAGTCCCCGTGACAATCTCTTCGCCTGTCTTGACGTTGCGCCATCCGCAGAGTCGCCCGCTGTTCTGGTCGAACAGGAAATAACGTTGGGTTTGGCGGTGCCGCACGGCTAAAGTGGCGTCGGCACGGCTCTTTATATGGCTGTCAATTAAGGTGTTGAGGTTTATATCCGACAGAATGTCCACGTTGTAGAACAGCAGCAGGTCGCTGTTCTGCCAAAGGTGCTCGGCGAACTTGATGCCGCCGGCGGTGTCGCGGAGGTAGGCACGCTCGTCCGATATGTGGATGTGCGCTGCATTCGGGTGATGTCGCAGCGCCTCGACCATCATGTCCGGGAAATGGTGCACGTTGACAATGACATCTGTGACGCCTGCCTCGGACATCTTCTCTAAAGCGTTGTCCAACAGTGTTTTATTGTTGTAACGGACCAAAGCCTTTGGCTTCGAGGCGGTTAGCGGGTACAGCCGGGTTCCGAGTCCGGCGGCGAATATGAATCCGGTGATCTTCATCCTCCTTGAATTTCAGACCGCAAAAGTAACAAAAAGATGTTGATTACATCTTTGAAATGGAAAGTTTTTTTCACGCTATTATGTTATTTTTGCCATTTGAATCCAAAAGTCTTTGTCATGAGAAAAATAGTCTTTGTCGCGATAGTTTGCCTTTCTGTAGTGCTTGGCGCATGCAAGCACAGCGTAACCACTCAATACACCATCGGCTGCCTGGGTTACCAATATGGGAACTTGAATCCGAATGGGTCCGACTGGGCGGAGCTTGAGTCCTATTTCAAGTCGAACGTCAAGTATAACCAGTTGGTCTCGTTCGAGGGGAATTCTCTTTCGGAGAATGACAAGCAGGCTCGGCAGCTCTTTAACGAACAGTGGGCGAAGATTGACACGGCGTATGTCTGCGGATTGCTCTTTGGCTCCGACTATTTTATATATGGTATAGCGACCTTGAACGCCGGCGGAGACTATCGTCGTATCGAGGCGAAGAAGTTCACGCATAACGGCGTGGAAGACGTTGCGGATTAGCCTGTTTACTTTCTGACGCGCTCTTTCAGCATCGGGACGAACAGACAGTCGCCGAAGTCGTTCTCCTCGTATTCCGTATCGCTGATTTTTACGATTTTCTTCATGATTTGGGATTCCACCCCCACGGGAATCACCATAATTCCACCCGGCTTCAGTTGGTCGAGGAGGGCTTGCGGTACTTCCGGTGCGCCGCACGTGACGATGACCCTGTCGTAAGGGGCGAACTGCGGCCAGCCCTTGAAACCGTCGCCGTAGTAGGTCACCACCGACGGCGCCAGCTTGTCCAATAGCGGCTTGGTCTGCTTGAAGAGAGCAATCTGCCGCTCGATGGTATAGACTTTCGCGCCCATAGCGTAGAGGATGGCCGCTTGGAACCCCGAGCCGGTGCCGATTTCCAGCACCTTCATGCCCCGACTCACCTCCAAGAGCTGCGACTGGAACGCCACGGTGGAGGGTTTGGAGATAGTCTGGTCGGTGGTGAGTTTGATGGCGGTGTCCTCGTAGGCGCGCGGCCACAGCAGCGACTCCATGAAGAGATGCCGCTCCATCTTGTCGAAGGCGGTCAGCACGTTCTCGTCGGAGATGCCCTTCTCGCGGAGATTCTCAATCATCCGCTTCTTCTGGCCGAGGAGCAGGTAGTTTTGGGTTGGCATGACTGATTAGAAACCGAATGACGAGCCGTCGAAGCAGTGGGTGCAGATGCGTTCCTTAGGCAGTCCGATGGCTTGGGTGACGGTGTCTATCGTGTTGAATTTCAAGGTGTCCACGCCGAGGTGCTTGCGGATGACCTCCACCATGCGGGCGTATTCCGGGGAGGTGTGGTCCATATAGCGTTGCAGGTTTTTGCTGTTGTCGCCGCCCTCCAGTTCGCCGACGACGCGACGGGTGATGAGCTCCATGACGTTCTTGGAGGCGGAGAAGTTGAGAAATTCGCAGCCGTAAAGCAATGGCGGGCAGCTGATACGGACGTGGACCTCCTTGGCACCGTACTCGTACATCATTTTCACGTTGTCGCGCAGTTGCGTGCCGCGCACGATGGAGTCGTCGCAGAAGACGATGCGCTTGCCTTTGAGCAGGTCGCCGTTGGGCAGCAGCTTCATCTTGGCCACGTGTTCGCGCATCTCCTGGCTGACGGGCATGAAACTCCTTGACCAAGTGGGGGTGTATTTGACGATAGCCCTTTGGTAGGGAATCTGTTTGCCGTTGGAGTAGCCGATGGCCATGCCGATGCCGGAGTCGGGGATGGGCGCCACGAAATCGACCTCCGTGTCGTCGGTCTTGCCCATGGTGTAGCCGAGGTTGTAGCGGGCGCTCTCCACGTTGATGTTCTCGTAGTTCACGGAGGGGTAACCGTAGTAGATCCACAGGAACGAGCAGACCTGCATCTGTGGGTTCGGTGCGAGCATTTGGTGGATTCCGTCGGGGGTGACCTTCACAATCTCGCCCGGCCCGACGAAGTATTCGGTCTGGTAGTCGAGGTTGGCATAGCTGTGGTTCTCGGAGGCGACCACGCGGCCGTCGTCCCTGCTGCCGATGACGATGGGGGTGCGCCCGTAGCGGTCGCGCGCGGCGATGATGCCGTCCTCCGTCAGGATAAGCATGGAACAAGAACCCTTCACTTTTTCATAGACGTATTGTATGCCCTCCACGAAGTCGTGTTTGCGGGTGATCATGAGCGCGACGAGCTCGGTGGGGTTCGTCGCACCGGAACTTAGCTCGGTGAACTGCTGGTTGCAGTCGAGGCACTCCTGTTCCAACTCCTTGATATTGTTGATTTTGGCTACTGTCGTGATGGCAAATCGACCCAAATGAGAGTTCACCACGATGGGCTGCGCGTCGGTGTCGCTGATGACGCCGATGCCGGAGTTGCCTTGGAACTTGCCGAGGTCGTCGGCGAATTTCGTCCGGAAATAGCTGTTCTCAATGTTGTGAATGGAACGGCGGAACAGTTGCGTGTCCTCCTGGTAGGTGACAATACCGCCGCGCTTGGTTCCGAGATGGGAGTGATAGTCCACCCCGTAGAAAAGGTCCGCAATACAAGGTTTGGTCGAGACGACCCCGAAAAATCCGCCCATAGGTCTGTTGCTATCGTTTTGATTATAAAAAAAATACCCGTCAGAGACGTCCGTCTCTAACGGGCTGCAATAATACTTTTTTTTTGGCAAAAACAACAGGAATGCCACGGATTTTTTTTGAACAAAGTGTTGATAACAACGAGACTGGCAGAAGAAAAGCCTGACGTTCTGCCGTTACGATATGGATTCAACGAACAGCTTGTGGTCGCCAAAGGACTCGCAATCCTCAAAGCGTAAAATCTGCTCCTTGATTCGTTTCCATCGGAAGTATTCTAAAGAAATGCCGAAATAGAGTCCATCAATCGTACGAATTACCAAACAAGTAGGTACTCCTTCCTTCCCTGAAACCGTATATCCAATCCGTTCTATCTCCTCCCAAGGAAAAAATTGGACATGTTTTTCTACTTTATCAGGCTTCTCCCAGAAGGGGTATGCACACCTTGTGGTGACCCCTTCATCGCTGACGGTAATGAAATCGAAACGCCGTCGTAGAACCCGAACCGCCACCATAATCAAAAGGATAATCACAAGGGGAATATAGAACATTGTTACCATATCGGATCCCACCTCCATTTCTCTTTCGACACCTGGGTATTCAAATTCGGAAATCAAATAGAAGAGGCCGACCATTAGGCCTGCCGCCAAAAGGATGGTGAGTGTGACTATAAAGGTCACGACTCCCGAAGTGGAGAAGGTCTTGGATGACTTGGAGGATATTTTCGAAGTGGACATTGGGTAAGACTTCAGGGCGCAAAAGTATAAAATATTCTTGAATGGGTTGCGGAAATGTCGAGAACCATCTCACAGCCCATTATCACCTCCTTTTCAAACACTTTTTTTCTTTGTTTTTTGGGCGTTCCGGCACGGCGGCGGTCACATTTTCCATTATTTTCCCATATCGGAAAACAAAAAGACCAACTACCAACCACTAATTTGCATACCTACATTTAGCCATGCCAGAATGATTATTACACAAACCACCGCCGTCAATGCCAAGGCGAACGCAATCTTCCATCTTTTCTGTGCAATCGCGAACACGAATGTGGCAAAGCGCAGTATTTTGGCAACAAACAACAGGACTGCCAGAGAGGGGGCCACAAATAAGTAATCCATAAACTCTTCTCCCGTTTCTAAACATAACCAATTGTCTGCCAGGAAACAGAGCGTTACGAACACACTCACCGCCGGCGCCACCCACCAATATCTCAGCATTGTATTCGATATCTCGTTCATTTTCAGATGTTTTCGCAGCCATCACTTCTCCATCACAAAACTCACCCATACTTCATCCACACACCAGCTCCCTTCTCCATATCTCTTAAGTTTCATCTGGCTGAAAACCACCAACACATTGTCTGTTTGATACACTAACAACTCATTTTCATGAGCCTTAAGCCACTCTTCCGTCGGTTCCTGATCCGTGAATCCATACTTCTGCATCTGCTCCGCCCATATCTGCTTAATAGGAATATTAATGCTTTGCCCAACCTTCACAGCAGTCTCATCTGTATCTTGGACCCACCACCCAACTCGTTCCGCATACACCCGACTATAACCCCTGATATCTAAAGGTCGTTCATCATTATATAACAAATTCACCCACTCTTCGCTCTCTTCTACCACCACTTCCTCCGCACGCTCCTCCGACCACGCCGAAGCGTAATTGCGGGTCAGTTCCGACAGAGTCTCCAAATATGCTTTCGGACTCGAGAGACCGAACTCTTGCTTCAGCACAAGCATGTCATTATCCCCGATATAATCCAGCGACTGGTACAATCTCCGATGCTCTTCCATGTTCAACGTGTCAGTCGGATCGGGTTCGGGAAGTCGCAAGGTGCCGTCGTCGTTCAGGCGGTCGAGCTGCTGCGCGATTGTGCGCACGCGCTGGATTTGCGCCCGTTGCGCGATCTTCTCGCCACGGAGACTCGGTACCAGCACCGTCAGCAACACGACGGCCAACGATCCCGTTGCCAACGCGAAATAGCCACGGCGGTTGCGGAACAGGAACACTAGCACACACGCCGTCATCAATGCCCCGACCAACAGCAGGTAGTAACGCGATTCGGTCAGCCCGTAGTCCGCCAAACGACGGGCAACCCCTGTCCAGAAGAGTGCCAGCAGCGGCAAGACGAACAGACTGAAATGGTCGTAGAACCACTTGAAGGGTTGCGGTTCCGTCAGCATCTGCAACATCTTGGCCAACAAGAAGATCACGAAGAAAACCGTCACCATGATGGCGACCCCGCCCTTCGGCAAGTTCCAGGTGAAAAGGATTTTGGCGGCATAGACATAGAGTACCACCGTGTAAATCAGCAATGCCGGTGTCAGCACCCAATTCAGCAGAACGGCCCAGAAACGGCGGATCTCGATGGATTCGGGACAGTCCTCCATCGCGAAGAAGAGCACGGGAGCCAATCCGCAAAATAGCAGCAACGCCGCTTGTTCATACCAGCCATCCCAGACTTTGTGAGGAATTTCGAAAAGCGACTTGATCGTATAAGCGATGGCGGCATACAGCAGATAGAGGATTCCCGCGATGAGCAACGCCCGCACCGCCGACCAGGCCATCTGCACGTTACGCTGCACAAACGGTTCGTTTTCGGTGAGCCGATGCCGCACGCACAACCACAGTGGAAGCGCCGCCAGCACCGCAATCCAATAGACGGTTTCCTCCACCCAGTCGAGGAGGAACGGCATGGCGAACCCGGCCACCATCCCCGCGAGCGGCAGCAGGTAGAGCAGCAGCCACCAAATGCCGCGTTTGCGCAGCGGTTGCAGCGAGTAGGCCGCCACCACCATAAACGGCGCCAGTGACATCGGCCGGAACCACCACGGTGCAGGTTCGTTTTTCACATCAAATATGTCTGGATGGGAACTTCCATAACATCCAGCCACGCAGACATATAATAGGATGATAATCTCCACGGGATGTCCCTTCACGGCATCCCACACAGCCGCCAGTCCCCGTTGGATTTTCTCTTTTAACGTTATCTTTTCCATATTCAATTGATTTTCATTTCTTTCTGCAAAAATAAGAATTATCCGCTACCACGGCTTGTGCCGTTTCAAAAAATCCTCCTTTATCTCCTTGCCGAACGTCTGCGGCCCGATAGCACCGCCGCCGTATTGGAAGGTACAATGGTCGTTATAGGGAATCAAATCCAGATTCTCCATGGCGGTGGATTTCTCCTCGTCTGTCATAGGATGTTCACTGACGATATAGTCGTAGCGCCCCATATCAACCCTGCGGAACCAGATTTTTACCAAATTGGGGGTGGTTTGCGAATACTCTATACCAATACAGCCCATTTTCTTGAGCCTCCGGCGTATGCCGTCGTATTCTTCCTGCTCCAACCCCACCACGCGCATCAACGAGTCCTTCTTTTCACGCGCCTCCTCATTCCAAAAGTTTGAATAGTGGTGCTCTTCTCCTGCGCACACATGGAACTTCACCAGCCTGTTCCCCTTGAATTCCAAGGTGACGGAACAGCTGTCGGCGACCGCATTTTGGAGATAGCGGTGCAGTTCTTCCATCTCGGCATGATGCTTATCGTAATGTTCGGCCATGATGTCGGGATTGCATCGCCGCTCGGGTGCCACTGCAAGGACATAAATGACTACCAACAGCACGTTGATTCCTCCCCATATCACTGCGATCCGCTGCCAAATATCTCGCCAACGCAACCCCATGATGAAAAACGCTATCGAAAAACCAATCGCCGGCAGCGTGACCCAACTGAAGATGAAAGCAATCAAAAAGCCAACAAAATCGTCAACCCAGAACAAGACAATTATCGCGGTGACAATCGCGAAAGGTATCAGCTTCAAGATTCCGAAAATGGTCGTTTGTGTTTGCTCTTTCATAATACTGTATTATTAACTACCACCCACTAATTTGCATACTTATATTTACCCATTCCAGGATGATTATTACGCAAATCGCCATCGTCAACACCAACAATAACGCAATCTTCCATCTTTTCTGCGCAATAGCGAACACGAATGTGGCAAAACGAAGTATTTTGGCAACAAACAACAGAGCTGCCAGAAAGGGAGCCACATATAGGTAATCCATAAACTCTTTTCCCGTTTCTAAACATAACCAATTGTCTGCCAGGAAACAGAGCATTACGAACACACTCACCACCGGCGCCACCCACCAATATTTCAACATCAAATTGGATATCTCGTTCATTTTTCGACTTTTTGCAAAATTTTGATTTATATTGATATACAACAATCGGTTTGGGCAGTTTTCACATTATGGCAGGCTTTGCGCCTCGCCTACTCCCAAGCACCCTCTTCTTGAAGATCCCGCACCGACAAATGGAAACGCTTTGTGACCAATGTGTCTTTCAAAGGGTAACCGTCCTTGTAAAATGTTACAAAGACGGTATTCCCTTTCACGACATAATCTGGCTTGTAATATGGGTCATACGTTGAGATGAATTTCCTAAAATGCACAGAATCGGTCAGATAAGAAGTGCATGTGGATGTTGTTGTTGCATTTCCGGCATCGACTTCATACCATTCCTCGTACAAACCTTCTGCAATCTTGGAACTACCCAACGGATGCGACTTGTCCTTCAAATCAATGCATCCAACCAATATAAAAGCACTTGCAACAATCAATATTCGTTTCATCACTATACACTTTATACCTAAAGCTTCAATAACCTATAACCCATAACCCATAACCATTACTCCTTGTACCACTTCACCTTCAGCGACACGAACATCAGCACGGCCAGAATCACGAAGATGCCAAGGCTGCCGAAGAGCAGGGCGTAGGTCTCCATTTGGAGCAGCACGTACATGAAGACGTAGAGCAGGAACAGCAGGGCACCCACCATCATCGCGGTCTTGCGGATTTTCAGGATGCCCGCCAAGTAGCCCGTGATCAGCACGATGGTCATCAGCATGGCGATGAGGTACGACCAAAGGAAGGGGATGTGCTCGCAGAACGAGAGCAGCAACGTGTAGAACACCAGCAACGCGGCACCGATGAGCAGATACTGTACTGGGTGGATGGGCGTCTGCCGGCGGTACTCCACGAAAAAGACCGTGGCGAAGGTGAGGAAGATGAACAGGTAGGCGTACTTCACGGTGCGCGTGGTCTGCTGGTACTGCAGTACCGGCACCTTCATCATCACCCCGAACTCGTTCTTCTTCATGCTCACGCTGTGCGAGCCCCCGTCGCCGTAGTCCACCCATTGGGTCACCGACTGCCCGAAGTCGCGGTTGAGGGCCAGCACCTTCCACGTCGAGGTGAACCCGCTGTCCGTCACCGTGCGCTCGTCTGGCAGGAAGTTGCCCTGGAAGCTCGGCGTGGCGCAGTTGGAGGTCAGCTGCACGGAGGTGCTGTTGCCCACCGGCAGGAACATCAGCGACTCCGAGCCCTTCAGCGGCAACCGTACGGAGTAGGTCGCGGGCACCGAATCCTGCATCTCGCTTACCGGCACGCGGCAGCACAGCACCGAGCCCAGCTCCTCGTCTTTGTCGGACTTCATCGTGTACTCCTTCCCGTTCAGCCGCAGCACCACGTTCTCCGACAGACCCCGGAAGTCGCTCAGCGAAATCAGCACCTCCGCCTTCGAGAGGTCATAGACGGAATCCACATATTCCGAAAGATCAGGCAGTTGCAGATTCCCGTCTAACGTCAGGTCAGCGGTATAGACGGTCACGTCGAAGTTGCCCCGATGCCGTTTCTCCGTATTCACGTCGCCCTTCACCTGCAGGGTTTCGGGCAGGAGATAGGCATCCTTGTGGTAGTTTTTGCTGGGGATGCGCACCACCGGTCCGATGACTCGCTGCGGCGCACTCCACATCTGCTCCACCTCCTCCTCGGCTTCCGCAGATGTCGCGTTCCGCTCGTTCACCACGTGCAGGATGATCTGCTGCGGGATGAGCAGAATAAGGCTGATGAGCCCGATGAGGAGAAGTTTCAGCAGCATGCGGTCGCTGCGTTTCATTCTTGATTTTTCCTGCGTGGCAGGTCTTGTTTGTTCTGCTTGCGGCGTCGTCACCGCGGTTGTCGTTTCTGTTGTCATATTATTCGATTTTTGGTGATTGTTTCTCTTGTTGCCCCACACTGCGCTGCTTGTGTATCGCCCCACACTGCGCTGCTTGTGTATCGCCCCACACTGCGCTTCTCCTGTCGCCCCACACTGCGCTTCGCTTGTGTGGGGTTACTTGCGCTTCGCGCGTTTTGTCCCTCCGGGACTGCTTAAGGAATTATGTTTCATATATGTAGAGGGTGTCGTCATAAACTGCTAACTACTAACTGCTAACTATGATAAAGTACTTTGAAATACAAAGCAATAGACCAAAAAAAATTAGCCGCGGCATTCCTTCAAGAAGCGTTCCATCGCGTCGATGTGGGCGGCGAAGGCTTCTCGGCCCGACTCCGTGACGATGTAGGTGGTGTTGGGTTTGCGGCCCACGAATTTCTTCTCGCAGCGGAGGTAGCCGGCCTCTTCCAGGCTTCGGGCATGGCTCGCGAGGTTGCCGTCGGTGAGCTCCAACAGCGACTTCAGCGTGGCAAAATCCGACGAGCCGTTGGCCACCAGCACCGACATGATGCCCAAGCGGATCTTGCTTTCGAAAACCTTATTTAACCCATCTATAATCGCCATATCAATTTATATCCTAATATTATCAAACAAACCACTACTTTATTTGCTCCCTTAACTGCTAACTCTTATTTCTTCCGATCAAACATGATGACGTAAAGGATACCGAAGAGGAGGTGCATCACGCTGAAACCGAGAAACCAGAACAGCAGCGCGTGCGACATCGTGAAGCAGTCGATGATGCCGAGAACCAGCTCCGCATAACCGAGGTAGCGAAGGATAGGGTAGGTGTAATGGCTGCAGTTGACCAATGCGAGGCCGTAGAAGAGCAGCATGATGGATGAGGTGAGCCCGTAGTGTCCCTGCATCACCAAGGCCATGCTGAGCAGACCGCCCGCCGCCAGCGGGATGAAGAAATCGAGCGACATTTGGACCGTCCGCTTCTCGAAGTCGAAACGCAGGTTGTGCCGTTTGGACTTCACGATGGCAAAGATGAAAAGCGTGAGCAGCGACAACGCAAGCAGCCCGATGGCGATCAACGCGGCGATGCGGATGCGCGAAGGGGTGTTCAGGTTGGCGAACCGATGCAGATTTTCGAAGTCGGGGAGCCAATTTCCCACTCCAATCACTGCAGCCGCCATCGCGGACGCGACCGCCGCGTAGAGTCCTATAATGATGATAGACCATCCGCTAACCGCTTGAAAGCGTGACGATTTGCTCATCATTTCACGGATGTCGTTCAGTGTCTGTCTGACCTCTTTTTCTTCCATAATCTTAAAAGTACTTTGCGCCGCAAAGATACATTTTTTTTGATATGGCACACATTCTGAAATTTTTTTTGTAGCCGACGCTTCCCGGCATCGCAAAGAATTACTACCGCAACGACCGCACCTCAACATTATCGGCATTGAAGTAGTCCAGCTCGACACACCTCAAGCGCCGCTTGTCATCAAAACTGAAAGTAATATGTGTGCGTCTTCCTTCGTCTGTCCAAAACCACAAACTAGTGAATTGCTTGTGCCTCCAATGACGAGGTTTGCCATTCTTGTTATAAAAATTCCACGGAGCCATTAAGGCAGGTCCAAACTCTATTGTATCCGTAATATTATATACCTTAATAAACTCGTCCAACGTAGTTTCACTTGTGAGATACAAACCAACACCCCCTAAGGACATGAAAATACCGCGGTGAGACTTAAAATCTAAATAACGGAGTCTAATATTGCCATCTTTATCTGAAGCATACGATGTTCTCGTCTTTTTATCATAAATCGTATTCACCCTATAAACATACACTGCAGTATCGTGAATGGTCCACGGATAATATTTGAGTTCAAAATTAAAAGTCCCATAGCACCACTTGCCCTTTCCGTCAAAAACAAACGGAAGATCAGCGAGTTTACCGATGACCGGGACGGAAGACCGGATTTGCCCGATATGAATGGTGTCCAACTGCGCATGGGCAAAAAAACCGTATATCAGCAGGAGAGCTAAAACGAAGATTTTTTTCATTTTTTGTCAGGCATATTTATTACGCCAGTTTCTCGATCTCTTTGTAAATCAAATCAATCGCGTCGGGTTGGGCGAAACGTTTGATGTTGGTGCCGAGGGTTGTCATGCGGTCGGGGTCGGCGGCGAGTTGCAGCAGGGTGGGCATCAGCTTCTCGGGAGCCTCTTTGTCGGTGACGAGCAGCGCGGCGTCTTTGGTGGATAAGGCTTTGGCGTTGAAGGTCTGGTGGTCTTCGGCGGCGTAGGGGAACGGTACGAGGATGGTGGGGGCGCCCACGAGGGTGAGCTCCGCCAATGCGAGCGCGCCCGCCCGCGACACGATGACGTCGGCCATGCTGTAGGCGTCGTTCATGTTCTTGATGAACGGCACGATGCGGATATGCTCGTCCTGCTGCTCCAACAGCTTGGGGTCGATGTTCTTGTAGAAGCTCTCGCCGGTCTGCCACAGCAGTTGCAGGTCGGCTTTGCGGAACGCGTCGAGATGGGCGGCCATGGTCTGGTTGAAGGTGCGGGCGCCGAGGCTTCCGCCGACCACCAGCACGGTCTTCTTCTCGGGCGTGAAGTTGAAGTATTGGTAGGCTTCGGGTCTCTTGCGCTCCAGCTCCAGAATCTCCTTTCGGATGGGGTTGCCAGTCTTGACGATTTTCTCGGGCGGGAAGAAGCGGTCGAGGCCGTCGTAGGCCACGCAGATGGCTTTGGCGTTCTTGGCCAGCATCTTGTTGGTGATGCCGGGGTAGGAGTTCTGCTCCTGCAACAGGGTGGGGACGCCGAGCTGTGCGGCGGCTTTCAGGGCGGGACCGCTGGCGAAGCCGCCCACGCCGATGGCCAGGTCGGGCTTGAACTCGCGGATGATCTTCTTGGCCTTGCGCATGGCCTTCAGCATCACCACGGGCAGGCGCAGGTTGCAGAGGAGACCATTGGCCGAAAAGTCGCGGTGGATGCCGTAAATCTCCAGTCCCTCGATGGGGTAGCCTGCTTCGGGCACGCGCCGCATCTCCATTTTGTCACTCGCCCCGATGAACAGGATTTTTGCATCGGGATTCTCCGCTTTGATTTTATTGGCGATGGCCAGGGCCGGGAAGATGTGGCCGCCGGTGCCGCCGCCGCTGATGAGGTATCGCTTTTCCATAGTGGTTTGGTTTTGAGGTGCAAAAGTACATTTTTTATGGGAACAGTGATTAGTGAGCAGTGATTGGTGATTAGTGAGCAGTGATTGGTGATTAGTAAGTAGTGATTGGTGGGCAGTGATTGGTGATTGGGGAATGGGGATGTGGCGCTTACCCCTTTAATTCTTTTCGATAGCAGCGGCGGCGGGCAATGACCTTCGAGTCGTACTTCTCCCAGATACGGGCGGCGATGTTGTTTTCCAACTGCTGCGAGGTGTAGGCATATTCGAAACCGTGTCGCAGGAAGGTCTCGTGGAGCTGTTTGTGGTAGATGGCATGGATGCCCGTGTGCGCGTATTCGGGCAACACTCCAGTGAGCAGCATGTCGACGTTTTTGTTGTGGTGCAGCGCGTGGAGAATATGGAACGCCCCGAACGGCCACAACTTCCCGTTCGCCTTCCGGAACGCCCGGTTCAGGGAGGGGATGCTCATGGCGATGCCGACCAGACGGCCGTTTTTGTCCTCTAGCAAAGACATCAGGTCTGGGATTCCGAAAGAGAGGTTCTCGTTGATGATCCAGGTCATCTCCTCGCGGGTGAGCGGGATGAAGTTGAAAATGTTCTGGTAGCTGTTGTTCAGCACTTCGAGAAATTCGTAGCCGGCCTGTCGAATCTGCTCCTTGTTGTTGATTTCGCGAAGCCGCGCGTGGTGCTTCTTGGCCAGTAGGTCGGCCAGGCGGGAGATGCGTTCGGAGACGGGAGTGACTTTGACCTTGAACTGCAGATAGTCAACTTCTTTTTCGAATCCGAGTTCGTCCATGAATCGGGGATAATACGGGTAGTTGTAATCCGCGCCGAGGGAGGTGATGTGGTCGAAGCCGTCCACCAGCATGGCCTGCTTCTCCATATTGGAGAATCGTGACGGTCCGCAGATTTCCGTGAGCCCTTGCGCTTTCCCCCAATCTTCCACCGTTTGGAAGAGCTTCCGGGCCACTTCGGAATCCTCGATGGTGTCGAACCAGGCGAAGCGGATGCGTTTCTGCCCCTTGATTTCGTTGCATCGATGGTTGACGATGCCGGCAATCCGCCCGACCATCTCGCCGTCGCACTCGGCCGTCCAAAGCCGCAGGTCACAGAACGCGAGCGCGGGGTGTTTGGTCAACTGCCGCTCCTCGTCTTTGTCCATTGCAGGTACATAGTATGGACATTTTTTGTACAGCCTGCGTGGGAACCTGATGAACCGTCGCAGTTGCTGTTTTGTTGTAACTTCTTTTATCTCAATCATTTGATTTGTATTTGAGAAGAAATTCGCTGGCAAAGATAACAATTTTCGGATATGGGAGAAAATCTTACTTTTGCGCCCCGAAAAATCAAGGGATTATTTATTACCAGAGATATGTCGAAAAAGTCAAATGCCTCAAAAGGCAGGAAGTTTTGGAGGAGATTGGGCAAGGTGATTCTCATCTTGTTTGCAATCAGTATCTTACTGCCGATTTTATACCGATGGGTGAATCCGCCGGTGACGACCTTCCAATTGGTACAGGCCGTCAGCAATGGAACGGGTATCCACAAGAAATGGGTGCCGATAGAGAAGATTTCGCCCTATATGTATCGCGCCGCCATCGCTTCGGAGGACAACTATTTCCTCGGGCACAACGGTTTCGATGTCATCGCCCTCAACACGGTGATGGAGGAACGCAAGAGCGGCAGACGGAAACGCGGGGGCAGCACCATCTCGCAGCAGACGGCCAAGAATGTGTTTTGCTGGCCGAAAAGCTCTTGGGTGCGCAAAGGTGTGGAGACCTATTTCACCTTCCTGATAGAGACTTTTTGGTCGAAGGAGCGCATCATGGAGGTTTACCTCAATGTAATTGAGATGGGACCGGGCATCTACGGGGCGGAGAAGGCCGCGCAGACTTACTTCAACTGCCACGCCTCGCAGCTCACGGCACACCAGGCGGCCCTGATTACCGCCTGCTATCCGAACCCGCAGAAACGGAATCCCGCCCATCCGACAGCCTATCTGCGGGGGCGCGCCGCTAACATCGAGGGCAAGATGGCCCGGTACGGTACCCCGAAGTTCACGAAAGAGTACATCTCCCACGTGCGCGAACGCTATCTGAAATCCGTCGAGAAGATGGAACAGCGGAAGAAAAAGCAGCAAGGGAAGAAGAAAAAGAAGTAAAGACGAAAAAAAAGAGACGCAAATTTTGCGTCTCTTCTTTTTTTGGGTCTCTGTACGCGTCTTATTTCCGCTTGAACAGGGAAACCACGAAGAGCAGCACGCATGCGCCGATGATGGCGACGATGAGCTCCCACAGGAGACCGGCTTTCTGAATGTGGGCGAGGCTCATGAGCCAGCCGCCAATGAAGCTGCCGATGATACCGACGATGATGTTGACGATCAGCCCGAAGCCGCCGCCTTTCATCAGTTTGCCAGCCAACCAGCCGGCCACTGCGCCGAAGAGCAGGAAGAGGATAATGCTTACAATGTCCATAGTATTAGATTTTGGTTAAACATTTTTGATGCGGCAAAGATATGTTTTTTTTGATTCCCCACACTGCGTTTCGCTTGTGTATGTAAGAGCCCCACACTGCGCTTCGCTTGTGTGGGGTTACTTGCGCTTCGCGCGTTTTGTCCCTTCGGGACTGCTTAAGGAATTATGATTTTTTTAAAATCAGCACTGCATTCGACACACCGCGCTCGCCTTCGTGGTCGAAACGGCCGTTGTCGGAGGGACAGTTGGCGATGCCTTGGTGATCACCGATGTTCAGGAAGAGGGTAGTGGAGCCGCCGCCGTCGAGGTTGAGGGCGTCGCGGCAGCCGAGCCAGCGGAAAAGTTGCTGTAACTCCGTGAGTGACAATCCTTCAGCCTGCTTGTGGCGGCCGTCGGCCACGAGCAGCAAAACCGTGCCGTCATCGCGGATGCCCACGGCAGTGCGGTTGTGGCGGTTGGTGACGAAGGTGCGGTCGTCGCGCATGTGCTGCAGTGTGTCGTGCCAGATCAGGAGCGGTCCAGCGGTCATGATGTCGGGGTAGGGGAGCGCCTCCTCCCAATGCCGCGGAGAGTCGGTCTTCAGGATGAAGACGCTGTCGTGGCTCAGACAGAGCGTGCCGTACTGGTAGTATTTACGGTTCACGGTGTCCTTGCCGGGGGTGTTCTCCCCAAGCTCCACGCTGTCGATACGCAGGTAGCAGACGGGGAAGTGCTGGTCCATGTCGAAGAACGAGCCGTTGATCGCCGCCACCGCGTCGTGTTTCTGCGCCATCTCGGAGGTCTTCGTGCGGCGCGGCTCGTGCGCGAATGCTAACGTATAGTGTGCAGTATCAGGGATTTCCAGTACAAAAACTTGCTGATTTGAGGCAAACAACTTCTGTCCCTCGAACCGGCACTGTTTCAGCACCATTCCGTCGAGCGTGTCGGTCTGCCAAGGGCCACTCGCAAACGCTATGGAGTCGCGCTGTGCGTGGAGGCACAAGGCGAAAGTGAGGGATAATAGAGATATGACCACTCTTTTCATCATTCCGCATACCTAAATAGATGCGGCAAAAATACAATTTTAGACAACACGCAGCAGGAAATGCTCCTCTAATCTTTGAGACAGCGGACGCTAAAACCGGCCCATTTGTCATAGGCACTCAATGATATGTTAGGAACATAATACGAAATACCTATGCGCATGGCCATGGACTCGTCCTCGTGTTCCGTTGAACTCCAGAAACTTGTTTGATTCCAGAGATAAACTATCTGATAGGCGAACGCACCGGCCGGAAGGGCGGAGAACCCTGTCGCATTGTTTGACTCCGGATTGTTGCCTACTGCGCATGGATTTGTAGTACTGTTCCAATAATTGGTACTGGCCAATGCCTTGGCAATATTGTTACTGTCCCCATTGCAATAATAAGCAGGCTGGGACTGCACATAGGAGATAAGCGCGTTCCATTCTCCATGGCTTGGGACATGCCATCCTGTCGGGCACACTCCTTGTACATAGCCGGACAAAGTGTCCACGCCACCGCGAACCGTCGCGGGCCAGTTGTATAAATGTCCCAATGACTGATTGTTATAATACATAGCCGTGGTGCTGCTCACGGAGGTTGACCCTTGCGAGATAGCCGTTCCGTCGCTGAAGTGCGTGGTTCTCATATTCTCTTTCAGCCAGCACTGCTGCCCGATTTGAACGGTGTTATAGACATTCCCGTCATAGTCGCTCACCGAAGCCTCGGAAGAGCACGGCAGACCATCGCCGGCAGGGATTCCGGAGACGAAAGTGAAAAGGAAATCTTGGGAGGCATCCTGGGTTTGGACGATTGGACCGCTTTGTTGCTCCATTCCGTAGATGGTGGCATAGGCGAGAAATTTCATCTCATCGCCAATGTTGAACGGCTTGTTGGAGACACCTTTCAATCCTGTTTTTTCTTGGAGGGTGGCATAAGGGAAGCCGCCTTTGTCTGAAAAGGCAATCGTGTTCTCGCCGCCATCGCTGCGGTTTATCATTTTCACAGCTGCTGTCTGGCCTTTGATGCGTGCCCTCAAGAGGTAAACCCCAGATTTTGCGAGAGTGATACGTAGAAGATGGGAACCGGGCTGTACGGACTTGTACTGTTCCGATAACAGGACACGTCCGGCAATATCCGTGATCTCCACCCCTAAATTGTCCGATTCGGACAAGTTGACATTCACGAATGTGGTTCCGTCAAAGGGGTTCGGATTGTTTGGCGACAATGTCAGGGGAGCATCCAATATGGCTATGCCATCGCCGCTGGAAACAGTCATCGTTAAAGTCGTGTCAGGATAGACCAGCGTCTCCTGCCAACCTTTCGTAAGGTTTTCCACTACCACGCTGTCTATACGTACATAGCGATTAGATTCATCCTTACCGGAGAAAGTCAACGTCACTGTTTGCGCAAAAGTTGAAATGCAGGTGGTAAACAAAATTGTTAAAAACAGAACTTTTTTCATTTTTTAGTTTTTTTTTGTCGGAACTTCTATCTCAGATAATTTACACTTTCCCGGTGGTGATGCGAAGTCCGATTGACATCACTGGGAAAAGGATTTGTCTGAAGATATGACGCAAAAAAGACGAATGGTTGCACTTTGTTGATTATTTTTTTGCAACGACACAAACGCAAATTACCCTTATCTATTTGTCGCACAACGCTTTAACAACTTTTTCAATATCCTCATCCGTGGTGTCCCACGAAGTCACGAGCCTGATTTCATCCTCGGCCTCGTTCCAGTAGTAGAAGTAGGTGGTCTTCGCAAGTCGGTCGGCGACGGGGCGCGGGAGCTTGAGCAGCAGGATGTTGCAGTCGGTGCGCTGGGTGAAAACGTCGCCGAGGACAGCGGTGATGCGTTGGCGGAGCTTCTGTGCCTGCGCGTTGGCGTGCGTGGCGTTCTGCTTCCACAGTTCATTCTCGAAGTAGGCGATGAACTGGGCGCTGAGGTAGCGCATCTTGGAGCTGAGCTGGGCGCACTGCTTGCGGTGGTACTTGAGCTCGGGCACCAGTTCGGGGTTCAACACAACCACCGATTCGCCCATCAGCATCCCGTTCTTGGTGCCGCCGAAGCTGACGACATCGACGCCGCAGTCGGTGGTCATCTCCTTGAACGTCTTGCCGAGCTTCACCGCTGCGTTGGCAATACGCGCGCCATCCAAATGCAGGTACATGCCGTGCGGGTGGATGAGGTCGGCGATGGCGCGAATCTCCTCGCAGGTGTATGCCGTGCCGAGTTCCGAGCATTGCGAGATATAGACGGACTTGGGTTGCGAGTGGTGCTCGAAGCCCCAGTTGGTGAGGTGCGGGCGGATGAGTTCCGGCGTCAGCTTGCCATCGGGCGTGGGGATGGTCACCAAAGAGGCGCCGGTCATGAAGGCGGGTGCGCCGCACTCATCGACGGCGATGTGGGCGGTCTCGGCGCAGAGGATACTGTTGAACGATCGCACGCAGGCGCGCTGGGCCACCACGTTGGCACCGGTACCGTTGAAGACAGGGAAAACCTCCGCCGTCTCGCCGAACTGTTTCTTGAAAAGGTCCCGCACACGGGCGGTGTAGGTGTCGTCGCCGTAAGCGATTTCGTGGTCGGCATTGCACGCGGCAATTGCCTCTAATATAGCAGGATGCACTCCCGAATGGTTGTCACTTCCGAATGATCTCATCGTGGTAGGAATTTATGGCGGCAAAGGTAAAAATTTTTTTCACCCCGATGTAGTATTTGGCTTGGTTTTTGCGTTATTACAATTGTGAGACCACAGGATCCTTTTGAGACCATGCTCCACCGCCATAGGGGGTTGCTCTTCTCGCTCTGCCGACATTACAGCCGTCGGGGTCTGGAGGTTGATGACCTGTTGCAGGAGATTTCCGTGGCGCTCTGGCGCGACCGGGAACGGTTGCTATCCCTTTCGGCAGTGCCCCAAGTGGCGTTGATTTGGAAGATAGGACGAAACAAGATCATTGACTGCCTGCGACGGGAGAAAGAGACCGAGGCGTTGCCGGAAGGATACGAGATAGCCGACGAGGACCGCACCATGATCCGCGAACTGCATGAGCGGATTGCCCTCTTAGACGAGCCTGACCGCTCTATAGTGCGCTTGCAATTAGAGGGTTACGATTACAAGGAGATTGGCGAGCGCGTGGGGATGACGGAGAAGAACGTGAGCGTGAGATTGGTGAGAATCAAAGAGAAATTACGAAAATCAATGGATATATGACAGAGAACGAATTTGACGAATTGTGGCAACGGGCCGAAGCGGAAAGCTACGGTCAACGGTTGGCGGCGGAATACCCCGCCTGGCGACGGAAACAGACCCGCGTCATCACGGTGGTAACGTCTTTGGTGCTTGTAGTGGCCGTGGCCTTTTCGATACTCACCCTGCAGCAACGCCAACTGCGGGACTACGAAAAAGTGTATTGTAACCGTGTCGGCACCACGGATGTTCAATGGGCCTCTTTGGCCGCAGAAATGCTGATGGAATAATGAAAAGACTGATTATCATACTGATGCTGCTGCTTCCGATAGTGGCGATGTCGCAGAGCGAGCTGTACAAGCGTTACGCTTCGCGGCAGGAACTCACTGTGGCGCAAGTGAGCGGCTTTAAGCTTAACGAAAGCCAACGGGTTGATGTGGTGCTCATTGTCGCCGATGACGAAGCCGCGTGGCAACAGTTGGCCAAAGAGTTGAACATCAAGGGGGAAGAGGGTACCGTGAGTTGGCTGGGCGACAGCAAGAACCCCGCTCAGCGCGTGAAGTGGACGGGCGCCCCCGTATTGCGGGTGGTAGCCTCGCATGCGCGCCGCACCGTAGCCCTTTATCGCATCACCACCGAGGCACAATACGATGCCCTTCTTGATTATCAGCTGAATAATATGAAACAAGAAAAATAAGTATCCTGGATATGAAAAAGACACTGAGATTCACCGCGTTAGTAGCGGTAATGGCACTTGCCTTCGCGGCTTGTGACAAACCTGATAAGCCCAACGGCAACGGAGACTCCCAAGGCAACAACAACCCCAAAGAGCGTGTCATCGTTTATACGGTGGGACAAAGCGAAAATCGACAGACGTTGGAGACGGAAGGCGATTGGGACGCCCTGCTGGATGTCCTCTGTACCCAAGCGCAGAACGGCCAAATGGTGACCTTCTACAATATGAGCCAGACCACCTACCTCCAAGACAAGGGATCGGTCGGTACCAAGGCGGCAAAGACGTTCAGCACCACGGACCGCGACGCGATGAAGGCCTGGATGAAAGAGATGGAAAAGGAGGGCCGAACGGTTGTCGTTACCTACAATAATGGCACTTGGAATGGCACGGCTTACGCCACCGCCCCGCCTGCAGACACATCTGTGGACATCATCGGCACCTGGCATTTCGTCTGCTCGGTAGTGAGCCACATCGACCAGAACGGAGCCTTGGTGGGCAGCGACCTGTACGTCCCCGAGGATGGAGGCGGGTCCATGTACTACACCTTCTATGATGACGGCACCGTGACGCTGATGTTCAACGGAATGGACGGCTCCACCGCCACGGATAGCTCCACCTGGACGCTTTCCAGCGATGGTAAACTCAGCAGCGAGCTTCTCCCGGATGGCGGCGGCAGTTGGGATGTTAACTGGCTTACTGACAATACCATGATCATCTCCCGCGCTGCCCTCGGAACGGAAGAGGGAGATTACTTCTATCAACTTCAATTTGAGAGAGAATAAAAAAAAATCATCCGGTGTAGTTTTTCGTTCTTCCGGTGCGTTCTTACAACAGAAACATTCAAATCAATCAATTAAATAATCAAAAGTAAAAATTCAAAAGTATGAAGAAAAACATTTTTGCAATCGCGCTCATCGCCATCACGTTCTGCATGGTATCTTGTCAGAAGGATCCCATCACTCCTAACGAGAACAACGTGGCTACCCCCAGAGTGGCTGTCACTTCCGATCTTATCGGTACTGACTGGACGGCGAACTTCTCCCTCGGCGATCTGATTTATGCCATGACCGGCACGACTCTCAGCGACTATGGTTGCCAATTCCCCGAAGGTTTTGACACCACTATGACGTTCCACCTCAACTTCGACAATGAGTACGCCCACATCACTTTCGGTGACAACATCAGCATTGTCAACGTGGTGGAAATGGCCGGTGGCTACACCAACGAAGAAATCGAGAATATGGATCTTGCTTACGTTTATGATGGCAGCACTCACACGGGCACTCTGACCGCCGTCGGCACTGACGAGGATGGCAACCCCATCAACTATCAGATTGTCTTTACCTACGATGATGCTGCAGACACCATCACTATCAATATGCTGTTCGCCAATGCCGAGGACGAAGACACAACTATCAGCTTCCCGTTGGTGTTCCATCGCGATGCTGTGACGGCATAGTCCTTGCCCCAACCAAGCGACTATTTTTCACAAACAACTTTGTGGATTTGGAGAATAGATTGAGTGCTGGCGCAGTGATGCGTCAGCACTCGTTGTTTAAAAAATGTATTTTTTGCGCAATCACCCCAACCTCCATGCAGGACGATAGTTTCTCGAAATTCAGCCTGTTGATGAAGGCCTATCGTTACATTATTTGTCATCGGGAGGCGTTCGGGATTTAGGAGGGCGCACGGAGGGGCGTTATTGATTCATTTCATTCATTGATAATTCGTCGTTACATTCCGTATTCGGGCCCAGGGCTCATACGGTGAACGGCGTGAGCCCTGGAATTTTCTATGGAAAGTTCCTCTTCGGATGACTCGCGGCGGATAAAGAAAACACTGGTTTGAGAAATAATTTTTTTGGATGTAACATTTTTGAAAAAAACATACTTAGGGATAGAAAACGTACAGTCGGGGAAAGATGCCGACGCGATGATGATTATCCTGTCACCGTAAAAAAATATAACACAACATTGTTATATGCCAAAAAAGTTATATTTTTGCGGCGACTAAAAAAACAAAATTGAAATGATATGAAATGGAATGAATTACGAAGAATTGCAGAAAAAAAAGGTTGGTACTTATGGAGAACGGGAGGAAATCATGACCTCTATCGATATCCAGGGAAAGGGGAAGTTTTGGAAATAGAAAGACACGGATCTCAGGAAATAAGGCCAGGTTTGTATTACAAACTGAAAAAACAAATAGGATTTTGAAAAAAAGATAGGAAATAATAGCGATATGAAAAAACGTACAGCATTAATCGAAAAGGGCAAAGACGGCACTTTCGGAATCTTTACTCCAGACATAAAGTCCACTATCATCGGAGAAGGTAGTACGGTGGCTGAGGCCAAAGCGGATTTTGAGAATTCTGTCAGAGAAATCATCCGATTTTGCGAAGAAGACGGAGTTTCTGTACCGGATGATCTGAAAAACATCACGTTCGTGTACAAATACGACATGCCCTCTTTCCTGAACTACTACGATTACCTCAATATGACCAAACTGGCCAACATGTCGGGCATCAACCCTTCACTGATGCGCCAGTATAAAAGAGGACAGTATATCTCGGAAAAACAGGTGTCGAAAATACAGACCGCCATTCACAAAATCGGGAAAGAGTTGTTGTCGGTGCGGCTGATATAACTATCGCCTTTTGCCTATTGTCTTACCACTCAGAACTGGAAGTAGATGAACGGCTGCAGGTCCGCGGTGACGAACTGGTAGAGCACGAAGACGGCTGCGACCACGATAAGGCCCATCAGCCAGAGCGGGAGCATGGCGAAGTTGATACGGTACCAACGTTTCCAACGGTCGGGGAGCCAGTGGATGACCATGCCGAGGACGAACATTATGAAGACGAACTTGTAGTTGGCCAGGATGTCGGGGATGGCCGCGACGTTCCACTGCCCGCCAATGCTGTTGACCATCGCCTTGGCGGTCTCCCACGCCGTCTCGTTGGCAGTGGCCGGGTCGAGGTTGGAGCCGGAACGGAAGAACAACCGCGTAAACGAAATGAAGACGAACGTCTGGATGATGCCCCACGTCTTGTCTAACCACTCCACCGTCTTATCGGGCTTGATGAGCGTGAAGACGGTCTTGATTAAGGTTCCCGCGAACCACACGCCGCTCCACACCACGCCGATCATCAGCGCGGGATGCGGCCACAAGTGGTTGGTGATCAAGAAAGTGACGAATATCACCGTGGCGATAGTGCTGCGCACGAGCATGTTGCCGTGCCGCCAGATTTTGTACGACAGGATGCCAATGCCGTTCAAGCCGCCCCAAATCATGAAGTTCCACGAAGCACCGTGCCACAAGCCCCCTAACAGCATGGTGTTCATCATGTTGAGGTTGGTGCTGATTTTCAATCGCGCCTTCTTGCTCACCAATGAAGCCACGAGCAGCGCCAGCGCGATGCCGCCGATGATGCAGGTGATCACCACGCTCTTGGTGAGCAGGATGATGACGGCCGCGATGAGCGAGATGCAGAGGTAGGTGCCAAACGTGGCGTTACGGTTGCCGCCCAACGGGATGTAGAGGTAGTCTTTCAGCCAGTTGGAGAGCGAAATGTGCCACCGCTTCCAGAAATTGCCCGGATTGGTGGCCTTGTACGGCGAGTTGAAGTTCTTGGGCAGGTAGAAACCCATCAGCATGGCCACGCCGATGGCAATGTCGGTGTAGCCCGAGAAGTCGGCATAGACCTGCAACGAATAGATGAACAGCGCCGACAGGTTCTCAAAGGCGGTGAACAGCGACGGGTTGTTGAAGACCCTATCCACGAAGTTTACGGCGAGGTAGTCGCTCATTATCAGCTTCTTGGCCAAGCCGTTGAGAATCCAGAAGACGGCGATGCCGAACTGCCGGCGGGTGAGGAAGAACTTCTTGTAGAGCTGCGGCACAAACTGGTCGGCGCGCACAATCGGACCGGCGACCAACTGCGGGAAGAACGAGACATAGAACCCGAAGTCGAGAATGTTGGAAACGTGCGCGATCTTCCGCTTATAGACATCCACCAAGTAGCTGATATTCTGGAAGGTATAGAACGAGATGCCCACGGGCAGAAGGATCTTGGAGGCGTCGAAATAGTTGGTGCCCGTCCAGTTGTTGGTCCACTGCGCCAACCAGTTGATGACCTCGTGCTCGCTGCCGACAATCGTGTTGTAAGCGTCGGTGCAGAAGTAGGCGTACTTGAAGTAGAAGAGTATCAGCAAGTTGATGACCACACCCGAAATCATGAACGTCTTGCGCCAGCCGTTTCGCTGCGACTTGTCCATGAAAACGCCGAGAAAGTAGTCTAAGAAGGTGTCAAACAGCAAGATAAGGACGAAAAGACCGGAGGTTTTGTAGTAGAAGAGCAGGCTGACGAAGAAGAGGAAGGTGTTGCGCAGCAGCCGTTTGCTGTGGAACAGGGCGAAGAGGGCATAGACGATGGCGAAGAATGCCCAGAAGTTGAACTGGGTGAACAGCAGTGGATGCGTCTCATCGAACGAGAACAGGTTGATCAGAAATTGCGAAATGTTCTCCCAGGTCATGGTTGCATCGATTTAAGGGGTTGGACAAAGGCGTGCCAGAAGAGGTCGCCGATAAGGTTGTAGCCGTTGACGGTGAAGTGGACGCGGTCTTTCTGTGCGAGTCCCTTGGCCTGCCATTTGGCCATGGAGCCGAGCCCGCCCATCACCTCGAACTGGTCCCAGCAGGCGCCGCCCGTGAGGTTCGCCAAGCGGTGCATGACGTCGCTCACCTCCGGACCGGTCTTGTTCACCGTGTATCGGCCCTTCCGGGCGCGCTTCCACGTGTCGTTGTTCGACAAGAAGATGAACGCACAGTCGGGATTGGCTTCGCGGATGCGGGCAATCAGCTGCAAGTAGTTGTTCTTGAAGGCAGTGGAATCGAAATCGGCGGCGAAAGCGTCGTTCACGCCGATGCCGAAAATCACCAAGTCGGGTGGAAAGGCCTTGAGGTCGCGGGTAAAGTTCTTGCACCGCAGATAGGAGGGTACTGCCGCGCCGTTAACACCTATGGAAGTGAAGGTTACGCCAGGCTTCCCGTTCTTGAGCCACAGCCCGTTGACGAAGAATGTGTCAGCCGCGCCGCAGGGGAAGTGGAAAGTGAACTCCTGCAAAGAGCGGCCGGGGTAAAAGTAGTATCGTTCGTTCTCCAGGTCGGATTCGTCGGGGAAGTGCCAAATGGTGTCGTATTTCAAGACAGGGTCGATGTAGTGTCCGTTGGAGCGGCCGAAGAGCACGAGCGTGTCGGTGGCGAAGTCATAATCCGGCTCGTTCATCGTGAACGTGATGGACTGATCCGACTGCGTGCAATAGACGGAAATTCCTGACATGCCCAGCGGCGACGGGTACTGCTGATAGACGTTCCGGATCAGCGAGAAGACATTGGACTTGGAAATCCTGTAGTCGCGGGGATTGTTGCAGTTGTTGGCCGCGGAGTAGGGGAATATCAGCCCGCGGTCGGCCGGTTCGCCGCCGTATTCCGCCAAAACGTGTTTGCGGATGCGGTGCGACATGGTGCCCGCCTGCACGTGCGAGCCGCCGATGTGCATAATGTGGACGTTGCCCTTGTGGGTGCGGTTCACGCGGTCCCATTTTTCGTAGAAGCGCACCAACGGAATGCTGTCCTTGCCCCAAAAGAGCGTGTCGTCGTTGAAATGGATGAAGGAAAACGTGGAGTCGTAGGCCGAGAACAACTCGGGTAGCACCCATACCGCCGAGGTGTCAGCCTCCATCACCATGGCAACGCTGTCGGCGGTCTCGTCAACCTGCGCAAAAGCAGTCATACTGCTGATAATCAATATGATGAATGTCAGTTTTGCGCGGCCTCCCATAAATTGTCGAATTGTTCGGCACCCATCTTGCGACGGGTGGTGTAGAGTTCGTATATCGTGGCGAAATTCTCGGCCAGTGTTTTGCCCACATAATTCGCGCCAGCGGGGGTGAAATGCACATAGTCGGGACCGGCCCATCCTTTCTTCACCCAAGCGACCATCGAGTTGCGGCCGCCCATCACCTCGTACAAATCCCAGTAGGCCACGTGGTTGCGCAGGCACATATTGCGCAGGCTGTCCACCATCGCGGGCAGAAACTTGTAGGTCTGCAACGAGCCGCCGTACGAATGGCTCATGTCGGAGGGACCGATGAACAGCAGCGTGGCGTTGGGGCAGACACTTTTGATACGGCGTATCTGTTTCTGCATGATGGTGCAGTATTTGTTGATGGCAGCGGTGCTATAAACTGACGGCATCTGGTTGCCGCCGAATTGCAGGATAATCATCCCGACGTTGGAGTATTGGTAGCATTGGCGCAGGATGGTGTCGGTGACGAGGGTGAACTGGTCGCCGGAGGAGCTGCGAAGCGGGATGTTATCGACGCTCACGCCCGGGCCGTTGTCGATCATGATGCCGTAGATGTCGGCCGTGCCCTGCATATTGATGCGCAGCGATGCGGTGGAAGAGTCTGTATGCCAGCGCATCGCGTGTATGCCAGCGCCTTCGCTCGTGCAGGTGGAGTCGAAGCCGTGCTTGCGGTCGGTGAGGGTGGCGCGGAACTTGCCGTCGTGGTCGTTGTAGAGCATCGTGACGCGGGAGAACCGTTTCACGCGGCTGTCAGTGCGCTTGTTGCTGGTGGCATTGGCGGAAAATGAGCCGCTGCCGGTGAGACGGTAGCATTTGAGCATGAGCCCGTAGTTGCCGCGTGCCCGCGCACCGTCGCCGTAAGTCGAATAGAGAGTGAACGCACCGTTGGCCGACTGGCTCACCGCGTAAGAAGCCACGGTCTGGATGGCAGGCAACAAGCCCGGACCGCCGCCGCCGAACTTCGACTGCATCCAGGTGCGGAGGTTGCCGGAAATGCGGTCCATCTCGATCTGCGAGTCGCCGTAGTGGAGCACGCGCAAGACCTCGTTCTTGGATCTGGCTGAGGCCGCTTTGGCGAAGAATTTGTCAAAGTAGGTGACATCGCCGTCGGGCAGGTAGAAATGGCCTTCCGATGCGAGGGTGGTCTTGAAGTGCTCGAGCGTATCCATCTGCTCCTCAACCCGTTTCTGCTTGACGGAGTCCTCCTTGGCGATTTCCGCGATGATGGCCTCGCGCTTCTTGCGGTTGAAGAGCGTGGCCTTCGGGATGCGTTTGTCGCGAGAGAGACTGTCGCCGGGCAATTCGGGGAGGTCTGCGTCCGGGTCGGAGAGCACTTTTTCGATGGAAGGGAAGTTGACGCTGTGTTTGGCAAGCATAATGCCCTCTTCAGGATAGAAGAAACTGATAATCCCTAAACAAGTGATTATCAAAATGATGAACAACGCTATTTGCCAAGGTTTCATTCCTTTTCTGCCCTAATTTTTGAGGGCGCAAAGGTACAAAAAAAGTTCATAATTAGTGCATTAGCGGAACTTTCTGCCAGAACATAGACGTGAGACGTGAGACATAAGACGTTGGACTCGCAGTAGAGACGTTGCGGAAGCTCTAAAAAATGTATTTTTGCGCGTCGTTTTAAACCTCTGACATTATGGATTTCCACCTTTACGGCATTCCTGAAAAATCGACCCTCCTGCTGCTTCCCGGCTTGGGAGTCTCGCACGAGATTTTCCTTCCGTTAATAGAATTGCTGAAGGAGGATTTCCGCATTGTCACGGCAGATATTGACGGATTTCTGCTCGGCAAACCCTCGCGATTCACTTCCGTCGATGACCAGGCGGCGCAGGCCATCCGCTATGTGCAAGAGAACCTCGATGGGCGGTTAGATGTCGCCTACGGTCTCTCGTTGGGCGGGAAAATCCTCTCGCGGATGCTGGAACGCGACGAAATCGTCATCAGCCACGCCATTTTGGACGCCGCGCCGCTGCTGCCGCTGCCGAAATGGAGCGTGGGACCGCTTCGCTACTACCAAGCCCTTAATGTCTGGACCTGCTACCACTGGACCGGTTTTTGGCGGTGGGTGTTCCACTCGCACTACTTCGACGTGCTGTTGGATGAGGTGAAGAAGGTTTTTCCGTCGGACAAAACACGCGCTGTGTTAGAAGGCTATAAATCGGTATATACCAACAAATTGGAATCCATCGCCGGTCCCGACATCCACTACTGGTACGGCACCAAGGAGGCCTTTGTCGCCAAACCGCAGGCCAAGCACCTGCTCTCGCTTTGTCCGGAAGCGCACGTGGAAGTTTTCCCGAAGATGAACCACGGCCAGCTGCTGGTGGACCACCCGGAAGAGGTGGCGAAGAGAGTAGAGATAATAGTTAAGAGTTTTCCTTGAGCAGCCCCGATAGGGGCAACAGCTCGGTAGAGATAACAATTAAAACGTTATAAGATGAACAAATTCAAAGAAATCTTCGGTTACGCACTCGGCTTTGTGCTGTTTGTGGTATTGATTCCCGTGATCATGTGGCTCTGTTCCAAGATGCCGTCTTTCAGCTGGCCACACCCGTTTTTGGCAGGCATCTCCATTTTCTGTGTCATCGATGGTTTGTTCTTGAGTATCTGGGCCATCGTCTATATGCGCCGCGTGGGCGACGGCAACCCGATGGACGCCTTCGGTCACGAGGTTGCCCCGCGGACGAAGCACCTGATGACCGACGGTCCCTACCGTCTCAGCCGCAACCCGATGCTGACCGGCATATTTGTCTATCTGATAGGCTGTTGCCTTTGGTTGTGGACATGGCAGTCGGTGGTGGTGTTCTTAGTGTTCGTAGCCATTATGCTCGTGCAAGTACGCACCGAAGAAGACCGTCTCCGCCGCGACTTCGGCGAAGAATACGAGGAGTATTGCAACCAGACAGGACGCTTTTTCCCAAAAATCCGAAAAAAATAGTTGATGTTCATAGGAGAATTGATTTCGTTGTTCGTCGCCCTTTCGTGGACTGCCACGGCACTTTTCGCCGAGGTGGGCTCGAAACGTATGGGCTCGCTGCCGTTCAATACGATACGGATGACGATGTCGCTGTGCTTCCTCGTCCTTACCCTCTGGTTGGTGATGGGCGTCCCCTACCCGCGCTACGCCGACGGCGGCACATGGGGCTGGCTGCTGCTCTCGGGCGTGGTCGGCTACGTCATCGGCGACTACTGCCTGATGCAGGGCTACATCCACATCGGTTCACGCTTCGGACAGCTTTTCATGACCTTGTCGGCCCCCACGGCGGCTCTCACGGGACGGATCCTCCTCGGTGAGCAGATGCGCCCGATTGCTATCCTCGGAATGGTGGTCACCCTGAGCGGTATCGCCCTCTCGATTCTCTCGAAAAGCGATAATTCGGAGCATCACGGTCTGCATTTCAAACTGCCTGCCAAAGGCATCTTCTTCGCGGCGATGGCGGGTATCTGTCAAGGATTTGGTCTGGTGCTCAGCAAGATGGGGCTTCAACACTACGATGCGGCACTCACGGTACTCAACATCTCCCAAGACGCGGTCTTTGAGGGGGCATTGCTGCCGTTACCGGTCAGCATCTGCGTGCCTTTCGCCGCCACCACCATCCGCGCCTACATCGGACTGGCGGGCTTCTTCCTGTCGTTGATGCTGTTCAGCAAGGACGGGTTGGCGAAGTTGCGTAGTGCCATCCGCGACCGCAAGGCGATGTGGTGCGTGTTCGCCTCCACCATCTTCGGACCCTTCATCGGGGTCAGTGCGTCGCTCTTGGCCACGATGTACACCTCCGCGGGCATCGCGCAGACCATCTTCGCCCTCACGCCCATCCTCATCATCGCCCCGGCGGCCATCCTATTCCACCAGAAAGTGACGGTCCGCGAAGTCATCGGCGCCGTCATCAGCGTGGTGGGGGTGTGTCTGTTCTTTGTATAAGAACACGCGACAACCTAAAACAGTCGTAAATTATTAACCTGTCAACTTGGTTCAGTCGTAAGGCACAATAGTGACAACCAAAATCAGCGAATCATACGGAGTTGTATCGGAGTTGTATCGGAGTTGTATCGGAGTTGTATCGGAGTTGTATCGGAGTTGTATCGGAGTTGTATCGGAGTTGTATCGGAGTTGTATCGGAGTTGTATCGGAGTTGTATCGGAGTTGATCGGAGTTGTATCGGAGTTGTATCGGAGTTACATCGGAGTTACATCGGAGTTAGACCGGAGTTAGACGATTAGCAGAATTTGCGGGAGAATTATCAGAAAAAATAGTACTTTTGCGCCTGAATTCAAAGAACAATCGTATGAAAAGTCCCAAACTGATGCTGCTCCTCGCAGTTGTGACGCTGACCGCCGTCTCCTGCGGTTCCAAGAAAGAAACCCCGAAAGAGGAAGCCCCCAAGATGCTCGTCCTCTACTACTCCCAGACCGGCAACACCAAGGCCGTGGCGGAGGCAATCGCCAACAAACTCGGTGCCGACATCGAGGAAATCACGATGGTGAATCCCTACGATCCTGATTTCCAGGCGACCATCGACCGTTGCAAGAAAGACCAGGAGCAGGGCATCCTCCCCGAGATTCAACCCGTCAAAGCGGACATCGCCAACTATGATGTCATCTTCCTCGGCTTCCCCGTGTGGTTTGGGACGTACGCGCCGCCCGTGACCACCTTCCTCAACAGCGCCGACTTCAGCGGAAAGAAAATCGTACCGTTCTGCACCTTCGGCAGCGGCGGACTGGAATCCAGCGTGAAGGATTTGGCGGTGGCTGAGCCTGGTGCGGAGATCTTGCCCGGCTACGGAGTCCGCGCCGCCCGTTTGGAAGCGATGCCCAAGGAGGTGGACAATTTCTTGATAGCCAACGGATTCCTTGAAGGCGAATATGTCCAGTTAGCGGACTTCCCCGCCCAGCACGAGGCAAGTGCTGACGAAGCCGCCATCTTCGACGCGGCTGTCGATGGCTACCCGATGATCCACGCCAAGGCCAAGACGGTAGCCTCCCGCGACCTTCCCGACGGCACCGAATACCTCTTCACCGTCGTCAACCTTCCCCGCGAGGACAAGCCGAATATGTCCACCGACGAGATTCAGGTTTATGTGACGGTGGAGAAAGACAAAGCGCCGGTGTTCACGAAGGTGATACGGTAGTTTGCTTTCCCGCATATTACGCTGATTTACGCGGAAAGGGTCTGCGTCAGTCTGCGAAATCTGCGGGAGAAACGTCTCACGTCATTTTCCTACTGACTAACTGGGGACGGAAGTTGTACAGTGAAATTATCAGCATATCGTGGGAAAATTATCAGCAGTGACTAATTTTGCGGTCTCACGAAAATGTTGTATTTTTGCAGTTGTATAATGGATAGCAAAGTCTAAAAAAATTATGGAAAAGAAAGTTAAAGCAATGTTTGTGAATGGCAGTCCGCGGAAAAACTGGAACACTGCCAAAATGTTAGAGAGTGCCATGAAGGGTGCCGAAGAGGCTGGCGCGGAGTGCGAGCTGGTGAACCTTTACAGCATCGATTTCAAAGGATGCAAGAGCTGCTTCGCCTGTCAGCTGAAAGACGCCAAGACCGACGGCGTGTGTGCGCTGAAAGATGATCTAAGGCCCCTGTTAGAGCGTTGCCGGGAGGCTGGTGTCATCGTGGTGGGTTCGCCCGTGTATCTGAGCTATCCCACGGGGGAGACGCGCTCGTTCCTCGAAAGACTGGTGTTCCCCAACTTCACCTACGACATCGACGAGCAGGGCAATCGCCGCCGCCCCATCAACGAGAAGCAGACGGCCATGATATTCACGATGAACATCCCCGAGGAGGCGATGGAGGAGTGGCACTATCCCGTGCTGCTCGGCACATGCGCCAAACAGCTGAGCGAGAACTTCGGGCACAGCGAGACGCTTTACGCCTGCAACACCTACCAGTTCAACGACTACTCGCGCTACGCCTTCACGTATTTCTCCGAGGAGGACAAACGCCGTTACCGCGACGAGCACTTCGCCACCGACCTGCAAAACGCCTACGAGTTGGGTCAGCGCTTGGTTGCCTTGGCAAAAAAGGAAAAGTAGCAAGCCATAAGATGCCCATAGTCGCTCCGATTTCCGCAGAAAAAAGTCTGCGTTAGTCTGCGAAATCTGCGGGAGAAAACAATAAAAGTGTATTTTCGCGGCCTTTTATCAAACAAATTGCTAAACGTTAAAAATGAAAGAAAAGACTGCATTCATCACGGGAGCCAACAAAGGAATCGGATATGGCATTGCGAAACATCTCGGCCTGAGCGGCTGGAGAATCATCATCGGGGCGCGAAATCAAGAGCGTGCGGAGAAGGCCATCCGCGAGCTCATCGCCTTGGGCATCGATGTGCCCGGGTGGGTATGCGTGGAGTTGGCCGACCTTGCGAGCGTGGAGAACGCCGCCCGCGAGCTGAACGACAAATATCCGGAACTTTCGCTGTTGGTGAACAACGCCGGCATCCCGGGCGACATGGGCGTGGACAGCCTCCATACGGAAATCGGCGACATCCGGGAGACCCTCGAAGTGAACTTCGTCGGCACTTTCGCGCTCACCAAGCTGCTGATGCCTCTGCTTGCGAAGAATCACGGTCGGATTGTCAACGTCACCGTGCCGTCGGAGATTAGTCCCTACTGGCATCCGTTGGCCTACGTGACGAGCAAGGCCGCCCAGAACGCCATGATGGGCGTGATGGCCATCGAGTTCCAGCAGCACAACACCCCGCTGGAGATTTTCTCGGTGCACCCGGGTCCCACCACCACCGACCTTAACGGCAACATGAGTCTCCCCGGCTTCCACGACATCGACACGGTAGGGGAGAAGATGGCCGAGCTCATCAACGACGGTCAGAGCCATCAGGGCGAATTCGTGGAACTTTACCCGATTGTGAAAGAAGATTAGCCGAATGGTTTCCCCGCAGAACTCGCTGGTTTGCGCAGAAAATGGTCTGCATCAGTCTGTGAAGTTTGCGAGAGAAATATCAGGGAAAATAGTACTTTTGCAGCCGAAAAACAACTATGATGGTCACGAAACAGGAACAACAACTGCTTGACACACTCAATGAGTATCAGTCGTTGGGGATTGCGGAACAGGTAGACTACAAAAAGTTCTATCTGTATTCCATTATTACCCATTCCACGGCTATCGAGGGGAGTACCGTCACGGAAATTGAGAACCAGCTGCTGTTCGATGAGGGCATTTCCGCGAAGGGACGAAGTATGCAGGAACAGCTGATGAACCTCGATCTGAAAGCTGCTTACACGCAATCAATGCAGCTTGCCGAGCAGCATAAGGATTTTTCCGTGGAAATGCTGAAAACAATGTCCGCACTGGTTATGAAAAACACTGGAAGTGCGTACAATACCGTGCAAGGTTCATTTGACGCGTCCAAAGGGGAGTTGCGCTTAGTCAGCGTCACCGCAGGACTCGGTGGACGCTCCTATATGGATTATCGGAAAGTTCCGGGAAAATTGCAGGAGTTCTGTCTGCAGTTGAACGAAATGAGACGGCAACTTGTCAATTCTAACGACTTGATCGCCAAATATCTGTTGACGTTCGATGCCCATTATCAATTGGTGACCATTCATCCCTGGGTAGATGGCAACGGTCGCATGTCCAGATTGGTGATGAATCATCTTCAATATGAATTCGGACTGGTGCCTGTGAAAATCGACAAAGCGGACAAGGCAGAGTACATCCAGTCGTTGGTTGATTCAAGGGATCAGGAAAGCACGGAACCATTCCGTCGGTTTATGCTGGAACAGCACACCCGCAACATCCGCAAAGAGATTGAGGAGTTCAGGGAATCCCAGTCCGCTGACCCGATAAAACCGCTTTCTGACCCGATAAAACGTTTCGCTGACCCGATAACGGAACGGCTCTATCAGGCTGTGTTGAAAGACGACGGTCTCAATTATGCAGCGTATGGTACACTGTTGGGCGTGTCCGAGGCCACCGTCAAGCGCCGCCTTGGCGAGCTGAAAGCAGCGGGCTATATCATCCGCGTCGGCAGCAACAAGAGCGGACATTGGGAGGTGTTGAAATAAACGGACAATATGACCACAAAACTCTTTTTCCAAGCCCTGACAAAGTTCCTCACCGGATTAGTGCTGGTGGGGGCGTTGCTGTTTGTATCGGCGGGCACTTTCGCCTACTGGCAGGGATGGCTTTTCATCGCCCTGCTGTTCGGGCCAATGCTTATTGCGGGTGTGGTGCTGATGCTCCGCCAGCCCGAACTGTTGCACAAACGGTTGGATGCCAAGGAGAAGCAGGGGGAACAGAAGTGGGTGGTCGCGTTAAGCGGCCTGATGTTCCTCGCGATGTTCGTGGTGGCCGGCCTCAACTACCGTTTCCAATGGTGCTTGCTGCCGGATTGGGCGGTGTATGTCACCTCCGTAGTATTCCTGATCGGCTACGCACTCTACGCTGAGGTGCTCCGCGAGAACGTCTGGCTGTCGCGCACCATCGAAGTGCAGGAGCATCAGAAAGTGGTGGACACCGGGATGTACGGCATTGTCCGGCATCCGATGTACGCCGCCACGCTGATCCTATTCCTCGCTATGCCCTTGGTTCTGGCTTCCCCGTGGTCGTTTCTGATTATGCTGCTCTACATCCCCATCATCGCCAAGCGCATCCACAACGAGGAGGCCGTCTTGGATCAGGGACTTGAGGGATACACCGAGTACAAACAGAAAGTTCGGTACAAAGTGATTCCGTTTGTGTGGTAGTGGGATGCCCGCAGAACTCGCTGATTTGCGAAGAAAACATGGAGACGTTACGCATTGCGTCCCTACTCCCCGTGCATCTCTTTCTTCCACCAGTCAAAAGCCTGATTCCATACTTTCGACAACTGCTTGCGGTAATTGTCGAAAAGGGCAGGGTGTTCCTTTTGTAGTTCCAAGTAATCGTCAAAAAGTCCCTCTGATATTTCTCCATCGGAGAACTCGCCCATACGCATATAGGCAAACATAATGCCAGTGCTGTCGGCGTGCGCGTAGTCGCTCATCGGAGGCCATAGATAGTCGTTTTCCATCGCCCCCATTTCATACCAGACGTTAAACTCCTCCATCGTTGCTGGGATAGTCCCCAAAACCACTTTTGCCGAGGGCTGACTCTTTCCGTGGCCGTACTCTTTCAGATACCGCTGCAGCCGCCCGGAATAGGGAATGACATAGTCTTCCTCGTGGGTAAACCATTGCATATCCGCCTGATATATAGCCTGTAAAGAATCATTCTCGGCCCAACCGCAAGTATAAACTTGCCAACCTTGACCCGAATGCTCATCTACGGGACTGAACTCGCCAGCGCCAATGTCCAATCCTTGTGAATCGGGTATCCGGAAATCGCCCCAGTTGCACTTCTCCATACGGGTGAGGTCTTTCGAAGTCCACACGCCCTCGTACTGGCGGTTACTGTAACCGTCGGCCAAACCTAACTTAAAAGCATCGTAGTAGAATCGCCCGTTAATCTTTGCGAAGCCAATCCACATTTTGCCCGTCAGGACCCCGCCGCCGGAAAATTCGTCCTCATCAAACTGGTAATGCCCGCACAGCGTTCCGAATTCTCCCGTTGACGGCAGATTTTCTTTCTTGCACAAGCGCATGGAGTCCAGCGTGATGGTCCCGGAGAAAAGCCGGATGGTGTCGCGGTAGCGGGTGCGTCCCTCCACCGCATAGACCCCGTCGCCCAAGAATTGGACGCTGTCGTAATGGATGTAGAACCGCTGGAAGTCGCGTCCCCGGTACCCGATGGGCTCGAACTCGGAGGTTTTTTCGATGAACATAAACTCATCCTTTTGGGAACAGTAGTCGGGGTTTGTCAGGATGGAGTCCGGTATAATCATCCGCGAAAGGTCGGTGTTCCGGAGCTCCTCCATCGTGACTGCCGTCGTCTTCCCGCCGACCTTGCAGGCAGTCGGGTAGAGCGCTGCCGACAATGCTACCAACAGAATGCTTAAGATTCTCTTTGACATAGTGGTTCGTTATTTTGGAGTGCAAAAATAAAAATTATCCCGCTGAACTCGCTGATTTGCGCAGAAAAAAGATTTGCGATGTTCTGCGAAGTCTGCGGAAGAAAACTATTTCAGCGCTCCCACCGGACACACCTTCTTGCACTGCTGACAGAGAATGCACTCGGTGGCATTCTTCCGCTTGCGCGAGTTGTTGTTGACTTCCACCTCCATCGGGCAGACTTTCAGGCACTTGTCGCAATGGATGCACTTCGCCTCGTCGCACTTGATGCGCAGTAACGAGAAGTAGCTCATCGGTTTGAGAAACACCGTGATGGGGCAGATGTACTTGCAGAAAGCGCGGTTGTCCTTCAATACGACAGCCAGGACGATTCCGACGGCGTAGTAGAGCACATTCCCGGCCACGAAAAGGTAGAACATCGTGGTTTTGTCGGCTTTGCCGAGGCACATCAGCAGGATGACGATGGCGAGTGACAGCGCGAACATCACATAGCGCACCCATCCGAAGGATTTCCTTGGTTTCGCAGGCTGCTTGTAGGGCAGCAGGTCGAGGATCATGGCGGTCCAGCAGGCGAACCCGCACCAGCCGCGTCCGAACAGCAGCGGCCCGAAGATCTTGGCGATGAGGTAGTGCAGCACCCCCGCCCCGACAACCCCGGACAGCAGATAGTACCAGAATCCCTCCATCTGCATGTTCTCGCGACAGACAAGGCCGAGGAACACCAAAATGTAGCTTCCCACGGTGAACTGCACGAACTCGCGGGCGTGTTTCCACCCCGCCGCCATCAATATCCCCCCAACGCCAAGGCAGATGCCGATGTAAGAAAAGTTCAACAGAAAGAAGAGATTTCCTGTTGAGAGCCAAAGCGATACGGCAATGACCTCAAAGATGGCGAAGAGGAGAATGGAGGTTCTGTATTTCTTCATAAGGGGCTGTTTTTAAGGGCACAAAAATAGGAAAAATATTCTCCCGCTGAACTCGCAGACTTGCGCAGAAGATGCCGGTTAAAATTCGTTAAAATTCTTGTATACGAGGCGGACTCTCGGATAACGCCTTGTCTCAACCTTGGGAGACAGTATCGTGTCGTAACCGTTTTTGGATAGAAACTTGAATAGTTCGTAGTGAGTGGTGAAACGCGCATCAGACCATTCTTCAATCCATTCGCGGAGAGAGGTCCCCTCAACACTATCGGTAAGAATCTCATCAGGTATGCAAACATAATAAGGCTGTGTTGCGATATTATAGTTTTTCATATTGAAGGTGTCCCGAGTTCCTTTGCGGACAACCGTAACGTTACGCCAATGGATGGTGTCAATGGTGATGTAGCCCCAGTCGCAAAGATTGGTGAGGGCGGCGTTGGCATTTGCCTCATGATTGCTGCCCGGTTTGTGGACGAGTTCTAGGCTGAGCACGTAGGAACCTTTGGCGAGATGGCGGTCGCCGAACCTGAAAAAACCATTCGAGAGATTATCTAAGTTATCAGCCACCGAACCCACGTCATTGTGAAGGCGCACGGTGTCACTAAGTTTCCAGAAAGTATCAACGGGAAAAGAAGCCGCTTGCGCATCAGATCGAAGCCTTTGTCCGTGGATAGTAAGTGTATAATCTTTCGTATCAATGGTATGATCGGTTGTGATAGTGAACCGACGGCAAGATGTGACAATCAAGGCCATCAGGAGAAGGATCATATATGAGAAATACTTTTTCACGAAAAGCCATTAATAACATTTTCGAAGGCAAAAATACATTTTTAGGCAATATGTTTTGTATCCGAAAAAAATATTATTTTTGCAGCTGAAAATATTTAATTGTATTACAAATGGAAACCATTGTAAGAAAGAACACTTCATTCCGTCTTAGGACAGACCTGTTGGAACGGCTGAAACAAAATGCCGCCAAGGTGAACAGAACGCTCAACAACTATGTGGAAAGCGTTCTGCTTGACGTGGTTTATGATGAGCCCAACGATATAACAAAAGCGGCTATCGCAGAAGCCATGTCAGGGCGTAACCAAAATAAGGTCTATGATAGTGTGGACGACTTGTTAGATGAACAATATCATTCAGCTCGTTAGATTGGGAAGTCACGTGGAATTGTTTGGTCAATAGTATCTTGCAAAAACATCACGTGCATATACGTGTGATACGCGGAGACAAAAAACATCTGCTGTTTCATTCAAGATAAAGCATGTTATCACCTATGAGTAAACTAATATTCTTCCCTACCAACTATGTCGAGATTACTCTTGACAAAGATGGGCTACTTCAGTTTATGGAATTGTTGCGGAGCAAAAAGGGGAAATTGAGTTTCCCGCTGTCAAATACCACATCGGGTATGATAAGTGTCCGTTGTTTGGAGGTGAAACCTGTCCAAAAGGAGACCTTTTCAGGTACTAATTACCATATTATGTGCTTGTGTGACCTGAAATCATCCACTGTACAATTTCATTTTGATGAGGATGGTTTCACGGAGATGCAGTATATCCTGAACTTCATCTATGAGACGGGTGACCACTTCCACATGTTTGCCGACTTTGACTTGTTTGTTGGCAAAGAGGAATCGGAGGAGATTTCGGTGATTAAGGCAGTGACAATCTATCTGCAAGAAGAATCCGTGTGCCAGCAACCTCATCAGGTTGGATAATGCGTAGTATGAATATTGGTAAGATACACTTCTTGATTAGTTATATTCTGCGATGTTCTGCGAGATCTGCGAGAATCTAAATATCAATACCTTTCGATAAAATCCCGCACCAACCGGAACAACGGTTCGTAGGTGTCGAACACCGCGTGCTCCCAGTCGTCGTTGACGGTGTGGTAGTATTGGAACGCGTCGCCGCTCTCGTTCTCGAAAAGGATGCCCGGAACGCCCTTTTCAGTGAACGGATAATGGTCGCTATTGCCGGCTAACTCTCCGCGATTCAATCCTTTAAAGTATTTTTTCTCGCCGTTGATTTTGTCGAAAGTAGAGAAGCCTCTGTCAGAGTTAGTCTCCACATATTGCACCGGGTTGTTGTCGCCAATCATGTCGATGTTGATGAGGAACTTGATTTGCTCCAGCGGAACAGTCGGATGCGCCACGTACCACTCGGAACCGCGAAGGTTGGCGTCCTCGCCGGAGAAGGCGATGAAGTACATGTCGTACTCGGGACGGTTCTTGGCGTAGTAGGCCGCGAGCGTCACGATGGCGGCGCTGCCGGAGGCGTTGTCGTTGGCCCCCGCATAGAACACCTTTTTGCCGAGGTTGCCGAGGTGGTCGTAGTGCGCCGTGAAAACGTAGCAGCTGTCGTGCCGCCGGCCCTCCACCTTGGCGATGACGTTGAAGAGCTCGTAGCCCTTCAGAAACTCGTTCTCGATGTTGACCGTGATGGTCTTGGCATCCTTCGGGAAGTCGGAGGTGGCCCAGATGACGGGCTTGCCCATCACCTTCTCGCCGTATGCCTTGTAGAATTTCAGCAGGGGAGGCCACGTCTGGATCATCCCGGCGTTGGTGCACTCGGTGCCGCCCCAGATTTTCTGGAAGTCGCCGTAATGACGGTAGGAGAACCAGAAGTCGCAGATCACGAAGCAGTCCTTGTACTCGGGTTTCGCCAGGTCGGCGAACATCTTCTCAGCATCGTAGTTGTTCGTATCGACATAGTAGAGTTTGTATGTGCCGCGCACGCCTGGCGAGTATTCGCGCATCGAGAAATCGACACCCGGGGTCAATTTCTTGCCGTCCACCGACATTTCCATCTTGCTGGGGAAGGTGTTGATGTCGATGGTGAACGGCTGGCACCTCACTTCGTCCACGCCCGCTTTCTTGTACTCTTTCAACAGGTACTTCCCTGCTTTGTTGGCGCCGCCGTAGGCATAGCCGCGCCCCTGGTATTTCGCGGAACTCAGCTCCTTGACAATCTGTTTGTAATAGGCTAAATCCTGCGCCTGTAGCGAAGTTTCGGGAATCAACGCCACCAATAGGAACGCCAATGCTAATAGAGTCAGTTTCTTCATTTCTCGAGTATTAAATTCGGGTGCAAAAATACAAATAATGATGGAAGCGCGTCACCGTATTTTGCGTATTTTTGCCGCCAGAAAAAAATTAAACAATGTCAGTTATAGAAATTGAAGGGAAATCTTATACCATTTATGGAGGTGGGACTGTTTTTATTTTAACGAATCACCATGATGGGATTACTGAACGGGAAGCCTTTGTCTTGGCAGATTGTTACGAAGAAGGCAAAGTGTTCCAGATTGTTCAAATCACAGGATAAAATCTGAGAATTAAGAAAGAAGGTAAATGATGAAACGGATCAGACAATATATTGGCATTTTGGCCGCGCTCGTGGTCTATTACGTTATTCACGAAGGTGCGCATCTGGTTGTGGCCATGATTCAGGGTGTATTCAAGGAGGTGAAATTCATGGGATTGGGCATCCAAATTGATGTGTTCCGCGACTGCATGACCGACACGCAATTAGGTCTGTTTTGCCTCGCCGGGGCGGTCGCCACTTTCCTGGCCGGCTGGATTTTGGTTCTTTTGTGCCGGAAAATCTGCGCCATGGAATCGAAGGTGCTGAAGGCCGTCTTTTGGTATGTGACGATTGCTCTGCTCGTGTTAGATCCGCTCTATCTGAGCGTGTTGTGCGGCTTTTTCGGTGGCGGCGACATGAACGGCATCCGTCTGCTCATGCCAGAAGTTGTTGCAAGAATCCTCTTCGCGATCATCGGTGTAATCCACGTTGTGGTGATTTGGAAGTATTTGTTGCCGAAATATAAGGAATCGTTCAATTCGTGATGTTTTGGCAAGGAAATAGACAACAGAAATTGTGTTCTGTTATGACAAAACGATTGTCGTATTTTGTTGATAAACCAACAAGAATGATATGAACTGGACCGTTATCATCATCGAAACCCTCGTTATGACCGCCGCGTTCACGGCCATGATTCTGATTCCGCTCGTGAAGAACCCCGTGTGGTGGATTCACGACTATCCGGAGGACATCCAGGAGGAGTACTTCAAGACCCACGAGCGCGTGCCGTCGAAGTTTTTCACCAAGACCGTGCTGCTCAAGAAGGGCTTTGCGCTGTTCGTCACCCTGGCTGTGATGCTTGGGCTGATGAAGCTGGCCGGCGCCTACAACTTCTGGTCGGCGTTCGCGCTGAGCTACGGCATCTGGCTCGTCATCGACTGGTACGACTGCTTTTTCCTCGACTGGGTGCTCTTCGCCAATATGAAGTCCGTGCGTCTGCCCGGCACCGAACACATGGACGCGGCCTACCACCAGAAAAAGTACCACTTCGTGCAGTCGCTGTGGGGAATGCTCATCGGATTGGTTCCGTGTTTGATTGGGGCGGGGGTGTATGCGTGGTTGTTTTGTTAATGGATTATTCTCCCGCAGAACCCGCTGATTTGCGCAGAAAAAGGTCTGCGTTATTCTGCGCAGTCTGCGGGAAAATTTTTATTCTTGTACGATGATTTTTATCTTCTGTAAAAGATAAAATATTATTTTTGCAGCGAATTTCTTTTATAAAAGATAAAACACAAAATGAGTGCGATATTAAGACAGAGCTATTTAGAAAAGATCGAGCATTATCTCGGCAAAGATACCATCATCATTCTGACGGGACAGCGAAGAATTGGCAAAAGCTACATCCTTCGTCTGTTCAGAGACAAGATGAAAAAGGACAGACAGGCCAATGTTATCTTCATTGACAAGGAGAAACACGAGTTTGACGACATCAGGACCTACCAGGACTTGAACACCTATATTGATGCAAGGCGTAACAAAGCCAAAACGAATTTCATCCTTGTTGACGAGATTCAGGACATTGAAGGATTCGAGAAGAGCGTGCGCAGCTACTATGAGGAGGCAGATATAGAGATTGTCGTTACCGGCTCCAATTCGAAGATGCTCAGTAGTGACTTGAGCACCCTTATCGGCGGCCGTTACAAGGAAATTTACATCCAAGCATTGAGTTATGAGGAGTTTATGTTGTTTCATCAGCTACCTGACTCCGACGACACGCTCATAAAATATATCCAGTTTGGCGGTCTGCCGGGCTTGCTGAAGATGGGTCTTGACGAACAGGATGCGCGTGAGTACCAGATGGATGTGTATCACACTGTTTTACTGAAAGATGTGATAATGAGATATCAAATCCGTAACGTTCCTTTCCTCGAAAATCTTGTTCGGTTTCTGGCTGACAATACGGGGAAGATTATCTCGGCCAACAGCATCGCCAAGTATATGAAGTCTCAGGGCGACAACATCACTTCAACTGCCATCATTAACTACACCAAATATCTGTGCGATGCTTATATGATACATCGTGTGCATCGTTACGACATACACGGGAAGAAGCTGTTCGAGAGCAACGACAAGTTCTACTTTGAGGACAACGGAATCCGTAATGCCCTTGCAGGCGGCACACGCGAGGGTGACATGGAGAAGGTGGTAGAGAATATCGTATATAGCCATCTGAAACGTCTCGGTTATGAAGTGACAGTGGGTCAGCTGCAAGCTGGAGAAATTGACTTTGTCTGCACCAAGTCTGAAGGTCAGCGCGTATATGTGCAGGCATCGTATATTATTGCCGATGAGGTCACTCGTGAACGTGAGTTTGGCAATCTGCGGGCTATCAAGGACAACTACCCGAAATATGTCATCTCAATGACTCCGTTAGTCAGCCGTCAGGACTCGGACGGCATCACGCACCTCAGCTTGAGGCATTTCCTGACGGAAGGACTGTAGATGCAAGAAAATCTCAGGTGCACTGGATCATCGTGGTATTTGAAACCGAACGCTTGCTGATCACGGACTTCACGTTGAACATAACAGAGCGAGTCCATTATTATAGATAAAATGTGGAAAAACATGCGAAAGGATGCGTTCCTGGAATATATTGAGCCTTAGATGTGTTGACAGGGCAAGTCTGCCGGGCTTACAACCCGATGTATGGGAGATTGACATCAGAGAGCTCATACAAGGTGCCCCAATCCGTCATTTCATGTCTATAGCATACATTGTCTTTCGTTACCATAAAAACATAACATTCTTCGTCCCATTCCGGAACCGTCATCATCAAAATGCTGTGACTGAATGGCGCTTCTTCTTTGTCAAGTTCGGCACTCCCAATGGAGTACCAGCCGGTTACGATGCAGTGACGGGATTTTTTTTCTGCCAAGCTGGAATCTCTCATGAATTGTATAGCTTGGCAAAAATCGGGATAGGGCATGTCCATTGGTAGATTGAACAGAAAAGTGTCATCGGTCAGTTTTTCCCGTTGCAGGGATTCCCATTCGATGTCAAATGCAGCACAAACTAATTCCTTGAGAAATGTTTCGTCCTGACAGACAACTTTGATTTTACGAACCCCAAATGGAGAAGTTGTTTCTTTAAAATGCTGAAAATGCCGGGCGTTTTTGCGTTTCTCATGGGCGCGCCTCCGATTTTTGATGATGACACGCAATTCCAGGCCTCCGACTATCAGAGGAAAAACCAGCAGGATAAGCAAGTAATACTTCATAATTGCAATAACATTATAATATGTACCCGTTCACATCATAGCATCTTCCGTTTTGGCAACAACACGGCAAAAATACAATATTTTCGGATGATGTCGGAAAACAAACGAGAACATGGATACGTACGATATGCGGAGATAATTTTTTCAACCAAACGAAAACGCATCCAGACATTTTGCGTATTTTTGCCGCCGGAAAAAATTAAACAATGTCAGTTATAGAAATCGAAGGAAAATCTTATACCATTTATTGGCGTGGGACTGTTTTTATTATAACGAGTCACTATGATGGGATTACTGAACGGGAAGCCTTTGTCTTGGCACAATGTTACGAAGAAGGCAAAGTGTTCCAGATCATTCAGATCACAGGATATCATGCTGGTTGGATGGCGGGATACGTGAACAAAGGAATCTTGCGTGATTCTTGTGTTGCTATAACATACGAAGAATTAGTCGAGGCCATCAAATACAATATCTCAGGGCCGGACTTCAGTACGTTACAGATTCTGGATAATGGATTGGAACTGAAAGATTTGTCAATGGACTGAAATGGGTTTGTTTACCAATTCTATGCAAATCAGCAAAAATAATCAGATAGTGTGCTAAAACTCGAAAAAATTCTGACCCTTTTCATCGGTATCGGAGCAATTGCCGGCGCCGCAATGATGTGGATCGACCCATCAGGCGCAATGTGGGGCGGTGAGCCGCTGTTGGAGATGTTGCGTGCGAAGATGCCCTGGCCGGACGTCTTCTTCCGCAACTTCATCCCGTCTGGCTTCGTGCTACTGTTTCTGAACGGCGTCACCCAATTCGCGGCGGCATACCTGCTTTTCAAGAAGCACCCGCTCGCCCAATGGGCGGTTCTCGCCTGCGGCATCATCCTCATGCTCTGGATCGTCCTCGAATGGTGGGTGTGGGGCTTCAACGCCATGAGCAACATCTACTTCGTGTTCGGACTCGTGGAAGCCGTGGCGGCGGTAGTGTGTTTAAGACCCGAAAATAGAAAAGCTAAATGAAACTTGATTGTCATTTAAGGAATTTGTATATTTTTGCCGCCTCAAAATTATAATCCTATGAAGAAAATGAATATCCCTTTGATGGGCACCCTGTTGATACTGTCCATCGTGGTTTGCCCGATCCTCTATTTCACTGTGGGTCCCACATTGGATGAGGCGCAGTTGGAAGTGCTCAAGATTTTGGGCATCATTGTGTCCTGCAGTGCCGCGTTCTGCTTCATCGTGGGCGAGCTCACCGGAAACAACAGCCAGATGGACAAGCTTTGGAGCCTGCTCCCCATCGTTTACACGTGGGTGATTGCCGTCAAGGGCGGTATGAGTGCCCGCTTGGTGGTGATGGCTGTCCTGGCCACGCTTTGGGGCCTCCGTCTCACTATGAATTTCGCCCGCAAAGGGGCATACAAACTCAAGTTCTGGGAAGGGGAAGAGGACTATCGCTGGGCCATTCTCCGCTCCGGCCCGCCGTTCCAGAAACGCTGGGTTTGGGCGTTATTCGACCTCTTCTTCATCTCCATATACCAAAACGTACTGGTGTTGATGACCACCTTCCCGGCATTGGTGGCTATGAATTCCGACAAACCTTTCGGTTGGTTGGATGCCGTTGCGGCCGTGTTGATGCTGGGGTTCATCATCTGGGAGACCGTCGCTGACGAACAGCAATGGAAATTCCAGACCCGCAAGTGGGCGATGATCAAAGAGGGGAAAAAGTTGGAGGAATTACCCGTCCCATACAACAAAGGTTTCAACACCACGGGCCTTTGGGGACGGAGCCGCCATCCCAACTATTTCGCCGAACAGTCCGTCTGGGTGTGCTTCTACCTCTTTTCCATCGCCGCCGGAATCGGCATTCTCAACTGGAGCGTGATCGGTGCGCTGCTGTTGGTGGTCTTGTTCCAGGGAAGTTCGTCGCTGGCGGAAGAGATTAGCGGCGGGAAATATCCGGAATACGAGAAGTACTGCCAGAGCGTCCCGCGTTTCTTCCCCGTCAAGAAATATGACAAGTAATTAAGAATCTCCAAAGGCTTTGAGAAACAGATGCTTGCGATGCTAAATCAGCACCGCAGCATTTTCTCGCGCAAGTGCACGTATCCGGCTTCGTTGAAGCGATATTGGATAGGGGCGTGGGGCGACTTCCGCTCCTCTTCGCTTTGTGCCACGGGGGTGATGATGCCCGACGACAGGAACTTTTTCTGGAAGTTGCGGCGGTCGAACTCCTTGCTGAATACGTGGGTGTAGAGCCGTTGCATCTCCGGCAGGGTGAAGATATCGTCCACGAGGAGAAATGCGACGGGGGAGTTGATGAAGGCGAGTCGTAGTTTCCAGAGGGCCATGCGGCAGATTTTCTCGTGGTCGAAGGCCAAACGGGGCATCTCATGGACGTTGAACCAGCGTGCCTCCTTCGCGTCGTCGCCGGCGACAGCCTTGATTTGGTTCGGGCGCACGACCGATGTAAACGCGACCGAGATGGTGCGGCCCCGTGGGTCGCGGTCGAGGTCGCTGAACGATCCCACCTCGTAGAAATGCTTGGGGGTGAGCCCCGTTTCCTCCTTCAGTTCGCGACGCGCGGCCTCCTCCAGGGTCTCGTCCTCGTCCAAAAAGCCTCCTGGAAAAGCCCATTGCCCTTTGTAGGGCTCGTTCCCGCGCTTGATTAACAGCACGTTGAGGTTGGTGCCGTCAAAGCTGAACACCACAATGTCCGCCGTCACTGCCGGCCGCCAATAATCGTATGTATAGACGCCTTTTTCTCCCATAATTCTGTGTGATTATTACACGCGGCAAAGATACATTTTTTTAGGCAACAGGCAATAGGCAGCTCAGAGGGTATCTATGCCTTAATCACAAGGAGGGTATATGCGACTTACAATAGGGGAGCAGGATTGTCATCCCCTTGTTACATTAGAGTTCCGTAGTATTTGAGAAAAGTTTGAGTAAAAGGGGAGTAAAACATAAAGGCCTCGCACGATGATTTCTGAAAGTATGGTGAAGTAACAGTGGGTTTTCATATAACCCCTTCTAATAGCGAGAATTTGATATTGATGATGGCATCGGTCTGGTGCTGTTGCGCTTGTTTCTGTAAAGCATACACCAGATGTTTGTTGGAGGCGAAAACGAATCCGCTCGCTTCCATTTTTAGATGTAGATGCCAAAAATCATAATGGTTACAAAATAGTTCCTGTCAGCATCGGTATTTAGACCTGTTGAATACAAGAGTGTTGTAAAAAGTTTGTTGAATGATGATGTTTATTTTGTACTTTTGCACCCCAAACCATAAAGATGAAACAATGAAGAAAGAACCGGAAAACTCCCCTTATACGAGCATCCCCTCGTCGGATTTCATCGACATCCTCCTGCGAGGTGACGAACAGGCGGACGAGGCCGCATACTACCTTCTGCACAACAGGGTCCGTCTGCAACTGAAGCGTCGGTTCGAGGTGTATCACAACCGGCTGATGGACGATTTTGAGGACGTTCTGGAGGATTTTTTCCTCTATTTGCGCGAGGGGAAGGGTGGTGGAAACCGCACACCCTATCAGTCGCTTCGGCGCATCCGAAAAAAGGAGGTCTTCGAGGCTTGGCTAATCAACGCCTTCCGCAATTACCTTGCTCTGCGAGCTGCCGAGGAAGGAAAAGTCCTTTTCTCCGGACTTGACCCCGACAACCTCGCCGGCATCGATGGTATAGACTCCCCCGCCATCACCGACCTTTCCGCCATTACCGACCTTTCCGCCATCACCGACCTTTCCGCCATCACCGACCTTTCCGCCATCACCGACCTTTCTGCCATCGCCGACTTCTCCGCCATCACCGACCTTTCCGCCTCCCTGCTGACCGACGAGCGAATGCTATCCCTCGCCTCTGACCTGATCGCCTACGCACACCAAACTTTCAGCCCGCACTATCGTTTCGTCCTCTTCCGTTCCCTGCTGTCGATGCTCAACCGAAAGCAGTCTATTCCGAACGAGGCAGTGGCCCAGGCCCTTGGGATGACCGATCTCTCGTATCGCGTCACGGCGCACCGCACGAAATGCAGTCTGGCGAAACTCCGCGACCGTCTGCTGCGCGGCGAATCGCTCCCTCTTGACGACGCCCACCTGCAGATGGCGCGGCACATCAACGACGATTTCACCCACCTGTACCCCACCTTGTCAGTCTATTACGACCAAACCATCGACTCGCTGCCATGTGCCGCTGCCATCCGCCAGCTCCGTTGGCAATACCGTGAAACCACTGGCAACCTGCTCCACGAGCCCGAGGTTGCCTACTCCGCCCAGCTTACCGTCAAGGGCTTCTGGTGCAAGTTGAACCGGTGGCTGATTCTGTCGCGTCCTTGAAAACGCGGGGGAGGGACATGATACGCAACAATCGTATTTTCGCCATAACACGATTGAAGGCTTTCGCCAGCGGGGTGTCATTCTGTATGGGTTCTATTAATTCTTTCATAGCTTTATTCTCTCACAATTTTATCACCGTTACCGGATACGCCTGCTCGTTTCGCATGCTGGGGAACCATTTGGTCGCCCGTTGCGCCCCAAGGTCTATCTCATTATATAGAATCCGGATAAAGCGGTCTTGGATGATGTATATCATAACCCTATCTTTCTTTTTGGTTCGCATCTTCATACAGTCAAATCGCATTCGTTTTATCACTAAGTATGGAAAACAACCGAAATGTTACACATCGGCGAAAAAAAAAATTTTCTTTTGTTGGGAGTGTAACATTTCCCCCTTTTACCATACTATATGGACAGAAACAATTAAAAATGCAATAAAATGAGAACTTCATCGAGAATCACAGACAGAAAAATGCAAGTAAATCAAAGTGTTAGGGATTGCAATCCAGTACAAATGAATTATTATGTATCTTTGCCACCATAATTTTATACAAAAATGTTGAGTATGAAAAGATTCGTTTCCCTTCTCATAGTGGCTTGGCTGCTGGTGCCGTTCGGCTTGAGCGCTCAACCGGCGAAAATGATCAAGACGAAAGTCCCGAAACGGCCGGCGGGGCAGCAGGACGTGCTGCAGCTGACCGCCCCTCCGATGGAGACGGTGCGCGTGGGCTTCATCGGACTGGGCATGCGCGGTCCCGATGCGGTGGAGCGCTTCTCGCAGATCGAGGGCACGGATATCAAGGGACTGTGCGATGTGGAGGCCGAACGTGTGGAGGAGTGCCAGAAGCTGCTGGAGAAACTCGGCCGTCCGCGGGCGGCGGGCTACAGCGGCAGCACCGAGGCCTACAAGGCGATGTGCGACCGCGATGACATCGACCTTGTCTACATCGCCACCGATTGGGTGCACCATGTGCCGCTGGCCGTCTATGCCATGGAACACGGCAAGCACGTGGCTGTCGAGGTGCCCGCCGCCATGACGCTGGACGAGATATGGCTGCTCATCAACACCAGCGAGCGCACCCGCAAGCACTGCATGATGCTGGAGAACTGCGTCTACGACTTTTTCGAGATCGCCGTGCTGAACATGGCCCAACAGGGTCTTTTCGGGGAGGTGCTGCACGTGGAGGGCTCCTATCTGCACAACCTCGACGACTTCTGGCCGGAATATTGGAACAACTGGCGTCTGGATTATAACATGAAACACCGCGGGGACATCTATCCCACCCACGGCATCGGTCCCGACTGCCAGGTGCTGAACATCCACCGCGGCGACCGCATGGAGTACCTTGTGGCGATGGACACGAAACCCTGTAACGGTCCGAAGGTGGTGAAGAGGTTGATGAACCAGGAGTGCCCCGACTTCCAGAACGGCGACCAGACCTCGACGCTTATCCGCACGGTCAATGGCAAGACCATGCTCATACAGCACGATGTGCTCACTCCGCGCCCCTACAGCCGCATGTACCAAGTGGTGGGCTCCGACGGCTACGCCAGCAAATACCCCGTGCGGCAGCTGCTGTTCCGGGCGGGAATGCTTGACAAAACCGAATCACCTGACTATCAGAATCTGAATGCTCACGCGGCCTTGCCTGACAGCCTGTGCAAAGCCATGTTGCAGAAGTACCTGCCCCCGTTCGTGCAGGAGTTGGAGGAGAAGGCCCGAGAGGTGGGCGGTCACGGCGGCATGGACTTCATCATGGACTACCGACTGGTCTATTGCCTGCAGAACGGTCTGCCGCTCGACATGGACGTTTACGACATGGCCGAGTGGTGCTGCCTCGGACCGCTGACCCGCATCTCTTTGGAGAACGGCTCCGCCCCCGTGGCTGTCCCCGACTTCACCCGCGGCGCTTGGAACCGGGTCAAGGGCTTCCGCTATGCATTCAAATAATGCATCATAATGGAGGGGACGTATAGTATGGGAAATGAGCAATTGATAAAGATTGTAAAGCGGTTCCAGATAGAGGGAACGGTTGCGGCGGTTGTCCCTTTGGGAAAGGGTCTCATCAATGACACGTATTGGGTGAAAACCTGCGAAGTTGAAAAGCCAGATTATGTGCTGCAACGCATTAATCACCAGATTTTTACGGATGTGGAGCTGCTGCAACATAATATAGAGGCGGTGACGAACCATTTGCGTCGGAAGCTTCTGGAAGAGGAAGTTGCGGACACCGACCGGCGAGTGCTGCGGTTTGTGTCGACAGACAGCGGCAAGACTTATTGGTTCGATGGAAAAAACTACTGGCGCATAAGTATCTATATTGTGGACACGATGACCGTTGAGGAGGTGAATCCCCAAAGCAGCTACGACTGCGGACGAGCTTTCGGGCACTTCCAGCAGCAACTCACCGACCTCCAGGAACCGTTAGGGGAGACCATCCCCGACTTCCACAATATGGAACTGCGTCTCAGACAGTTACAGCAGGCCGTTGCGGAGGACCGAACGGGTCGCGTGAAGGAGGTTCGTGAAGAGCTGGAACTTATTGAGGCTCATGCAGAAGAGATGTGTCTGGCCGAGCGTCTGCACCGCGAGGGATTGTTGCCCAAACGCATCTGTCACTGCGACACGAAGGTGAACAACATGCTCTTCGACAGGGACGGACACGTATTGTGCATCATCGACTTGGACACCGTGATGCCCGCTTACGTTTTCTCCGACTACGGAGACTTTCTGCGTACGGCTGCCAACAGCGAGCCCGAAGACTCCCCCGAACTGGACCGTATCGAATTTCGATGGGACATCTACGAGGCCTTCACCCGCGGCTACTTGGAGTCAACGGCAACTTTCCTGACCCCAGTGGAACGCGAAAATCTGCCTTTTGCCGTAGCCCTTTTTCCCATGATGCAAGCGGTCCGCTTCCTCACCGACTACTTGAACGGCGACACTTACTACAAGATCCGCTATCCCGCGCACAACCTCGTGCGTGCACGCAACCAACTTCGCTATTTCCAGCGGGTGCAGGCCTGCAGCCAAGAGATGTCCAATTTCGTGATGGCATTCGGCCCCTTTGCGTTCAATACGAATAAAGGACGGTCCATGACCCATTATTGAGAACTCAAGTTTCAGATGAAGTTCACACTTAAAAAAAACTGTGTAGTTAATACACAGCATAACGTTTTTTTACTATTTTTGCAGCCGCTTTAAATTAGGTGAAAAGTTTGTATTAACTTGTTGTATTATAGAACATTAGTAAAGAAGCAAATATGCAGATAATGAAGAGATGCTTAGCCTTCCTCCTGGCAGGAATAATGACATGCGGAATGGTCACCACAGTACAGGCACAGGATTCTGTACACATTGACCTGAACAAGGCCCTTGAGATTGCGCTCTCCGAGTCGCCCTCGATGCGCATCGCCGACCGCAATGTCCAGATCAAGCAGGTCTATAAAAAGGAACAGATCGTGTCGCTTTTTCCCGATGTGTCGATTGCCTCGAACTACAACCGCACGCTGCTCAAACAGACCATGTCGATGGACATGGGTGGGCAGACGATGAACATCAAAGTGGGCCGCGACAATACCTATTCCGTCGGGGCCAACTTGAGCCTTCCGATAGTCTCTTTCCCGCTGTGGTCGAGCCTGAAACTCAGCTCTATGGACATCGACATGGCGCTGGAGTCGGCCCGCTCCTCCAAAATCGAGTTGGTCAACCAGGTGAAGCAGGCCTACTACACTTACCTGTTGGCGAAACAGTCCCACGAGGTGCTGCAGGCCAGTTACGACAATCTCGAAGCCAGCAACCAGTTGGTGACGCAGTCGTTCGAGCAGGGACTGGTCTCCGAGTTCGAGAAATTGCGTTCCGATGTGGCGCTGCAAAACCAGCGTCCGGCGGTCAGCTCTGCTGCCAAAGCCGTGAAATTGGCCGCTATGCGTCTGAAAGTGGTGCTGGGCATGGACGTGAACGAGCCCGTTATCTTCGACGGTCAACTTTCTGATTACGAACAAACGGTATTGAACGCCACGATGCCTTCCGACCAAGAACTCCAGTTGGCATACAACTCCGCGTTGCGGCAGATGGACATCGGCATCGAGCAGTTGGAGCAGTCGAAGAAGGTTGTGCGTGGCGCCTCCCTGCCGATGCTCGCGCTGGCCGGGGCGTTCCAATATTCCGGTATGGGCGATGACGGCGGCACATTCACCAACTACCCGTACTCTTATGTCGCATTGTCGCTGCAGATCCCAATAGTCGGTTGGGCGGCAACTCATTACAAGCTGAAACAGTCTGACCTGAACATTCAGAATCTGAAGGATCAGCGTCTTGATCTGGAGCGCAATCTTCGTCTCGGCGTGCAGAGTTACCTGAACGACATGCAGCAGGCTATCGAGGATATCGCTTCAGACAGCGAGACCATGCGGCAGGCGCAGAAAGCCTACGACATCGCTCAAAAGCAGTACGAAGTCGGCATGAACACCTGGCTCGACCTCCGCACCACCGAACTCGCCCTCACCACCACCCAGCTTACCTACTGCCAGGACATCTTCAATTATCTGACGGCGAAGGCGAACTTGGATGCAACGCTTGGCAATGAGTAATTAGCAGTTAGTACATAAAATGAACCCCGATAATATATAGATAATCCTTAAGCAGTCCCGGAGGGACAACACCTTAGTAACCCCACACAAGGCGATAGCCGCAGTGTGGGGCTTATATGAAAGAGTAAAAACAATATCGAATATGAAAAAGATAACCATTTTATTGGCAATCGCCATGTTGGTCATGGTGGGTTGCAAGAAGAAAGAGGCCGTCACCGCCGGCGGACAGACGATGACCATCCGCACGCAGGAAGTGCATACGGAAGAGGTGGATCAGACCTTCGAATATACCGCCATCGTGGAGGCTAATGCGGTGAATAACATCGCCCCGCTCACGGGCGGCCGTATCGACAAAATCTACGTTGAGGTCGGCGACCGCGTCAGCAAGGGCAAGGTGCTCGTACAGATGAACGAGAACAGCCTCAAACAGTCCAAATCGCAGCTCGACAACCTCAAAGCCAGCTTCAAGCGTGTTGATGAACTCTACAAGGTCGGTGGCGTTTCCAAATCCGACTGGGATGCGATGAAGACCCAGCTCGATGTGGCGCAGACCACGTACGACAACCTGCTGGAGAACACGCAATTGCTGAGCCCGATTTCCGGTGTGGTGACGCAGCGCAACTACGACAGCGGCGACCTCTTCGGCGGTCTGCCGGTAGTGCAGGTGCAGCAGATCTCCCCCGTGAAGATGAATATCAACATCTCCGAAACCCTGTTCAAGCAGGTGAAGGTCGGCACGCCGGTGAGCATCAAGGTGGACGCCTACGGCGACGAGGAGTTCAAGGGCAAAATCAGCCTGATCTACCCGACGATGGACGGCGCCACGCACACCTTCCCCGTGGAGGTGCAGTTAGCCAACACCGACAGCCGCGTGCGCCCGGGCATGTACGCCCGCGTGACCATCAACTTCGGCACGGAGAAGCATGTGGTCGTTCCCGACGAGGCCATCTTCCGCCAGCAGGGCTCCGGCAACCGGTACGTCTATGTCTATAAGGACGGTAAGGTCTCCTTCAACCAGGTGGAGGTCGGCCGCCACTTGGGCAAATCCTACGAGCTGCTCTCCGGCAACGTTCAGGACGGCGACATGGTGGCCACCACGGGTCTGGCACGTCTGAAAGACGGGCTGGAGGTGAATGTCGAGAAAAAATAGGCAACAGGCAATAAGAAAATAAATCATTGAGCCGCCCCGTAGGGGCAAGAGCTCGGTAGCCAGGGGCAAGGCGTGAGGAACGAGCACCGCCACCCCTGAAAATGGAACAGACAAGAAAGAATTATGAGCATATACCAGAAAGCGGTCGCGAGACCCATTATGACAGGGTTGATATACATTGCCGTTATCATCATCGGCATCTTCTCCCTGGCTAAGCTGCCGGTGGACCTCTTCCCCCACATGGACAGCAACACCATCATGGTGCTCACCGTCTATGGCGGCGCCAGCGCGGAAGACATCGAGGACAACGTGTCCAAACCCATTGAGAATGTGCTCAACACCTTGAGCGACCTCAAACACATCACCTCCAACTCCAAGGAGAACTACTCCATCGTCTATTTGGAGTTCGAGTACGGTGTGGATATTGAGCAGAAAACCAACGACGTGCGCGACAAATTGGATATGGTGAAGTCGGCTCTCCCCGACGGCGCCAACCAGCCCTACCTGTTCAAGTTCAGCGCCGATGACATGCCGATTATGATGCTGTCGGTGCAGTCGGGACAGAGCACGCAGGCGTTGTACAAGATCTTGGACGACAAGGTTTCCTCCCCGTTGTCACGTGTCAGCGGTGTGGGTGCAGTCTCCATCGCCGGCGCCCCGCAACGCGAAATCCAGGTCTATTGCGACCCCTACAAGTTGGAGAGTTACAACCTCACCATCGAGACTATCGCCCAGATCCTCGGTGCGGAGAACCGCAACGTTTCCCTCGGTATCATGGACGTAGGTTCCAAGACCTACTCCATGCGCGTGGATGGCGAGTTCAACAGCGCGGATGAGATGGAAGACGTCGTGGTCGGCAGCTATGCCAACAAAAACGTCTATCTGAGAGATGTGGCTGTGGTACGCGACACCCTGCAGGAACGTATGCAGGAGTCCTACACCGACGGTGAACGCGGCGCCATGGTCATCATCCAAAAGCAGACTGGCGCCAACACGGTGCAGATCTGTAAGAAAGTGTTGAAGGAACTGCCTGACATTCAGCGTTCCCTGCCTGCCGATGTGAAATTAGACGTGCTGGTCGATAACTCCGACAACATCACCAACACTATCGACAGTTTGGAAGAGACCATCCTGATTATCTTGCTGTTAGTGGTTGTGGTCGTGCTCTTCTTCTTGGGAAGATGGCGCGCCACCATCATCATCGCCCTCGTGGTGCCCGTCTCCTTGATAGCAGCATTCATCTACTTGCTGGCGACGGGCAACACGTTGAATATCATCTCGTTGTCTTCTATATCCATCGCTATCGGTCTGGTAGTCGATGACTCCATCGTGGTGTTGGAGAACATCACCACGCATATCGAGCGAGGGTCGAAGCCCAAGGCGGCGGCCGTGTTCGCCACCAGTGAGGTGTCCCTCTCCATTATCGCTTCCACCTTGGTGATTATCGCCGTGTTCTTGCCGCTGACCTTCCTTACCGGTATGGCCGGCGTGCTCTTCAAACAGTTGGGCTGGATTGTCACCATCGTGATTGCCGTCTCCTTGGCGGCCGCTATGACACTGACCCCGATGCTCTGCTCCCTTTTGCTGAAGAAAAATCCGAAAAAGAGCAAATGGTTCGCCAAAGTGTATGGTCCTATCGAGCGATTCCTCATTCGTTTGGACGAAGGTTACGCCAAAGTGCTCCGCTGGTGCGTCAACCACCGGAAAACGGTCGTGGGTCTTGCCTCCGTCATCTTCCTGGCCAGCCTTTCGCTGCTGTTGGTCATCCCCACCGAATTCTTCCCGACACAGGATAACGCCCGTCTGAGCGTTACCGTGAAACTGCCGCAGGGTACCCGCGTGGAGACTACCAAGGCGTTGGGCGACCAGATTGTGAATGAAATTCGGGAAAAATATCCGAACGAAATCAAGACCATCAACTACTCCGTGGGTATGCCCGACGAGGACAACACCTTCAGTTTGATGCGCGATAATGGCACGCACCTGCTCTCCTTCAACATCCGTTTGGTGAAGAAGACCGAGCGTGACAAGTTCATCACGGAGATTTCCGACGGCATCCGCGAACTGTTGCGGCAGCATATCGAAATCGTCTCCTCTACGGTCAGCACCGGCCAAGGTAATATGGGCGGACAATCGACCGTCGATATCGAGCTCTACTGTTACGACTTCAACACCACCGACCAGTTCGCCGCCGACCTCGCCGCGCGTATGCGGCAGGTGGAGGGCTGCTCCGAGGTGGTGATCAGCCGTGACGAATATACGCCCGAATTGGAAGTGGTCTTCGACCGTCAGAAGTTAGCTGAGAACGGGCTCAACTCCACAACGGCGGCCGGCTACGTGCGCAACCGCTTCAACGGCTACACGGCATCGCAGTTCCGTGAGGATGGTGACGAGTACAACATCCGTGTGCGTTACGCGCCCGAGTTCCGTAACGACATCCACGCTATTGAGAACATCCTGATGTACAACAACATGGGCAAAGGCATCCGCGTGGGTGATGTGGCCACGGTGGAGGAAACCTTCACCCCGCCGACCATCGTCCGTAAGGACCGTGAGCGTATGGTCAAAGTCTCCTGTGTGGTGGCCAAGGGCGCCGCGTTGAGTGAGCTGGTGGCTTCCGCGCAACACGAGCTCGACCAGATGGACGTCCCCTCCACGCTTGACTACAAGATCGGCGGTACGTGGGAAGACCAGCAAGATGCTTTCGGCGACATGTTTATGCTGATGGCGCTGATTATCATCCTCGTCTATGTGGTGATGGCCGCCCAGTTCGAGTCGTTCACCTACCCGTTCGTCATCATGCTCTCCATCCTCTTCGCCCTCACCGGCGTGTTGATCGGCTTGGCCGTCACCCGTACGGCGTTGGGTATCATGGCGTTGATTGGATTGATGATGTTGATCGGTATTGTGGTGAAGAACGGTATCGTGCTCATCGACTACACCAGCTTGTGTGTCGAGCGCGGCATGACCATCAAGGACGCTGTCGTCGCCGGCGGTCGTTCCCGTCTGCGCCCGATCTTGATGACCACCTTGACCACGGTACTCGGTATGATCCCGTTGGCCGTTGACAAGGGCGAGGGCGCCGAGATGTGGAACTCCATGGGTATGGTCGTGGCCTGGGGTCTGACCTTCTCCACCATGGTGACGCTTATCCTCATCCCGATCATCTACAGTAAGTTCGCCGAGTGGAACGCCCGTGGCGCCGCCCGCCGCCGTGCCCGTCGCGAACGCAACAAAGCATTAGGTGTCAACGAGGTGTAAGGCAGAAACAATTAAACAAATAGATACGAAAAATGAAAGCAGTCTTCATATCCCTATATCAGGCCTTCTACGATGAGGTCATGGAAATTTTGGACAAGAACGAAATCCGCGGATTCACCTTCTGGAACGAGGTGCAGGGTCGCGGCAGCCACGACGGGGAGCCACACTACGGCACCCACGCCTGGCCGACGTTGAACTCCGCCGTGCTGGCCTTCGTGCCGGACGAGAAGGTGAAGCCATTGCTCCACGACATCCACGAGCTCGACCTCTCCGCACCACAGCAGGGCTTGCGCGCCTTCGTGCTGAATGCCGAGGAGATTACGGACAAGGACATGTAGAGACGCGCCATGGCACGTCTCTACACCAACGAAATATTGATGGCTAAATCAATATTTCGTTGTTTCTGTTTATCCCCTATTGCATATTTTTATATTTTTGCACCGTGTTTTAAAGCTTTCTATTTACAAAGCTATGCGTAACCTGTGTATTTTAACATAGTAATATCGGCATAATATGAAAAAACTATTTTTAATGTTATTTATAGGCTGTTGTTTTGTCACATCGTATGCACAAGACAATCCTCCGCTAAAGGACTCTCCTGAAGGGTACGTTCCTGTAAAACCTGTGTTGGGATTTATCAGTGATTCGCACGTGCTTTTCGATGCAACGGGTGGCACTGACTCCCACATTCAAGTGACGTGCAAGGATGATTGGTTCGCCACCGCCAGTGATGACTGGTTTACGGTTTCAGAGAAAGGCAACTATATGGAAGTGCGCTGTCTCCCAAACTCTAACCCAAAGGCGAGAGAGGGTCATATCACCATTATTGCCGAAGGCGGAACCAGTACAGGCAATGTTCTTGTTCAACAGAAAGCGGGAGGATCTTCTTCCAAATATTCCATACAAACAAACTCCACTGTACCAACTGCGGAAAACCAGTCTTTCCCTGTGAAAGTTTCTTTTGAAGCAGGAAAAGCCGCACCATCCTTTGAAAAAGTGTGGAGCATTCTTAAGTTTCTGGAGGACAACAACAATTTTGGTCTGCAGATTGAGATACCCTGGTGTAAAAACGATTATGGTATAGATTTGATTGAGCAACGCATCCAGAACGTAACAGATTATTTTATTGCCTCGGGAATAGATAAGACAAGAATTACGCCACAAATTACTGTTATTGGCGAGGATGAAGGTAGTACGGAATGTGATCGAGTCCATCTGAAAATCACAAAATGACAACTTGAGTTTGGCCTTCATTGTAAAAAACTACGAAATGAAAAAATCCTTGTCCCTCTGTATTTTATTGGTAACCATCCTATTCGGAAGCCTTTCCGCCCAAATCCAGCATTTCACCTGGCAGGGCGTACAGCGCGACTACCTCGTGCGCATTCCAGCCAACCACGATGGCACACTTCCCGTATTGTTCTTCTTGCATGGTTTGGGTGACAACATTACGAACTACAATCAGGAACTCAACTTCGGACAGATAGCCGAAGAGTTTGGGTGGGCAATCGTGGTGCCACAGGCCCGCAATTTAGGCATGGGCAACATGTGGAATGTGGGGATGACAAACAGTAATGTTGACGACGCGGGGTTCTTGATGGCCCTCCTTGACTCGCTGACGGTTCAGTACCAGTTCGACCCCGACAGCGTCTTCTTCACCGGATTCTCCATGGGCGGCTTTATGACGCACCGCATGGCCATCGAGCATGGCGACCGTATTACCGCGTGTGCACCCGTCAGCGGTCTGATTTACTATGAGCAGGCCTCTTTAACCCCTGTGGCACCTGTGCGGATGCTCCACATCCACGGCACCAGCGATCCTGTGGTGGGTTATAACGGAAACTCCACTGTTTTTGGCTCGAACCTCGGTCTCGGAGTGGATGACATTATAGACTACTGGCAGAATGCCAACGGCTGCTCCGGCGAACCAACCATCGACACGCTCCCCGACCTTAAAAACGACGGCTTGCGTTTCATCCGCTACACCTATAACTGTGGCACCGACCTGCAGCACCTGAAAGTGGTGGGCGGGAACCATACGTGGTACGACAATGTCAACCAATACGATGTTGACTACAAGAACATTATCTACGAGTTCTTTACGGGTCACAGCACTCCTTCCAGCATCCCCGACCGCAAGACCGGACAACTACAGGTTTGGCCAAACCCCACAAACGGTATTCTTCACATCCAAACCTCGGATTCTCCATTGTCAAATCCTGAGATCCGCGTTTACGATGTGTATGGAAAGATGATAGACGTGGTGGTAGGGGCGAATAATTATTCGCCCCTACAGACCGCACAAATCGATCTCGCCCGTTGTCCCGGTGGCGTTTATTTCGTGCAAGCGGGTGATGGCGCGGTGACAAAGGTGGTGCTGGAACGGTAGCGGAAAACATGTTTCTCACTTTACATACTCGTACCGGCAGGTCACAACAATCCCGTTTTCTTCGTTTCCAATGTATTGGGAATCTGTGACATATCCGTCTTCGTCCAATTGATAATGGTATTCATTATGGTAGTTAAGAACATCTGTTGAGCCAGCCCATTCGTGGTAATACTGAATATCTGCTGAAGACGGCAGGTTACGGCTGTAGCTAAACGTGAATGGCATAAACAAATCGGTGTAGTTGCCGCTGAAAAAACGATACATTGGGTTGGGATAATCCGTGTATTGGAATAGATAAACGTATTCCTTATTATCAGCGTCAATACGGTATTCTTTCACGTTATCACCCTCGTATGCAAGGGTAATCACTCTTTTATAAAATTCTTTTGGGGCAGGCATTTCAGTTTGTGTCTGATAAATTCTCTCCGCGTCCGTAAGGGAAAGCCCGGGCAATACCATCGACAGAATTTCGGTCAAAGGATCGTCCGCAGACTTGTTCTCTCCATATAGCTCAACTTGAATCTCCGTGATTTGGTCCCGGTCATTGTGTGTGAAGGTGTATTTGGCGCACGGACGTTGCGGAAAGTCCTCATTGTTCGTGTCTTGAACACCCTCAATACAGGATAAATGTCTCCCGCTATAGTGGAAATGGTAGTACTTGACAGGATTATACCCTGAAATATCCGAACAAATGATAGTTTTCACCCGTTGACCCTGATATTCAAACTCAAAGACATCACTATCGTCATCGGAATAGTTGACCTTGATGGAGTTCAACAAATTCCCGTCCCAATTCCAAATCATATCCCGTTGCCAATAATCTGTCTCCAAGTGAATCTTGGACAATTTCTTTTCCGGCTTGTAAACGCCATCTTTCTGACAAGCACTTGTCAGCATTGTGAACAGAGCAGTGAGCAAAACCACGACCATCTGTCTTTTATGTTGTAACATTCTGTTTGTTAAGCGTTTATTCATAACTGTTGTGTTAAAGTTATTGATAATATTCGTAATAATTGACATGTGTGGAATGGTTCTGTGTATTCTGGAGCGACATAATAATGAATCGTACCGTTGCAAGTGGTTTTCACCGGATAATTGTCTTCAATTTCATACTGATATTCCATATCCTCGTAATAATTCACGGTCGGATCCGAAGACGAAAGATTCTCATAATGACACGTTTTGACCAAATTCTTACTGTACAAGCCCGAAGACGAAAAACTGGTTGACTGAAACAGCTTGTGTGATGGGTTCAGGTAGTCTGTGTACGTAAACGTGTAATTTTCCTCCAAGATATCATCCGTCAAAATATGGCATTCGGTTACATTTTCGCCTTGGTAAGTGAACGATACGGAAATCCTGTCCCAAATCTCCTCGTCGCCTTTACTTTGTGTGCGCGGTTTGGCAAGCTTCTGAGCCGCCGGATCCGGAAGGCCGGGAATCGCGCATTGCAGCACCATACGGAGAGCCTCGTCACTGTCTTTCCAACTCGGATGTGCATATATTTCCTCCTCATACCCGGAAATCAATCCGTCTGCATTATACGAAAAAACATAATGGGCCAAACGACGAACATTCGGATCAAGGGAAAGACAATCCCTGTAAACATCCAAGGAATCAAGCCGTTTCCCTTTCTTGTCATAATGGAAAAGATAATATTGGTTGGTGCCACCCAATTCATAGATAGCACTCAACTGCTTGCCGTTGTATTGAAACCGCAGTTCGGATGATCCATTAAAAAAAGAGATGGAACTCAACAAATCCCCGTCCCAATTCCAAGTCTGATACAACCTCTTTTCTCCAGATTCATACGTGATGAAGATTTTTGAAATCTTTTTCCCCGGCTTATACACGCCCTCTTTCTGGCAACCGGCCGTCAGAAGACAGAGCCCGAGGATGAGACAATAAGACTTGATTAATAGTTTGTTTTGATGCATAAAGATTTTTGTTTGAAACAATGAAAAAACAAATAAGGGCGAAGAAACGCATTATTCGCCCAATCCAACGCTTTCCTCCACGGCTGCTGACTCTCGTTTTCCCTCCGCAGCCACCACTGCATCCGCTGCGGCCTTCAGTTCGTAAACCGCTGTGCGGGTGCCATACAGACACACGTTGCTGTCGCCGCTCCAGTCGCCTGGTGTGGGCTCTACGGGCTCCCGATGGCAGGCACTGAAAATTCCTAAGAAGGAGATCAGAAATAACAATAATTTTTTCATTTTGGGTTAAATTTAAAGGTTTTGAAAAAAATATCTGGCAAATCTCATCACCCATTGCCACGAATATGCAAATACAAACAGTCCACCAGCTCTTTGTCGTCGCCGCGCTGGTGCATGCCACCGCCCAAACAGTATTTGAACGCCTCGCAGTGCTCGCATGGCCCAGTTTTCGCCCACGAACGGTCGCGGAACAGCTCAAAACGGTTCTCCCACACATCCCAGAAACCATCCTGGTAGATATTGCCCTGCGTGAAGTTGTGGCGGATGCTGGTGCAGCCGGAAATGCTGCCGTCGATGCGGATGCTCGCCACGTTCACGCCCGCAATGCACCAGTAGAAATGGTCGCGCACTTCCCCTTCGAATTCGCCTAAGAACCCTTCACAGCTGAAAGTCACGTTAATGCGTCCTTCCTTGCGCGTGTCGCGGATAAACTCGAACAACGCTCTCTTTTGCGCGTCTGTCAGCTGCAGCGTGACATCGTTGGCTGCACGGCCCGCCGGGAAAATGGTGCCGATGCGCCAATGCGTCACCTTTTCTGCTATCAGGAACTCCTTGAACTCTTGTAGTTTAGGGAATAAGGCCGGAGTGATACATGTAATCACATCGTATTTAACCGACGGTTCGCGTACGATCATGCGGATAGCATTCAATGCGCGATCAAAACTTTCGGGATGGCCGCGCAGAGCGTTGTGCTCCGCTTCAAAGCCGTCGAGACTCACAGATATGCTGTGTAGACCGGAACGGAGCAGTCCGTCAAAACGGTTTCGGTCGAGCAGCATCCCATTCGTGACCAATCCCCACGGATAGCCGCGCTTGTATAGCTCCAACCCGCACTTTTCCAAGTCTTTACGCATCAGCGGTTCCCCACCGGAGATGATGACCATGACGTGGTGCGGATCCACATTCGGGGTGATTTGCTCATCCACCACTTTCAAGAAATCCTCCAACGGCATGTCGGGATAAGTCTCTGTGGCAGTACAGTCGCTGCCGCAGTGCTTGCAGTTGAGGCAGCAACGCAGGGTTGATTCCCAGAATAGCTGCCGCAACTTATGCTCCTTTACCTCAATCTGCCCGTACTTGGCGAACAGATTCAGAGCCAGCCGTTTTCGGAATCCTAATTTCATTCTTCCGTAGGGATTTCAGTGATGACATCATCAATATCTGTCCCATAGGGGTTGGGGGTTGCACTGTTGTCGTTCACAGCAGTCTTCTCCTCGTATGGCACATTAACGGTACCATAATACGATTCGTAGTCTCCGCTGCGATCACAAGACACCGAGGCAAAACCGACCAAAGTCAATAAAAAGACCAAAAGTTTTTTCATTTTCCACTGCATCGGACTTCTACGTTTCACGATTAGCGTTGCTTCCACAAATGATGCGAAGTCCGTTATTCATCACTATGTGAATAACAACGCTGCAAAAATAACATTTCCATCTATATGATGCAAAAAAACCAAAAGGTTACATTTTTTTTGAGAATTTTGTTATTTTTGCGCCGCCATCCAGAAAAGTGTAACTTTATGATTACCAAGATTGTGCTCACCGGCGGCCCGTGTGCCGGGAAAACCACTACAAATGAGCGTATTGAGGAGTTCTTCTCCAAGTTGGGGTACGCCGTGTTCACATTGCCAGAGGCGGCTACGCTGTTTATCAAGGCGGGGGCGGAATTTCTCACCCAGGATCCTCACCTCTACTTCGAAATCCACCGCAACATGATGACTTTCCTGCTGCAGATGGAGGATTCCTTCTACGAAATCGCGAAGGCCACCGGCAAACCCGCGCTCATCATCAACGACCGCGGTGCCATGGACCTCTCCGCCTACATGAAACCCGAAGACTGGCAGGCGTTGCTGCGTGCCATCGGCAAGACCGAAGAGGATCTATTAGGCCGTTACAAGGCGGTTTTCCACCTCTGCACCAGTGCGAAAGGTGCCCCCAACAGCTACACCCTTAGCAACAACTCCGCCCGCATGGAGGAGACCTTGGCCGAGGCCATCACCGTGGACGACAATCTGATACGCGCCTGGAAAGACCATCCCAACCTACACGTTGTGGAATCCGAAGAGTTCGTCAAGGACAAAATCGACAAAGTCCTCATAGGCATCGGCAAAGTGCTGGATATTCAAGAGCAAGTGCAGGAGATGATGCTGTAGAGGAGGTGTTTGCCATTGTCCTCTTTTCATACATGTCCTGTCACAACACCCAAAAGTCTCTCACCACGTAATACTGTAATTATACCCTCCTGATGATTCCGAGGAGTTTTGTCCGTCAGACTTCTTTGGGGATGAGGTCAGTGTATAAGAGATGGTCGTGCCTGTAGGGGCGGGGGCGAGGCGGAAGTGGATATTCAGCTTGCTGTTCACTTTGAGACGGACACCACGGTTTCGGACCTTGTCGTATCGCAGCATTCGGACCAGACGAAGGGCTTCCTCGTCGCACGAGGGGCATAGACTCTTCACCACGGTGGCATTCTCTACGATGCCGTCATCGTTCACTTGGTAGGCCACCCTTACAACACCCTCAATCCGCTGATCCATAGCGTCCTGTGGGTACTGTAGATGTGCCGACACAAACTCGCGCAGCGCCTTTGTCCCACCTGGGTAGAGCGGCTTCTCCAAGAATTTAGTTTTCTTTTTCTTCTTCTCAAATTCTTCCATATTGACCCGAATATTTTGACAGGGCGAAAGTACACTTTTTCCGTTCACGATTCACAAAATCATTCTCTGCTTGCGCAAGGGTCAAAAAGCAGCCATGCAAAACAAATTATATTCCGCATCTCTACTGTCAAAACCGGTACATCCCCTGCACCTTCACCTCCGTTTTATGCGGTTTGTCAATATAAGTCAGGCCGCTGCTGATATCATGCCTGTCAAGATAGTGCGTTCGCGACACCCTGAACCAGACACTGAAGTTCCGTATTTTGTAGCGTAGCATCAGATAGGCCCGCATCCCCTGATAATAGTAGGACCCGACCGTGAAAGCGTAATAGACATCGTTTTCGTAGGCGTACAGACGCTCGTCATAGGTGTCCGTGTCGAAATAGGCAACACGGAGGTGGATGCTCAATTGCGGCCTTCGGAAGTTGAACGCCAAATCCTGATACATCAGGATCCCCTTTTTCCAACGTTTTGGGTCTGGACCCTTGTTGAGCACCATGCTGACTTCTGTCTTGGTGTTCAGAAACGGCCAGGGTTCGTTCGTCCATTGCGCTCGGAACCGATGCCGATACTGCTCCACAATGCGGTGCATGTAAAGGTCTTCACTCTCATTTTTCGGTCTTTGTCGCCATTGGTATCGAAAATACAGCGAACTTTTCTGGGTGAGACGGCACGTCAGGAGAAAGCCGACGTCCGTTCCTTGCACAGGCGCGTCTGTCCGGTAGCTCAGCCAAAGCAAACGATAGTAATCGCAGAATAGATCCACCTCCACCTTTCGGGAGAGGATGAGGTGCCCCGTGAGATAGATGCCGAACTCGCCACCATTATCCGAAACGGAGCGGAACCCGCTGCCCGTGGGCGATTGGTAGCCCGTGGCGTAGTACCTCGTTAGCGCGGCTATCTGAAGCACTGGAGTTACCGGGAAGAACGCCGCTTGTAGCAGTGCCGGCTTCCCCTTTTCGTTGACGGCCAGCTCGCCGAATAGCAGTGCCTTGCCCGCTAGTGCCTGATACGACAAGCTGGCGTTCATGCGTTTCGGTTGGATCAGCGACCGCCACTTCTCCCCAATACTCACGCTGTCGGCGTATTCTCCGAAGCAGACCGCCTGAACACCTATAGAGAACCGCGATCTTCGGTAGGAGGCTGCTCCGCCAAACGCTGTGAGCTGCGTCTCCGTCACGGCACCGGCAAAGCCGCTGCCCGACCAACGCGCGTTGCCCAGCGTGAATGCCCCGCCACGGAAGAACTCGCCCTCGTTGGTGGTCGCCACCGGTCGAATTCCCTCGCTGAAACGACGGATTGCCGACACCCCCGACCCTTTGCCCGACATCATGGACGAGCCTAACACCAAGCCTTGTCCGAAATTGAGGCGGTAATCCCCGATAACGGCGCATTTCAGCCAGCGGATGTTTTTCGCATACACCGAACCCGAGTAGTGGTCGAAACCATATTTCTGGTCGCCTCGGAAGAAATGCTCTCCGGCATCTTTTTCCCCTGCGATGCGAAACCCGAAGTTTTGCCGTATTGAGAAGTCGTAACGAAACTGCAGGTGCGCGGGTGACCCGTCATAGTGATTAGACCGCGAAGTGTCATACCCCGCCTGCCGCTCCACCACTTGTCCGTAACGCAGCCAAAGGACACTCTTACTGCTTTTCATCAGCTGTAGGAAAGAAGGGCGTTGTTTTGGAGGTGGCAAAATGACCACTCTGTCAAACAATCTACGCATATCCACATCCGAGAAACCGTCTATTGCAGCTAACTCGTAAATGCTATACAGCTGACCGTAATTTTCAATGTACAGCTGCAATTGATAGTATTGGTAATCAGTTAACTGCAATACTTTCAACGCCACCTCATAGCTCAAGTTGTTCAGATTTGGACGACTGTTCTCATAAACATCCTCCATCTGTTCGAGCACTTCCTCGTTGACATTCACTTCGTTTTCCAAATCGTCCATTTGGAGCATCCAACTTTCGACAGAGCTCTCCAACAGCCGAATGGAATCCTGCTGGGAGAATCCAGCTGTCGGGATGATTGTCGTTATCATCATTATACTCCTTAATATTATCTTGTTTTTCATGTTTTTTTGTGATTAGTGAACAGTGATCAGTTAAAGTCATAGTTATAGTTATAGTTATAGTTATAGTTATAGTTATAGTTATAGTCATAGTCATAGTTATAGTCATAGTCATCGTTATAGTCATTGTTTAGGCGCATCAAACCATCCTCCTCCGATTTCAGTCGAGACCGAAATCCGATAATACCATTTGGCTTGCACTGAAACAAGGAACTTTTTGTACAGCAATCCAATGTAAACGCCCAAATGGTTGTTGGAGCAGTCGGCGGCGAGCAGAAGGGGTGAAACAGGATGAGTCATGAACCGTCCTGTCACTTCCCATGCGCCTGGCAGCGACTTCAACATCGTAAGTGAGAGCAACAATTTGCGAAGGGGCATATATGTACACCCGATTGCAAATTCCAAGGGTATCACCTCCTGATCCGTAACCCCGTAATGCAGGAGAAACGGATTATACACTGATGCGTCGAGCAGCAATTTCGGCGACACTTTATAGGCGAAAGCAAAATCCGCACAAAGAGAATGCCGAGGAGGATACCCTCGGGCGTGCGCCATCAGATAAAAGATCCGCGCTGTCATGGCAAAGCGGTCACCAAAATTCCGACCATAACCGGCTGTCAATTTGAAATCGCCGTAGTTTACGTAACCATAATGGTTTACGGCAATAAGCAAGATATTCTTCCGCAGGTTAATATTGCTTACCACATCGGCAGACATCATCTCCTTCATTCCAAAGTCATTCCTGAAGTGGAAACCGGCAAATGTTGGAATGAAACAGCTCAATGCAGGCATTTTCGCGGATTTTTCTACCGCATGAACGCAGAACATCCAATCCTGCGACTGGCAACTTGCCGATGTCCAGCAGCACAATACACTGACAAACAGTATCTTCTGTATTATTCTTGTTTTCATACCCATAACACTTTGTTTCAATGCAAAAATACATCAACGGAAAGCGTTTGTCAAGTTAAAAATTGTTAATAATTTCAATGCAAAATTTTAACACACGACATTAATATGATCCGCTACAATTTATTACAGAGACGTTTCAGGAAACGTCTCTACTGTGTATTCGCAATTTGTGTATTTTTGCCGCCATGACTGATCCGAATAAAAACATCCGCATAGAAGATTACGACTACCCGCTTCCGGAGTCACGTATTGCCATGTATCCCGTTGCAGAACGAGATCATTCCAAACTATTGATTTACGACAAAAAAGACAAAAAAATCACCGATGCGCAATTCCACCAGCTACCTAAATTCTTGACAGACAATCATTGGTTGGTGTTCAATAATTCCAAGGTGATTCATGCGCGGCTGTTGGTACACAACACCACCGGCGCCGCCATCGAAATTTTCTGCCTCGAACCGCTTGCACCCACTTCGGACCCTGCCATCGCATTTACGTTGAGCGGTTGCGTCACGTGGAAGTGCATGGTCGGAAATGCCCGGAAGTGGAAACACCCATTGGAAATCGAAGTCCCTATTAGCGATCGGGTTATCCGCATCAAAGCGGAACGAGGAGAAGCCATAGAAGGTACTTTTGAGGTTACATTCACCTGGAACGAATCCGATGTTTCTTTCGCCGAATGGATTGAGGCATACGGGAAAGTTCCTTTGCCTCCATATATCCACCGTGATGCAGAAGACAGTGACACAGAGCGTTATCAAACCGTATATGCCCGCCATGACGGCTCTGTGGCCGCCCCTACCGCCGGACTTCACTTCACCGATGAACTACTGCATACTCTCAACAAGAAAGGAATTGAAACAGAATATGTTACACTTCATGTAGGAGCAGGCACTTTCAAACCCGTATCATCCGAAACTATCGGCGGTCATTTTATGCATGAGGAGAAGATTCTGATAACTGAAGACTTTATTCGTAAATTATTGGAAAACAGCGACAAGCAACTTATCGCCGTGGGCACGACCGTCACTCGCACATTGGAGTCGCTCTTTGTCATCGGTGCAAAACTACACCTTGGATTGGACCAGCCTCTTTTGGTGGAACAATGGGAAACCTACGAAAATCCCGCAATTCATCAAGTGACTGTGGAGCAGTCGTTAACGGCCATTCTCAACTACCTCAAAACGCACGACACAGACATGTTGCGGGCCAGTACCCGGCTTATCATCCTGCCGACTTACACACGACATATTGTCAACGGGCTGATTACCAATTTCCATCAGCCGAAAAGTACACTTTTGTTGTTGATTTCCAATTTTTTAGGCAAAAATTGGCATCAGGTTTACCAACACGCCTTAGATAACGGATACCGTTTTCTAAGCTATGGCGATGCAAATCTGTACTTGTAAATTGTTGTATATATAAAATTATGGTCAACATCGACTAACCGTTGGTAGCCGACTCGCTTAGTTTATTCTGCACCATATTCTCCCAACGCAGGAAAGCATTGGTCTGAACATCGTAAAAGACATTGTAAAACGTTCTGGCCCAATAGTTCCGCGTTCCGAAACCGGCAGGGGTTTTCAGGAATTTCTCGCACAAGACCACTTCTTGAGTTTCCGTTTTTGTGATAACCACCCAAATGGCCGCAGTTTTCACAGTCGTATCGAACGACTCCACCACAAAAGACAAGGCATAGGGATATGTTTTCGGCAATGTCAGTTCAGACATAAACTGAACCATCTGGTCATCTGTAAAAACGTCTTTTATGTCGATATATTTGGTCAACAAACTACTGATTTTCACTGATTTGTTCAATTTTGTCACAGCTGACAAATCGTAGTGCATCATTGGTTTCCGGAAACTCATGCGGATGTCATATTTCTTTTGGTCGTTCAAAATCAATTTATTCCATTCTTGAAAATAATGCTGCATGATTTCCTGGGAGTAGTCGAATCCTGAGCGGGTGAATCGGGCTTTGGAAAAGTTCACCCCGACCCATAGTATCTCTCTGACACTCAAAAAATCCACAAACAAATCTTCATTCATGTACATACGCAACCACCTTTCAAAATCAAGACAAATTCATTGTTTCCCATTCTGTCTGAAGACGGCAATATTCCGTTTTGCCGTCCGCAGAAAAGATGGCAGTGTTGAAACAGTTATCGGAAACGGCTTCCGAACACACTATATATTGGTCGCCGAGTTTGGCCTGCGCGATGAACTTGACTGCCACGCCCGTAATTCTGTGCGTCTGTCGGAAAGACTCACTCATCGCATCAAAAGCCCACTGGATGTAATGAGCATTGTTGACGTGTTTGTTTATGTCGATATCAGAATGCCGCACATCCATTGGCTCAGGAAGCGTATCCGGAAGCTTTATCGGCCCGATTTTCATCGGTTTAAGTTCCAATGCGCTGCGGTCCAGCGGGCAGAAACAACCGTCGAAAATGTTCATGCGCTGGGGTTGCCCTTTCTCTTTGTCCAAAATGGCCCATACGGTGCTTGCTGCAACCAAGACTTGTCCGTCGGAACCTATGATTTCTATGTCGCGCGGGGAAGTGGCCGCACCCGATTTTCTCACCCATGTACGCATCGTAACCTCTTCAGTCCACTTAGGCAAACGGTTGATTTTCATCTGGATTTTGATGATCACCCAGAAAAAACCGCGCTCGCGAAGGCTGTGCCAGCCAGCCCCTAAAATGGTAGCATGCCGGTCGCTCATCTCCTGCATCAGTTGAAACAGAGAACAGACCGTCATCTGGGACCTGTCATCCACGAAATAGGACGGGATTATGAGTTTTTTCTCTAAAATCGGCAATGGTTCCATGTCGCATTTATTTTACCACATTCCGTCAAATGTTGTCCAAATCTCATCACCTAGTTTCCAGGCGCGCTCAACAGCCTCATTTCCACAAATATCAGTAAAGTTAGTCAACACCTGGATAGCATCATCATAACGATCCTGCTTGATCAGCTCCATCGCTTCCTGTTCGATGACAAAATGCTCTTTGATGAACTCTTTCTGCATCGGTTTCCAGACATTGTCCACCACAACATGCATATCCCCCCAGCGTTGAGCGGCTAACGTTCCCACGCGGTTGAACGCCCACCACGCAGCATCCCTGCTGAAGCCTGTCAGGCGACCGTCCGTCTTATACGTCTCCGGCAGATCTGTAACATTCGCATAAATAGGCACATAGATGGAAGAGGCGACATTGTCCAAGGCGAACCAGCACAACGCACCCACTTCATCGGGCAGCCAGTTGCGGCATTGAATGATGGTGGCATACACCGTGAAATGTACAGCAATACTGCGTTCGCCGCGCTCGTTCCAGCCGCCGTTGATGCGGTGCAGCTTCAATTCATCAAGCTTCATGAAGGGATTGGCCATCGGGGAAATGACATTTTTTCCATCTTTATCCGTGACTGTCAACGTCTTGCGCATGTCATACGGAGTTCCTTCGTAATAGTCATGGAAAATGCTCATCATCTTCTCCAAGGTAACCAATGTATCGGGTTTCACTGAAAACGGATAGTTTTCAGCGTTCGGGTCGAGATGGAGGGAAGGGGCCACGAGGTCGAACACGCGCCATTCCCTACGGCGGCAAGCCATCATCGTGCGGGTCTGTGGCGCGTAAGCGTATGCGAAGCGGAAGGTCTCTTTACCATCCCACCAACCGTTCTCTTTGGCTAACGAATAGACGTTGTCGGAAGCCATGAAATATTCTTTGTCTTTAAGGTTGATTTCGCGAATGGTGGATGCATTAGCATTAACAGCCACATGGTCGTCGGGAACGCGCTGTGCCGCCCAGACTGCTCCCACCTTGTCTTTGCCGGGACCGAGGATTTCAAGATGCCAAACCTCGTCTTTGTCGGCGATGGTCAGGCACTCGCCGGCATCAATCCAACCGTATTTTTTCAGCAGCACGCCTGCGGTTTCGATAGCTTCGCGAGCGGTGCAGCAACGTTGCAAAAGCAACATGCAAAGTCTCTGACAATCAATGAGTCCGCTATCGGATTGCAGTTCCTTTCGACCGCCGAACGTCGATTCGCCGATGGCCAACTGCGCCTCGTTCACGCAAGGATATGCTGTGTTCAGGAACTGGTAGGTGTGCTCCACCTGCGGAATCTCACCGATGAGAATGTTGTCGTAGCGTTGCATCTGGCCGGGAAGCTGCTTTTTCGCCCATTGACGCTTATAGAGGGGTTGCATCGCGCCGCGCTCGTAATCCTGCTCGGGGGTCACGAAAATGTTAGTGCGCGAGCGATGGCTGTCGTCCGTGTGCGAGGTCATCACCGAACCGTCCGCCGATGCCTTCTTGCCCACCGTGATGGAGGTGCATTCCATGCCGTCGGACTCGAAATCAGCAACGCTCTGCGCCGAAACGGACATTGCACATAAAAACGCTATTACAACTGAGAAAAATCTTTTCATATCTTTGGCTGTTGGCTGTTAGCTTAAAAATAAAATGCAAAAGTACAATTTTTAC